>Ga0209480_10003255_pt1 | contig 10663 bp, 10 predicted proteins | sample JI61114C2DNA_FD_187501 | JGI IMG/M metagenome (GOLD analysis project Ga0209480, IMG submission 187501) | Wastewater effluent complex algal communities from Wisconsin, to seasonally profile nutrient transformation and Carbon sequestration -... | ecosystem: Engineered > WWTP > Effluent > Algae...
AGAAACTATTTATTGAAGCACAAACTCATGATGCTATTGACGCTCCAGACCACGAGGATAACGATGCTCTATATGAACTAATCGAGTCGCTAAAAACTGCTAATGAGCCGTATATACGCAGGAATAAAAGCGGGATACAACAGATTCATACAAGCGGAGATAGAGCACAAACCCTAAGAGAGGCGTTACAGTCCGTTATTAACGATAAGGAATCAAAAGACTATAGCCCATTCAAGCAAGAGGATATGATTCTCGTGATTGATGACAAATCACTCTATCATAGTAGGGAGTATATAGACCAAACCATGACACTCATGAATCACTACTTTATGGGGTCAAGGTTTCGTGAAATCTTCATTGTCTCACGTAAAAATAATCCATCTAGGAAGAAAAATGCTTATCAAGAAGCGATGTTTACTCCAGTGAAAGCTAGTTGGCATCCTGCAGTTTTTAGCAATATCGTATATGTGACAAACAGACTCAATAAAGGCGATACGTTACCGCTTAATTGGTAGCTTAAGCCAGACTGTTATCCATACTTTTCCATCTACACAGGTTTTGTAAAAATCTCTCCTAATACATACACCAACTAGAACAAGCCAGATGGTATGTTGGCGAGCCTACCGCACCCCACCGACGGCACTGACGTAATACAAATAAATATATGCAAAGAAAAAGGTATAATAGCAACCATGACAATAAAAGAAGCTGAGTCAATAGTTCGTGCTTACAGTGCCCACTTTGCGGAGTTAAATGATAAGAAGGGTATAGATAAAAGCCCTTGGGTTTTCTCATCTTTTGATTTGCCTTGGTCACCAGCGAAATTAAAGTATGCATTCTTCGTGTTTACTGAGGACTTAGTAAAGACTGGTGAGATAGACGAACGCTACGATATGATTAGGGTTGTATATAGTTCAATTGATGGAACGTTCAAAGAAGAAGCTGATAAAATCAACGAAGACTTAACCAAGCATTTTGCCTACTTAGATAATTTAGATAAAAACGACCCGTCTTCAAAGCAGAAAGCTACCATAGCGGATATTAGATTTAGAGCTGAACATGACGGCATAAACCCATACTTACCCGATAATAATCATGCTGGTGAGATAGAAATCCACAATTTTATTGTTGATATTCAGGGTAAATACGCTAATAAATAATTAGCCATAATAGAAATATAAACAAACATCTAACAATTTAGATACTTACTTATAGCTCTATTAGTTGGTGTACATTAAGGCTGGGATATAACTAATTACGACTCTGTATCTGTAATTTATAACTTCTGTACATAGGGTCTAATATCTCTCGCCAGCGTCTACCTTCTTGCTTGAGTTGTGTGTAAACTTTAGAATCAGTGGTGTACCAAAAGTACGTTACTCAAACGTTTTGCATAATTAAGCATACGTTTGCTTGAAGTCAGAAACAGCTCACTAGAAATAGCGAGCTGTTTTGTTTGTGGAGATAAGATAGCCTCAAACAGGGGTGCTTTCTGTGGTTTTACGTCATCATTGGCACTTACCAGTATCTTCTCAAAGAAGATTTGGTTGAACATTCGCTTGATGTGTTCCGGGGCTATTTTATATAGCTTCCCCACATTCGCCACAAGTTGCAACACGGCATCAAGGTTCCGCTCGACATCCTCATAGTTCTGCTCTAGTGTCGCCAGCTTCAGGTCTATATCCACCTTCGCCTTCTGTAGGGCTTCTTGCTCCTCCTTGAAGATTTCAAGCGGGATCGAATCGTCATAATGCGCTTCCAGTAGCTTCTTCTGCTTTCTCGTGATTTTATCTCGCTCTAGCCGTATATGGTGTCTGAATTTTTGGATCGATCTAGGCAGCAACTACAATCAGCATACATTTCCAGGTCTTTTTGATGCTTTACAACGCTCAGAATTATCAATATCGAAAATTGTCATCGGACAGCTTGACCTTCAAAACCCAATCGAACAGATAGCAATCTAGCTTAGTATTGCTACAAGGATATTCCTTGCAAGTCCAGCTAACTCTTACTGGCGTCAAAATCAACCGTCTGCTTGTAGGCGGTAGTGGCGATTTTTTCGAGGACTTTCATGTCGATATCGTCGAGTTTGTTGGCATAGATACAACCCTTACCGCGGGAATGCTTGCCTAGCTCAGCGAGTTCGTCGGCAAATTCATCGGCGTCGCAAGACAAATAAAGCGATATCTTTGCCTTACGCGGGCTAAAACCGATCTTGAACCAGTCCGCCTCACACTTACTTTTACTGATGTAGTGGTACTTGCCAAAACCAATCATGCTCGGCCCCCACATCCGCGGCGGCTCACCACTGACACGCCTCATCATTTCGATCAAGCGATAGGCCTCTTCGCGCCGCCTATCATCAACCGTCGCCAAAAAATCATCAACATTCTGGTCAGTTACTTTGGTTTTCGGGGTATACGCCATGAGAGATATTATAGCTTTTTGGAGAGCGAAAATATAGGTGTAGGGCTAGAATGGATGAGCAGGGTTCACCCCTGATAGGTGTTATTCCATGTAATTTTATCAATAAACACCGACGAGCTTACTAACAATACAGCCCTTACAGAGAAGCTCTCGCCTATCCTTTATAGTCATCTGTTTCTTCGTAGTAATGCGACTGCTCAATACCCTTCATGAAAACCTCACGGTCAGCGACTTTATCTGTTAGGTACAAGCTATTAGCTAAACGAAAGCTATCTTTACTAATATTTTTATCTGTGTAGAGGGATATCGGCAGCGAGCTGCACCCTCCGTTTGTTGGAATAATGAGCAAGCTAATTATTCTGCACTGCACTAAAAAACCGTGGGATTCGGTCACCTATCGGCGACCCAGCGAGTCAGTCAGATAAGCATAGCATATCTGTGACATCGCCTTGCGGCCTGCCACTGGCAGCCCTCAACCTTTCGGGTTCGAATACTTACTTTTCTCCAAATAAAATAGCCTAGCATGTCTAGGCTATTTTATTTGGCGGAGAGAGAGGGATTCGAACCCTCGGTGACGAAACGCCACACCGCTTTTCGAGAGCGGCCAGTTCAACCACTCCTGCATCTCTCCACGATATTTTGCTCTCTTATTTTAACAGAGTATAATAGCCGCATGAAAGATTCGATTTTTACCAAGATTATCAAAGGCGAAATTCCCTGTGAAAAAGTATATGAAGACGACAGGACTTTGGCATTTATGACAATCACCCCAGTGCGTGAGGGGCACACGCTTGTCATTCCAAAGATACAGGTTGATCAATTTGTTGATGTGCCAGATGATGACTACGAGGCTACTTGGCGCACCGCTAAGAAAGTTGCAAAGCGTATTCGGGATGTTACTGGCAAGCAGCGCGTTGGTATTGTTGTCAAAGGTGTCGAAGTCCCGCATTTCCACGTTCACCTTATCCCGTTTGATGTTGGCGAGGACCTGGGTAGGGGTGAGGGCGGCGACAATGCCTCGGATACGGAGCTTGCAGCTATGGCCGAGAAGCTACGTTTTGAATGATTACCATCCTTGCTATTGGTAAGAAGCACGAGAGCTGGATCACAGAAGGCTTAGAACGTTACCAAAAGCGTCTCAGGACGCCGTGGGATGTCAAATGGGAGCTTTTGCCTCATTCGCAGTTTGACGGCGTAAAGGCCCGTCAGGAAGAGTCTGGGCGCATATTATCAAGGCTCGGACCGCAAGATCAAGTGATTTTACTGGATGAAAAAGGTCGTCAGTTTGACTCTCCTAGCCTATCGACCAGCCTCGAGGAGAGTTTTTTGCATGCCAAATCGATTGTGTTTGTCATAGGTGGCGCATATGGGGTAGACGAGACAATTCACCAGCGCGCCAATCTGGTCTGGTCGCTTTCCAAGCTAGTCTTCCCTCACCAATTAGTCCGTCTGATTTTGATCGAGCAACTCTATCGCGCCGAGCAAATTAGCCGCAATACTGGTTATCATCACATATAGGCTTGACTTTTTGTAAAGCTTATGCTAATATGAAAATATAATTCAATTAAACAAAAAGAAACATGGAAATAATTCGAAACTTTATCAGCTCTGTGCTCTGTCTTGCCACCCTCAGTGGTGTCTTGGTGCACGATACTCATGTCATGAAACTAAGTTCTAGCACTGCCCGCCCAGGACAGACTCTAAAAGCCAGCAAGTACACCACACAAGCATCTGATTTTACGATTACATCTGATCTACACCCTCATCCCGAACGCCCAAATAGTGGCCTACGCGGCTTTGCCTATGCTAGCCCTAGCATCCCTCCCAACGAACGTCACCTCAAAAAATACCTATTGCAAAACGTCGAACCACGTGGTCGACACGCTTTCGACAATACCTTTCTACCGATACTCGGCTAGCTGATAACAGATAATTCGTGACTGAGTCGTTTCTCGAGTTCTTGCTGAGTAGCTAGTTGTTGCTTGCTATCTTCAACCAGTTTGGCTGGTGCTTTCTCAAGATAGCTCTGGTTCGATAAACGAGTCGTCAAGTTGGCAATCGATTGGCGGACTTCGGCCAAACGAGTTTCTAGATTAGACTGGTGCTCATACAGTGTGTCGCTATCGACATCAAGCCAAGCATCACGGCCGCCAACCGCAAGGCGCAAACCGCGCGGTTGATCGACATGTTCGACACTTTTTAGTTTTGCGAGACGAGTTATCAAACTTTCATTATCGGCAACCAATGAATCATCAAGGTAAAGCAGCGTTTGTTTGCTGTTACCAGGTAATTCACTAGAGACAAAACGGATTTCGCTTATCAAGCTCTTCATCTGTTCAAACTGAGCAGCCGAAATATCGCTAAACTGACTGTCTTCAGGCCAAGTCGCTACAATCAACAGGTCGTCTTTGTTGTCGTGCCAAGTCAAGGTTTGCCAAATTGTCTCTGTTACAAACGGCGCAAATGGATGAGCCAACTTCAAACAAGTATCGAGCACATACGCTAGCATGGTGGCATTTTGATCACCCTTGCTAGCCTCAAGATACCAATCGGCTACATCGTCCCAGATGACATGATAAACCACTTCTGCTGCCTCCGAGAAGCGATAGGCCTCAAGATGTGCTTCAACAGCTGTTCTAGCCTCGTTTAGTTGGCGCAGTACCCAGTGATCGGCAAGTGTGGTGGGGCTCGCCAGTGGTTTTTCGTGATAATCGCCGACGGCATTTTCGATAAAGCGTGCAATGTTCCATAATTTATTGCAAAAATTACGTCCTGCTAGCACTGCTCCTCGGTTAAATGGCTGATTTTGCGCCGAACTACGACCAGATATTATGCCCAATCTTAGTGCATCTGAGCCATATTCGCTCAAAATATCCATTGGGTTGATGACATTTCCCTTAGACTTACTCATCTTTTGATTATTCTCGTCATTGACCATGCCATGGAAATAGACTGTCTCAAACGGCACTTTTTGGGTGCGGTACAGACTTAACATAATCATGCGCGACACCCACTGCCTCAAGAGGTCGCTACCTGTTTCCATAACAGTAGTCGGGAAAAATCGCGATAAGCTTCCCTGGCTTAGATAGTCGGTCACGATGTATGGCCATTGACCACTAGAAAACCAAGTGTCAAAGGTGTCTTCTTCGCGTTTATATGTTGTGCCATTTACAACTATAGTCTCTTGATCGATGCGGTCATCATAAATCCAGTCATTTGGATCGTTAGTATTTTGAAAAGCTGGAATCGGAATTCCCCACGCTATCTGACGACTAATGTTCCAATCGCGGAGCTGCGATAGATAATTGACCAGTTCTCGAGCCTTAGATGCTGGCTGAAAATCGATCTTATTTTGGTTGATAGCCTCAATCGCTTTTTCGGCCAATGGCTTCATCTTGATAAACCACTGACTCATGATAAGAGGCTGAATGGCTGTGCCGCACTTGTAACAATGTCCGACAGCATGCTCAATATCAGATTCGCCGCGTCGATACTCTTCACTCTCGAGAGCTAGTAGCACCTTCTTGCGTGCATCTTCAATACTGAGGCCTTCATACAGCGAGGGCACATTGGTCATTTTGCCATGCGTATCGATGATATTTATGACTGGTAAATTGTGGCGCTGAGCCATCTCATAATCATTTGGATCGTGAGCTGGCGTAATCTTGACAGCGCCTGTACCAAAAGCTGGATCAACTGAATCATCGCCTATAATTGGGATCTCGCGCTGCGTAATCGGTAGTAGCACTCGCCCACCAATAAGATGCTTATAGCGCTCATCTTCAGGGTGAACTGCAACCGCTGTATCACCTAGCATCGTTTCAGGACGAGTAGTCGCTACAACAATCTCGCCTATCTGATCAAGAAGCGGATAGGCAATCTTCCAGAGCTTACTTTTTTGGTTTTTGTGCTCAACCTCGATATCGGCAAAGCTTGTCTGGTGTGTCGTGCAATAGTTTACAATTCTCTCGCCTCTGTAAACTAAGCCATCATCCCACATCATTTTGAATGTATCTTGAGCAGTCTGAACCACTTTGGCATCGAGTGTAAAAACCAAATCATCCCAGCTACAGCTCATGCCTAATGCTCGTAGCTGCAACTCCATGTTACCTCTGTTAGCTTCAACATAATCCCAAACTTGGCGATACAGATCTTCACGGCTAAAATCGAACCGGCTCTTGCCTTCCGCTTGCAGTTTACGCTCATAAACCACCCATGTCTCAAAACCAGCATGATCAGCGCCTGGAATAAACGCCACGTCTCTCCCCTTCATGCGGTGAAAACGCGCCAAAATATCCTTTAGGTTCATATCGAGCGCATGACCAATGTGTAAATTACCGTTGGCGTTTGGTGGCGGCATCACAATACTGTATGGTTGGCCCTTTCCAGATGGACGAAAAGCGCCCGAGGTCTCCCATAGGGCGTAAGTTGTTGGTTCGTAATCGTTTGGCGTATATTGCTTGGCAAGCTTCATGTCTACTCCGCAGTCAATCAGGGTTTCACGTGAAATAAAAACAGCAAATAGACCTTTACGCAAATATGTCGCAAAGTATCCCTCTTCCTGTTTTCACGTGTTTGTTTTCCCAGCTAGTATAACACAATACTAAGTGTCTAGTCCACGAATTTTGCGGATTAAACGATATATACCGTAGGGCAGGGGAGCAATGGCGGCTTCGCTAGTTGGCGGATAAACTCGCGAGTAGCCGCCAAATGATTGCTTAAAACGAGTTAGACCAGCTTGTTTATGACCAGGATCATCGTTTGGCGCAATGCCAAAAAAGTCAAGCGTATCGATCTGATGCGACTTTGCGTATCGAATTATTTCACCGACAAGCGCCGTGCTGGCGCCGAGCGCACGATGTTCGTAGTCAGCAGCTGCATGACCATAACAGATAGTATCTTCAGTCTGATAAGTTAGAGCGGCGGCAATAACTTGATCTTCGTATTCAATCAGATGAAGTTTGGCGGCTCCAATAGGCATCAAACTATTAGCCTGTTTTTGGAAGTAAGCGTCGCTGTGCACAGCAATTTGATTATGGCTGGCGACGCCATGCAATAGGTTAGTCAGTAGGTGAATGTCGTCTGGATTGTCACTCATCCGATAACTCAGCGCCTTTTTTTGATAATTTCGACAGATATTACGCGTATTTTGCTTCATAGCGGCATAAAGATCTTCGAGCGGGGGTGTAAGATCGAGTAACCAGGTACGCACTGGTTGGGAATATTTGATTGGTTGCAGATTCTCAGACTCTAGATCGCTAGCTTTTAGCTCTAACCCTGTTGGCTGCACCCGAATATAATGCGCCCGATGAGCCTTGGCAGTTTGCCGAAGAGTATCGAGAGCTTGCTTTAACGCCTCAGAACTAGTGGCAACTGGACCATAAGGGCAGTAGAGGCGGCGAAAACCTCCGCTGGACTCAACAATCGCCAAAAATTGCCAATCTTGACCACTTTGTTCAATAACAGTTTTGCCGAGTGAGCGTTGAAATTTGGCCCAAGCAGATGTTTGTAAAAAATGTAGCTTATTTGACAACATTATTGTTCCTCCAGGCAGAATTGAGCATCGTTGAATTTGGTAGGGCTTCTAGGGTATAGGGGTCAACAGGTGAGCCGTAAAGATGATGGTAGTAGCCAAGTGCCGCAATCATGGCAGCGTTATCGGTACAAAGGCTAATTGGCGCGTATTCAATCGGAATCGGTAACGCCTCAGCCAGAGCCTGGCGTAGCGGACGGCTCGCTGCCACCCCTCCAGCAATCACAACAGAGGCTGGCTGAAAATCGCTATAAGCGCGCATGGTGCGATCGACCAGTGTTTTAATGGCTGTATAGACAAAGCTGGCCGCTAGATCATGCTTCTGTTTATCGTTTAGAAGCTCTGCAAGCTGATGTGATGGGAAATTGAAGTCTTTGCCTGCTTCGGCTTGAGCGGTCCTTAAAACAGCAGTTTTGAGGCCTGAGAAGCTAAAGTCGTAGCGTCGGCAACGACCGATAGCAGCCGCGCGTACTTTTGAGCCTTCGCTTGCAACTTGAGTGGGCTGGGCTAAAACATCGTGCTGGCAATCATCTGGACAGGTTAGTTTGGCGATTGGCAGTGAATAGCGCTTTGGATCTCCGTCGACTGCCCATTTTTCAACGGCCGGGCCGCCTGGATAGCCGAGCCCGAGTATCTTGGCTACTTTATCAAAAGCTTCACCGACGGCATCGTCGATCGTTTGACCAATCAATGCGTACTGACCATGATCTTCAAAATAAACTAGCTGAGAATGCAGACCGCTGGCAGCCAGTGCTAGCATCGGAAACTGCGGCTGGTGCGACGGCAAAGTCAGTTCGATATCATCTGATTTTTCGATAATAAAGTTGGCATAAACATGCCCTTCGACATGATGAACTGCATATAGCGGCTTTTGGTGGACAATCGCCAGAGTGCGCGCCGTCAAAACACCTACCAGTAATGAACCAATTAGACCAGGAGTGTTAGCCACTGTGATCGCATCGATATCTTGCCAGCCGATCTTAGCGTCGCCGAGTGCTTTGGCAATGACTGGTTGAATTGCCTCAATGTGACTACGCGCCGCAATCTCAGGAATTACTCCGCCGTACTGAGTGTGAATATCGATCTGACTTTGGACAGCGCTCGAGAGCAACTTCTTGCCATCAACCACGATGGCAGCCGCTGTTTCATCACAGCTACTTTCTATTCCCAAAATTACCATGTGTCAATATTATAGCGTAAAATAATAGTATGAAGCAGCAGCTAACCCGGATAGTACGCAAAACTTTGCCAAAAGGGGCAGTCCGATCAATAGAAGATAGCTATCGACGAACGCGCGCCCAAGTGGTTTCGGCTCGTTATGGTCATCCAGCTAAGTCTCTGCGTATCATCGCTGTGACTGGCACCAATGGCAAAACAACTACTGTTAATTACCTAAACGAGATCCTGAAAGAAGCTGGTCATAAAACAGCCATGTTCAGTACTGCCCAGATAGAAATTGCCGGCAAACTGCAGCTCAATAAACTCAATGCAACGGTTGCCTCAACCGCACATATGCAGCGTTTTTTTCGAGCGGCCAAAAAAGCTCACGTTGACTTTGTAGTCATGGAGTTTCCATCGCACGCTTTACACCAGCACAAATTAGCTGGTGTGCCGGTCAAGATGGCGATTATGACCAATTTGACACAGGATCACCTTGACTATCACCATACAATGGAAGAATATGCGGCTGTTAAGGCTCGTCTTTTCCAGATGTATCCTGAGTTTATCGTTCTAAACCGCGATGATGAGTGGTTTGATTATTTCAATCAATTTCCAGCTGAAGCTCAAAAAATCAACTACGGTCGGCACGAAGACGCCGAAGCACACATCGATCATGTCAAACTGTACCGAAAAGGCTCAGAAGCAACTATTACCATCGACCATCAGGTAAAGCTGGAGCTAGCGACGGCTTTGCCTGGCGAGTTCAACGTGTATAACTTGGCGGCAGCAGCTTCAGCGGCATACTTGCTAGGAGTTGAGATCAATTCGATAGTCGAGGGTGTCGCAAATCTTGAAGGCATTCCAGGGCGATTTGAGCGCGTTTTAGATGATAAATCTTACGATGTGATTGTCGACTATGCGCACACACCCGATGGTCTCGACAAATTACTAACGGCTGCAAAAGCAATCACTAAAAACCGCGTCATTTTAGTGTTTGGAGCCTGTGGCGATCGCGATAAAAGCAAGCGACCGCAAATGGGAGAAATTGCCGCTCGTTTGGCTGATCGGATCATTTTAACCGACGAAGAAAGCTATAATGAAGATCCGCAGGCAATTCGCGACATGATCATGGAAGGCATTTCGACTGGACACGGCGAGGCCAAAACCAGCGAATACGCCGATCGACGCGATGCCATCGAAAAAGCTTTATCGATTGCCACCAAAGGCGATACCGTGTTAATCACTGGCATGGGACATGAATCTTATCGAATCGTAAAAGGCGAGCGTATTCCTTGGAACGACGCCGATGTGGTACGGCAGATTAGTCAAGATCACAAAAGCTAGTCTTAAACAAGCATTTTAGCACTCGCGCTTGACGAGTGCTAAAATACTTTGCTAAAATGATATCATTACAGATAAAAGGAGGAGACGAGGGACATGAGTTCACCAATCAAACCTCTCGGCGACCGCGTTGTAGCGGTTCGTGAAGAGGCCAGCAATAAGACAGCTAGTGGTTTATACCTGCCAGATAATGCAAAAGAG
>Ga0209480_10003256_pt1 | contig 10660 bp, 8 predicted proteins | sample JI61114C2DNA_FD_187501 | JGI IMG/M metagenome (GOLD analysis project Ga0209480, IMG submission 187501) | Wastewater effluent complex algal communities from Wisconsin, to seasonally profile nutrient transformation and Carbon sequestration -... | ecosystem: Engineered > WWTP > Effluent > Algae...
GCACCGCCTTTTGGAATTGGATGACTTCCGTATCCGTGACCAGCACATGGACATTTTGGAGCTGATCGAAAAACGGAAGGAGCTGCAAGGTGCGGACATCGGCAAGAGCTCCGAGCGCGTGAAGCCGGAAAAGGCTGCGAAGGGCGGTAAAGGAAACGACCAGCGCGCCAACCGCGACCGCGAAAAGGATCTGCGCAAAGCCAAAACCGCCGTGGAACGCTTGGAGAAGCGATTGGCAGAATTGGAGCAGGAGGAAAAGGACCTGCAGGCCAAAGTGATGAAGAGCAATATGCCAGCCGACCAACTCCAGGCCGGCTATGAGAAAATGGGCAACGTGGCCAAGCAGATCGCTGAAGTGATGGGCGAGTGGGAAGCAGCATCCGCCCAAGTCGAGGAGCTGGCGGAAGAGGCCTAATTTCCGCAGTTGTTACAGCATCCCTGATTTTTCTTATATTTGCGCCCCTATTGCGGGGTGGAGCAGATGGTAGCTCGTCGGGCTCATAACCCGAAGGCCGTAGGTTCGAGTCCTACCCCCGCTACTACGGAACCCGGCGAAAGCCGGGTTCTTTTGTTTGAACACAATGACACACCGCGCGGGATACGTCAACATCATCGGCAGGCCGAACGTGGGGAAGAGCACCCTGCTGAACGCCCTGCTGGGCGAGAAGCTGGTCATCGTGAACCCGAAGGCGCAGACCACGCGCCATCGCATTATCGGCATCCTCAACGGTGAAGACCACCAGCTCGTCCTATCCGATACGCCTGGCATCCTTGAACCCGTGTACAAGCTCCAAGAGAGCATGATGCAGGCCGTGGACGAGGCGCTCCGCGATGCCGATGTGCTGATCGTGATGGTGGAGCTGGGCGAAACCCCGGAGAAATCGGAGGAGCTTTTACGACGGGCCAGGAGGTTCAAGGGGCGTACATTGGTGCTGATTAACAAGGTGGACCTCGGAGATGAGGAGCGGTTGAATGCCGCATTCGAGCAGTGGCATGTTGCGTTCCCGGATTCAACCGTGCTGCCGATATCAGCGTTGCACGGCTTGCACGTGAACGAATTGCGCGCCAAGCTGATCGACCTGCTCCCACCGCATCCGCCATACTTCCCGAAGGATGAAATGAGCGACCGCGACATGCGCTTCTTCATCAGCGAGATGATCCGTGAGAAGATCCTCAGCATCTACAAACAGGAAATTCCCTACAGCGCGCAGGTAGTGGTGAACAGCTTCGAGGAAAGTCCGGAGATCGTGAAGATCCAAGCGGACGTGATCGTGATGCGCGATAGTCAGAAAGGCATCATAATCGGCAGGGGCGGCGGGGCGCTGCGCCAGTTGGGCACCGAAGCGCGTAAGGCCATTGAAAAGTTCGTTTCCAACAAGGTTTATTTGGACTTGAAAGTGAAGGTGGATGAAGATTGGCGGGGGGATGACACGAAACTTCGGAGGTACGGATATTGAAAATTTAACCGCAACGACGCTACGACGCAACGGGTTCGCAACGCATGATACGCTCTAAGGCGGATTTCGACCCCCACCTTGTCCCCAGATTGAAAACTGCCGAGTTCCGGCGCACTTGAAATGCTAAACATCGTCGCCATAGTAGGCCGTCCAAACGTGGGCAAGAGCACGTTCTTCAACCGGCTTATCGAAAGCCGCAGCGCCATTACCGATCCCACGGCCGGTACAACCCGCGACCGCCGCTACGGCGAAGCTGAATGGAACGGCAAACACTTCGTTGTTGTTGATACCGGCGGATATGTGCAAGGCAGCGAGGATGTCTTTGAAGCGGAGATCCGCAAACAGGTGAAACTCGCGATCGATGAAGCGGACAGCATCCTGTTCCTCGTGGACATCCAGCACGGTATCACGGGTATGGACCAAGCCGTCGCGGATATGCTGCGCAAGGCCAAGAAGCCCGTGTACCTTGTAGCCAACAAGGTGGACAGCAACGACAAAGAAGTCTATGCAGCGGAATTCTACAGCTTTGGCCTTGGAGAAGTTCACTGCATCAGCGCGCAGAGTGGCGCTGGCACCGGCGATTTATTGGACGAGGTGGTGAAGGGCTTCGCGAAGCCAACGGAAGAGATCCCGGACGACCGCCCGAAGATCGCCATCGTCGGCAAGCCGAACGTGGGCAAATCATCGTTGGTGAACACCTTGCTGGGTGTGGAACGCAACATCGTGACACCCGTGGCCGGCACCACGCGCGACAACGTGAACACACGCTTCACCGGCTACGGTTTTGACGTTACGCTGCTGGACACCGCCGGCATCCGTCGCAAGAGCAAGGTGGATGAGGACATTGAATTTTACAGCGTGCTGCGCAGCGTCCGCGCCATTGAGGAAAGCGACGTGTGCATGTTGCTCATCGACGCGCAGGACGGCATTCAGCACCAGGACCAGCACATCTTCTCCATGATCGAGAAGGGGGGAAAAGGCATTGTGGTAGTGGTGAATAAATGGGACCTTTTGGAGAAGGACACCGGTACGGCCAAAGTCTACGAAGAAGAGGTGCGCCGCAAGCTTGCACCGTTCAACGACTTGCCCATCGTGTTCACCTCGGTAACGGAGAAGCAGCGCATCCACAAGGCCCTGGAGCTGGCCATGATGGTCTACGCGAACCGTGCCAAGCGCATTACCACAAGCAAACTGAACGACGTGATGCTGCCGGAGATCGAGCGCTTGCCGCCACCGATGTACAAGGGAAAGAGCGTTCACATCAAGTACGTGACACAGCTGCCCGGCGTGGTGCCTGCTTTCGCCTTCTTCTGCAACCTGCCGCAGTATGTAAAGGAGAGCTACACACGGTTCCTGGAGAATAAACTGCGTGAGAATTTCGATTTCCACGGCGTGCCGATCCGGGTGTTCTTCCGGAAGAAGTGATAGGTGGAAGTTTAACCGCAACGACGCAACGGCACGACGAATGCGCAACGTTTTGGGTTTACCGCTAAGACGCTAAGAGCGCAAAGAATACAGGTTAATGGAGCGGTGCTTTTTTACCGCAACGTTCGCCATGGATGTAACGGTCCGATACATATCGTAAGCAATCAAAATCTCTTCGTGTCCTTAGCGTCCTTCGTGGTACCCTTCACACCAGAGCCAACGCCTGCTCCAAGTCCGCGATCAAGGCTTCCGGGTCCTCCAGCCCCACATAGATCCGCACCAGGTCCCACGGAAGTTCACTGTTCGACATGCTTGGCCCCATGGCTGCGGCGGTAGGGAATTGCAGGGATTCGTAGCCGCCCCAGCTCACCGCTAGCAGGAAGCGCTGCAGCCCGTTGCAGAAGCGCTCCACACCGGCCATGTCGGCGGCTTTTACGCGGATGCTCATCAGGCCGGCGCAGCGCTTCATCTGCTTCCGGGCCAGCGGCTCCTGCGGAAAGCTCTTCAGGAAAGGCCAGTTCACCTGCGAGACCTTTGGATGCGCTTCGAGGAAGTTCGCCACGCGCTCGGCGCTGTCGGCGCTGCGGTGGACGCGCAGTTCCAAGGTGCGCAGGCCGCGCATCAGCAGCCACGCGTCGTGCGGGGAAGGTGCCGCGCCCAGCGTCATGAATTCCTTTGACATGACCTGGCGGATGTGCTCCTTGCTCCCGGCCAGCACGCCGCAGACCACGTCGCTGTGGCCGTTGAGGTATTTGGTGCCGGAATGCGCCACGAGGTCGATGCCGAGGTCGATCGGGTTCTGAAAAAGCGGACTGTTGTAGCTGTTGTCGCAGAGGGTGAGGATGCCGTTTGTCTTCGCAATCGCCGCCACCGCTTGCAGGTCCTGCAATTCGAAGGTGATGGAGTTCGGGCTTTCCAGGATGAAGAGCCGCGTCTCCGGCGTGATCGCTTTGCGGAAGTTCTCCGCATCGGTGCCATCCACATAGGTGGTGCTGACGTTGAAGCGCACCAGCAGTTCGGACAGCAGTTTGGTGGTCCAGCTGTAGGGCTTCTTCACGCAAACGATGTGGTCGCCCGCCTTCACGAAGCTCATCACGCCCGCTGCGATGGCCGCGCTGCCGCTGCTGAAGAGCAACGCATCCTCCGCATGTTCCAGCGCCGCCAGCTTCTTCCGCACCATCGCCACCGTCGGGTTCACGCCGCGTGTGTACAGCGGCACGTCGAACTCATTGCGCATCGCGTTGCGCAGTGCGTCCACCGTGGGATAGGTGAAGTTGCCGCTCTGCGCGATCGGCGGCACCACGGCGTTATAACCGGCCTCGCGGTCTTCGCCGAGGTGGTTGAGGATGTGGGAGAGATCGTCGGGGTTCACGGTGGGTGCGGTTTGAGTCGGAAAAATGCTTTTGAAAGCCAAGTCTCTCCGCGACTATCGATTCCACCATACAAAGCAGTGCTTTTGCTTTGGCACGGGCTTACGATAGGCGAGTGAGCAGAAGCATAGAGTGCATGGAGCTACTCCTGGTCAAAATCGAATTTGGGCTGCTGGCCGCGCGCTATGTGCCCCAGGATCTTATTCACTTGGTAAGACTTTGTGACATACGTGTTCACCGATTCATCAAACCGTTGGTTCACCTGTAGCTCCACTTCCAAGGTATCGCCTTTCGCAAAAGCCTCGCCTTTGTCTATCTTCTCATAGAAGGATGGATCCGCGATCCGGGCTGAGATCTTGATCCCTCGATAGTAGAAGTCCCATTTTAGATTATCCTCGAAGCTCAAACGGACAATGTTCAAAGTGGCAGCCTCCACGATCTTCCGGTCTCCTTCACTCTCCGATTCGGACTTTAGCGCGAGGTCCGCAAAATCTTCACGCTTTACCTGCACAAAGGGTTTCTCATCCTTGTCCGTGATCTCAAAGCCCGTTATAGCCGGATCATTATTCAGCACATCGAAATTCTGTGACAATGCATCCTGCACCACCGGGCTGTGCTGGTAGACGTTGAAGGTTGTATTGTTGATCACAAGGGTATCTCCCTCATTGTTGATGATCGTCGTTGAGTCCCCCTTCGTTTCTGCCTTCTTAGGTTTTCTTCCGCGGAGATGTTTCTTGAGTTCAATGAGTCCGACCAACGACCCAATGATGGCTGCACCGAGTTCAACATTTTCTTTGGTGAGCAAGTTTCTGAGGCTATCCACTGTGGTCTCAACAAGTTCGATGTGAACAAGGAAACTCCCCGGTTCAAGTGCCTTAACCTTGATCTCGATCTTCTTCCCACTATTCAAACTCCGGTTGATCTCTTGAACAACCGTTGTGGTATGGATCAAGCTGCTGATGAGCACATTGGCATCGACTTGATGCTGTTGTCCGTCGAACTTGATCTTGAAATCACTGCTTTTTGGGGGGACGGGGAACATGTGTTGGAACCTTGGATTTCGCTGCGAAAGGTAGATCCATCGGCGACTGAAGGAACGGATAGTTCAAAACCGAGCCCGGCGCTTGACCGTGTAACGAGTGCCTTTGCAGCTCAGATCTGACCGTCTACAACTATCATCCACACTCAAGGGATGTCCCGCATCCAGAACACAAAGCCGTTCTTCCTTCCGATCTCCTTCAGCCCCGGAATGGCGGCTACTTCCTCCACGCTGGTCACCTTGCACACCACGTACACCGGGCGGTCCACGTCGCCGTGCAGGAGCCATTCCTCGTCGTACGCCCGTGGGTCGGTGATGGGCGGCATGTCGCTGTAGAACCACTGCGCGTAGCTCTTGTAGCCTTGGGTGAGCACATAGCATTTCTCGCCTTGGCGCTGCTGGAAGAACTCCACCGCCGCGCGCTGGGAATAGCCTTCGATGTGGTTGATGTAGTAGTACAACGTGATGGTGACGAAGAGCGCGGTGCCGCCGAAGACGGAAACGATGCCGCTCCGGTATTGCGCTTTGGAAAAGAAGCGGTGGCCGAGGTAGAGGATCACCACCATCCACACGCCCGCCAGCGCTTCCCAGCCGGTCCAGTGGACGTTCGCCATCAGGTTGCCCTGGGCGAAGGCATCGTTCTTCAGTAAGGGCGCGATCAGTTCCGGATGCATGCCGAGGTAGGGCAGCACCAGCGTCACCACCGCGAAGAGCGTTCCGATGCCGCCCATCAGCAGCCGGGACCATTGTGTGGACTTTCCGCCGTTCCATAGGCGCTCCAGTTGCAGTGCAGCGAGGAAGGTGAGCGGGAAGTAGCAGAGGCTGCTGTAGTGGACGATCTTGGTTTTGACGATGGTGAAGAGGATGAGGACTACCCAGAAGAGGATGAGCATCCATTTTCGGTAGTTGTCCGTTGCGGAGTTGTCAGTTGTCAGTTGTCCGTTGTCCGGCTGCCGACCGTTCTCAGTGCGCGTGGAGGACTTGAGCATCTCCTGCAATGCGAAGGCCGATGCTGGGAAGCAGCCGATGAGCAGGATCACGAAGTGGTAGCCGAAGAAGCCGCCATGGCCGGCGTCTTCCGAGGAGAGCATGGCCATTTGGCGCCAGAAGAAGGCAGTGATGAAAGTGGGGCCGTTGTGCAGCAGGTCAGCGCCGAACCAGATGCCTGGGACGATGAGCAGCACGGCGAACATCAGTAGGACGCGCGGTATGGAGACGTAAAGCTTGAAGCGGTTCATCGCCCAATATACCAACGCGCACAGGGCTGGTATGAGAATGCCCACTGGGCCTTTGGTGAGTACTGCCAAGCCGAGCCAGATGCCAGCGAGCACCGCCGCGATGTTCTTCTGCCTTCGTGGAACATCCGCGCTTGCGGGCGTGTCGCACATGCGGATGAACGCCAAGAAACCTAAGAAGATGAAGAGGTTGAACCACGGATCGATGATGCCGCTGCGGAAGTAGAGGTGCGGCAGGATGGAGCCCACGTAGGCCAGCACCCACAGCAATCCGAAGAGCCGTCCGCGGATGCGTTCGCCGATGCGGAAAAGAACGAGCAGCGTGATGATGCCGCAGAGGGCGTTCGGTAAGCGGGATGCGAACTCATTCACGCCGAAAGCCGACATGCTGATGGCCTGCATCCACATGAAGAGCGGCGGCTTTTCGTAGAAAGGCACGTAGCCGATCTGCGGCTGCAGCCAGTTGTGCGTGGCGAGCATCTCGCGGGCGATCTCCGCGAAGTTGATCTCGTCCCAATCGAAGAGGTGTACAGCGCCCAGACCGGGGATGAAGAGCAGCGCGGCAACGAGCGCGATCAGCAGCTGGACCTGGATCTTGGATAGACTGCGCATGAACGGCCCGAAGGTAGGTGTGGGATTTAACCGCAACGGCGCAACGACGCAACGGGAGCGCAACGAAATGCCTTTCTCCTTTCAGCCTTTTTCTCTGTGCCCTCTGTGTCTCTGTGGTGAACAAAGCCCGAACCCCGTGCCTCACCTTTTTCCGAGCAGCTTCCACCCCATAAGCCCCGTACGCGCCAAGAAGTAACGCCAAGACACGTTGAGCACACCAAAGCCATACTTCATGCTGCGGCTGAAATTGATCGAGCTGGCCTCGTCGAAATACTTCGTGGGGCAGGTGACCTCGGCAATGTCGAATCGGTTCCAGAAGATCTGGCCGATCATCTGGTTGTCGAAGACGAAATCATCGGAGCATAGGTGGTACTCGCATTTGCGCAGCACGTCGGCGGAATAGGCGCGGTAGCCGGTGTGGTATTCGCTGAGCTTTTCGCCCATCAAGATGTTCTGCGTAGCCGTGAGCAACCGGTTGGCGATGTACTTGTACATGGGCATGCCGCCCTTCAAAGCACCGCCACCAAGAATGCGCGAACCGAAGACCACGGGATATACCCCATTGCCGATAATGGACACCATGCTTTGGATGAGCATCGGTGTGTACTGGTAGTCCGGGTGAAGCATCACCACGATGTCGCCGCCCAGCGTCAGTGCTTTGTCGTAGCAGCTTTTCTGGTTGCCGCCGTAGCCGGTGTTTTTTTGATGCACAACGATATGCTTGATGCCGATGCGCTTGGCTTCCGCAACGGTTTCATCCGGGCTGTTGTCGTCCACGAGCACAACTTCGTCCACGATGTCGAAGGGGATCTCGTCGTAGGTCTGCTTCAGGGTGTGCTGTGCTTTGTAAGCCGGGAGCACCACGATGACTTTTTTGCCTTTGAACATGGAGGCGCGAATATCGGGTGTTTTAACCGCAACGGCGCTACGGCGCAACGGGAAGAGTTTCTACCGCTAAGACGCGAAGGGCGCAAGGGCGTGCCTTCGGCACTTGGGCGCTAAGGAATGCGATGGATTGAACCGCAACATTCGCAACGGACGCAACGGGAACGCAACGGGAAGAGTTTTTACCGCAAAGGACGCGAAGAGCGCAAAGGCGTGCCTTCGGCACTTTGGGCGCTAAGGAATGCGATGGTTTTAACCGCAACGGCGCTACGGCGCAACGGGGGCGCAACGGGAAGAGTTTCTACCGCTAAGACGCGAAGGGCGCAAAGGCGTGCCTTCGGCACTTGGGCGCTAAGGAATGCGATTGAACCGCAACGCCATGCCTACGGCAGGCAAGTGCACTACGGACGCAACGGGGCGCAAAGGGAATGCAGGTTTTCACCACAGAGGCACAGAGACACGGACAAATCAGTTGGTGATCGGTCAAATGCCCACTGCCACTGCCCACTGACAACTAAACCTCTGTGTCCTCAGTGCCTCTGTGGTGATATAAGTTCGGCTTTCTCACTTCCGCACTCCAAGGTTCACCAAGTACACACCTCCCAGGATTACGGCGATCATAAGGAATTGCATGGGTTCCAAAATTTCGCCGTCGAATACGCCCCAGCCGATGGCCACGATGGGCATGAGGTAGGTGACGGAGGATGCCCACACGGCGGAGGTGCGCTTGATGAGCGCGTTCCAGAGAATGAGCGAGATGCCTGTGCTGAAGGTGGCGAGGATGGCCGTGAAGCCCAGTGCAGGCCAAGCGTTGGGCACGGTTGCCAAGGTATGCGGCAACCCTGTTACCAACACGCCGATAAGTCCCATCGGCCCAACGATACTGATGGCCAATACCGATGTTGCCGCCGGCGGAAGCATGTACAACCAACGCTTGATGATGTTGCCGCTGAAGCCATAACACAATGCGCCGATAGCGGGCAGCACGGCGTGGACGGTCCATGAAGGCAGGCCGTCGCCGTGGCGGTAGGCGATCGTGCCCACTGCACCCGCGAGGCCCAGCAAGATGCCCACCACATTGATGGTCCGGATGCGGATGCCGAAAAGTGCAATGCCGACCAACAGCGTGAAGAGCGGCGTGAGGCTGTTCAACATGCCGGAAAGCGAGCTGTTGATGCTGGTTTGTGCAACAGCGAACAGGAACGCGGGGATGCCATTTCCCAGTATCGCTGTACCCAGCAGCGGCTTCCAATGCGCACGGAACAGGTGCGCATGCTTGAACAACAACGGGCTGAGCACGAGCCACGCGATGAAGAGCCGGGCGCTGGCAAGCTGCAATGGTGAAAGCGCAGGCATACCGTCCTGGTACAATCCGCGTTTCATCAATATGAAGGAGCTGCCCCAGATCAGGGAGAGTATGCCCAAGAGCAACCACTTGGTGGTGTCGGGCTTGGTCTCTTCTTGCATGGGGGAATCAGAGTTTTACACCACGGAGGCACCCTTCGGCTGCGCTCTGGGCAAACAGAGACACAGAGGGCACTGGGCGTACTTTATAGTGGACTATATGAAAATGGTGCGGATGTTAAAGCCCGAAATGCCCGCGAATGTAGACGGTCCCGTAATGATTACCTTTGCGCTTCGCGCATCACCAAATTTCCACGAAAGATGATCAAGCCGTCCCTTCTTATCGCCACGATCGCCTTGGCAACCGCTTGCTCCAGCACAGGTTCATCAGAGGCTGTTTCCGTTACATCGCGCACGGAGAACACCGTAGGTATTACAGAGGGCCAGCCCATGGCCACGGCCGATCTCGGCATTAGCGGCATGACCTGCGAAATGATGTGTGGCGGCATGATCAAGAGCGCGCTGGTGAAAGTGCCGGGTGTGGAAAAGACCGAAATCGTTTTTCACGAAGGGGATAAGGTCGGCCATGCCAAGGTGACTTACGATCCCGCGAAAGTGGACGACACCAAATTCGTTGAAACCGTGCAAGCCTTGGCAGACGGACAGTATAAAGTGGAGTCCATTGCCGTTGTGAAACAGGTGAAGAGCGAGAAGCAAGCGGAGTGCAAACCCGCTGGTGATTCACCCGGAAACGGAACGTGCGCTTCGTTGCTTCCAGAGGTGCCCATGCCCAGCTTGGTGGCTATGCTGCTTTCGCTGATCCGGGCGTAGGTGGAGGTGCAGTTGGCAGGTGCAGTAGCAGTTGGCAGAAGCAGTCGCCAGTTGCAGCCGTCCAATCACTAATCACCAGCCACCAATCACCCGTTTTAATCAACAAGCCGCCCGTAATTTCGCGCCCCGATGCAAGAGGACGCTGCGCGAAAACTGAGGCCCGTTGTTATTTGGTTGATCACCGGATGTGTGATGATCGCCTGCATGGTGGCCATCGGCGGCATTACCCGCCTTACGGGAAGCGGGCTCAGCATCACGGAGTGGAAGCCGATCATGGGCGCATTGCCGCCGATGAACGAGGTTGAATGGCACGAGGCGTTCGAGAAGTACAAGCAAATTCCGGAGTACACGTTGATCAACCAGCACATGACGCTGGGGGATTTCAAAGGCATCTTTTTCTGGGAATTCCTGCACCGCAACTGGGGCAGGTTGATGGGCATCGTGTTCATTGTACCGTTCGCT
>Ga0209480_10003257_pt1 | contig 10659 bp, 15 predicted proteins | sample JI61114C2DNA_FD_187501 | JGI IMG/M metagenome (GOLD analysis project Ga0209480, IMG submission 187501) | Wastewater effluent complex algal communities from Wisconsin, to seasonally profile nutrient transformation and Carbon sequestration -... | ecosystem: Engineered > WWTP > Effluent > Algae...
CAAATTTTGAGTGGAGGGTCGCGCCAAAGCTTATTCGCGTAATCGATTGATTGACCTCTGCAACAACCTACCGATCTTGTAGGCTCACGTACTTCAATAGGTCCTTCAACCCTCCTGCAAACTACTATGCACTGCCGAAGGTCTTTATTATCTGGTTCAGGGATAGTGCTGGCGAGCTGATGCGATCACCTTTCAAGTCTCTTAGTGGCTGACTTTTCTCGGCTAGGTAGAGTGCGCACCTCGCCAAGACTGGCATTCCCCTTTCGGATAGGCCCTACATGACAGAAACAGTACATGAGCATTCTTGTAGTCAGTGAGGTATTGACCGGCGATAGCACGGACTTTCTCGTCACAGGGGAACCCACTACAGGCTTTAGTTAGCTCATCCTGCAAATCCCGAGGTAGGTTGGAGGCGTGCCTGACGTCCATAATTTAAATTCGAACTTAACAATAACTGATTCACTCTCCCACCATCGCTTTATTTTGGTGGTAGTGAATTTCGTCGAGGAACCGTGCTCGAATCTCCTCCAGCGAGAGACCGCTGTGCAGGCTTAGGTTCGTGAACGCTTCGGTGGTTTCGATTTCCAGTTACTTGTTACGGACCTACCGGAAGATTGAGTGCTCCAGGGCCTCCGTGATCGACATGCGTTTCTTTGGATTGAACACTAGCGCTCGCTCCAAAAAATCTATCCACTCGGGCTTGGCGTAGTCAAATAGTTCGGTGAACTTCTTCCGTTCGCGCTTTGGAAACGACTTCATGTAGGCTCGAGCATATTGATCCTTAATCTCATCGAGGTCTTCCTAGTCGGGCGTACCGATGATATTGATGATCTTAGAGCTACCCTAACCAAAATAGTTACATCTGGTCATCCTAGCTGTGGGGAAATCCATTGAAGTTCTTATAGCTATCCACCAACTCTTTCTTGGGCGGCGAAAGTGGGAAACATGCCTTACCCTCGAAAATGGGTTTGTAGCTGAAGTTGGAAACCTTGCGGTTATTGGCGTGGTTGTTGATTAGTTCGGCAAAGATACAACCCACTGACCACATTTCAATTGCATTGCCATACTCACTCTGCAGCAGAATAATTTCTGGTGCGCGATACCAACGTGTCACCACGTGGAATGTTAGTTTGTCTTTCTTGCGTTATTCCTGCTTGTCGTGTTAGCCCTCCTCCTTGAGGCTATCCAGTACGAGACGATCGACCACCTTGGGTTGCTCATAGGCAGTGATGGGTCTTGCCAGACCAAAATCGCAAATTTTTACCTCACTAAGGTCCTTACTCACAAGAATATTCTCTGGTTTCAGGTCTCGGTGTAAGATCTTAGCAGACTTAATATAACGAAGGGCCACTACAAGTTGGTATAGTATGTTTTCGATTTCTTTATCCCCAAGGGGACGGTTGGCTCCACAAATGCGCTTGAGGTCGTAAGGCATGTACTCTAGCGCCACTGCGAGAGTATCGAAGTTCTTCTCATCTTTGGGAGGAAGTATCTCATAGATCTTGATGATTTTAGGGAAGTTGATGACGCGTAGGAGCGTTACCTACCGAAGGGCTCGCAGCGCGATGAACTTGTTCTCGAAGAGTCGCTTGAACTGCTTGATGGCTACAATGCGCCCTGTCTCCCGATCCAATGCTTCGAAGACATCCCCGTAGGAGCCACTTCCTATTTGATTCTTTCTGGCGTATCGAGGCCCGAACTCCTCGACACTCCGCATCGGCTGCATTTTCTTCAGCTCCTTTACAGGAGGTGGTTGGGAAGGCTGCATCCAATGCTGTAAATTATAGACTCGCCAAACAGGATCAATCCATAGGCGGTCGCGTCACAGTCAAGCTGTTTATATAAAAGAATTAGCAAAGATGGAGCAGTTGCTGAAGCTATCACAACAGGCATCCCATAGTCAACGAGTCGTAGCAGTTCTTGAGCATCTTCTTCAGACCATCGAACGGCACGAACCACAATCGGAGACAAACACCTATCGGCTGTTTGATCGGCTAGCAGATAAGTTGGTGGTTGCCCATCCTGAAATCCTAGTGACGCATAACCTCGTTAACAAGTTGAAGAAACTAATCCATGAACGGTTGGAGGAGGAAACTGACGATGGACCAGCAGCAAGGAAGAAAGATCGACCTAACTTGAAGGAATTGTTTGCTGATCTATCTCTTACAGCGCAACCTTCGACAACAATTGAGCAACAAGAAGAGGAGGAACCGCGACGAGTCAAGATCGCCACATTGGAAGAACTCAACAACTGTATGGAAGACCTTGGGCTCCTCTACAAGTAAATTGGCAGGAACATAATCAAGCACATTCACGCAAACAGCCAGGTTGCTATATTCGAACCCAGCACTGAAGAGCTTGGAGCCCTTGCCGAAGTAGCCACCAAGGTGTCGTATAGTCTGACCATACTGAGTTCCGAGCCAGGAAAGTACCGGCACCTATCCCAGCACAAAATCGTAGATCTTAAGAACAGCTCAGGGACACTCAAAAAGGCTGATATTCTGCTGATTCCATGTGAAGCTGCACTAAAAAATGGTGGGGTTGTCACCCGCAGTGGAGCCCTCATGCTAGCAATCGCTGCCAAAAGCTTTTCGGTGCCTGTGGTTATCCTAGCCACTTGCTACACCCTAACCAACAGATTCTGCTACGAGCCCAACTCATTCAGTTGTCTGCAGAATCCATATGACCACTTTCAGCAGACAAGTTCAACTCACTGTACCATGCTGATTTGATTCAGACGGCCAAACTTTAGTCGTCAAGGCCTACGACCACATACCACCCAAGCATTTGGACCTCATCATCACGGACATCGGTTAAGCGGCGCCCAGCTACTGCTACAAACTGTTTGAACGGCATTACGGGTGAAAAAAAATGTAGTGATCACTGCTGATTCATAGCAGCGGGAAGTGGTAGAATACGGAATTCTGGTCCCCGAAGCTGATGGCTCGGTTTTTACTCAGAATTTGAGCGTGTGTTTCTGTCTCGGCAATAAACGACTCAAACTTCCTAAATTTCGATGTTGCTGTCGGATCGACGAGCGTCACTTTGAATTTCTTCTTTGATCTCGAGACCTTCCGGGAGAGGTGGATAGGGGGTGACTGAGACTGAGGTTGGGGAGCCTTGGACGGTTGAGGAACTTCTCTTTTACTCCTATAGAGGGACTCAATCTTCATAAATTACGTTTCGTCGAGGGACTGTTATTTGCTGAGAAGGTCGCAGGACCTAAGTAGCTGTTCTCGGTTGAGTCGAATACGAAAGGCATCTAGTTCAGTCATGAACCTTTCAGCTTGCCTTTTTGAATGTGTTTCTATCCTTTGGACAGATAGTTGCTTTTCGAGGCCCTCATCTGATTGTTCAGTTTTGACAAATTTCATCGGCTACCTGACCAATGCCTTTTTGCGTGATGGGTGCTCAAATAGTTGCCGCGAGGGGAGAGAAGTCTTTGTAAATTCCTTCGAATTTTGCTCAGTAGTGTGGTTGATCTGCTTAATTCGCAACCTTGGCGGTTTGCTGCTGGAGAGTTTGAAGGATTCGGTTTGAGTGCGAAAGGGTCTCTCAAACTTCTTGGTGAGTATTATACTGTTCCGACTGGTAGATTTACGCTTTCTCTATGGAGGCGCGACTGTCTTATTCGGCAACCCCTGTGATACTATCTGCTTAATTTACAGATTGCGATCGACTTTGGTCTTCCTTTTGCGTTCTTTCTATTCCTCCTAGGCTTCTTCTTTGGCTATCTTATTTCGGTACACCACGCTCATGAATCGTTTCTTTTTGATGTTACCACCAATCGATTTTATAAGTTTAGACTTCTTCGTGGGATCTCGCAGTTTCATCGTTTTTACTCGCTATTCTAGTGCTAATAGATCACCGTCGGGGTCTGATTCAGAACCTGAGTCATTTTTATTTTTGTTCTCCTCGATTTCGATCCGGTCAATATTGGCTTCGAGTTACTCCATGAGCATTTCCTTGCTCAACTCGTAAGAGTCAACGGCTTCGCGGTCAGCATACAATACAAACATTGAACGAAGCAACGATACACCGATTGCTTTCAGATCGCTCTAGCTATAGTGTTCCTTCCGACCGTTTCGCTCCCTCCCAAAGTAAGAATTCTCGAGTGTATAGGCATTGATCCCAAGACTGAAGAGCTGGCTTCGGACTGTATTGGCCTTATCTTTCGCCAGACCATAGGTGCAGGAGTAGACATCGAAGTTATCTGTAAACTTGCTCATTGCATAGGAGAGTAACCGCATTGCACAGCGACTTTCTTTACGACAGGCATAGAAGAAAGAGTTCATCCTGCAATAACTTCCAGGGTTACTTTTTGCTGTGCCCGTGCAGATCAATCATCATCTCGACTCCGTGTTCGTCATGCACATTCTGGATGTATTTCTTGATACAGTGAGTCTCCGGTGTCAACTATTTCACCAGGTCAGGCCCCCACTGCCGGTTCAGATCAAATCCAGCCAAATTGCATCTGGAATGTCCATAGATAACTCCATCAGGGTTGACCATTGGAAGCACAATGAATCGGAATCGCTTACTATGTAAACTCCAAGGTACATAAGAAATTGGGACTCGGGGGTGGGTTGGCTTAATGCTTCAAGAAGCCCTTCTGCCACAAAGCTGCCAACAGTCTAGCCTGGGTGCTGCCTTGCCATGATCAGTATCACTCGTTTTGTGCAACTAAGTGTATTCTGTTCATCGATGACCAGGCTAGTGATGAGATTATTTGCGAGAGTGTACCCAATGGTCTTCTTCGTCAGTGATCTACCTTAGCATGCAAATTTACATTTTATTGGTGCGTAGCTTCGGTTCGATAGTCTCTACGAACCGAATGAACCTACTGTAGCTGTAGGGTTGGTTGAGTGCGAAGTAGACAGTATCGTTATCATCGCTAAAGGTATAGCTGAAGGCCAAGCAGAAGTAGCTTTCGTTCTCTTTGGTTGTTCGTTCAATGCGGGTGTTGCTGTAGCTAATCTCATCCCCACCTTTGAACCAGCTGCGCTTCTCTTGATGCCACTGTTTCTCAGAAAATATTGACACTTTCATGCCTTGCCGATACATACTGGTGTTCTTGATTTGGTTCATTATGTGGAAAGTGTACGTACCTTTTATTGTGTTCCTTACTCGAAAGCAAAACCATTGGGTATAGCCGTGGGTATTGCTGTCGTTTAAGAGCAGGCAGTAGAAGTTGCTGGGTGAACTCCGCTACCGATACACCTGACGTAGGTTGCCACACTCGAAGTTGGAGTCGAAAGCCAGCTCGTCGGAATAGCTCGGCTCAAGTTCTCGCAATTTGGGGTTTAGCTGCCGATAAAGCTTGGGGTCGTAGTCGTTGCTGAGCTCCAGAATCTTGTTGTTTGCTGTGTTATGATGATGCCTTACCCGTGTAGTCGTAGATGATATCTGGGCGCGACCGTTCGTCTATCGTTCTGCGGAATACCGGCTCAAAGGATTCGTCGGCTTAAAAGAAGTCGAACAATGTCTTACCTCTCCCGTTATACGATCGCTTGTTACTGCTGCTATTGGGGATTGTGAAGCTTGGTAGTGTATCAGCGTTACCAACGTAATCGCTTGAGGAACCTTTTCGAGGTTGCGTACGAGTTCTTGATTCTGCCTGTTTTTTCTCTTCCTGGACAGTAATAGATAGGTAGTGTGGGAGCTCGGATAGGTCGTCTTGGTACAAGCACCGCGGTCTCATTTACGATGGCCTCCCGATATTTATGAGCTCTTTGGCTTCTGGTAGCTCAAACGTAACTTCCTGCAACGCTCTCTTGGACTCAGCTAGCCGCATATCCAGCCGCTCCTCACGAAGGAAGCCCTCATCAGAATCATAAGGGTCGCGCAACGTTCCCTCTTGCATACAGCTGCTATCGTTGCAATTAATATTCTGGCCAAGCGAATCCCATACAGCCATCTATCAGATGTTCAAGTCGATCTGCACACCGAACTTGTTCTTGGCAGTCTTATCGCCAGCCAGAGGAAGCTGTGCTCCACCGGACACTGCCCATAGGTTGTTGATGGTCTTCTTCACCATCACGGAGAGGACAGCAGCCGAATTTACTGCGACCTTGGTCAGGCTCTTGTCGTTGTACTTGTACTCCACTAACGCAGTAGCCAACCAGCTGGCCTTGGCGGGGTCAGCCTCAACAGATGCTGCATACTTTTGCTTGCTATTGTGAGTGTAAGTGGTGGTCAGCGATAGGCTGGAGAACCATTCAGCGAAGTTGGAAAAATCCTTGGTGGGTTTGTCGAAAGCTTGTTCGGCCTTGACAATGACGTCCCATTCCTTGTGTTTGTAACCAACCAGCAAATCCTTCTTGAGGAGCAGTTGCTTGGTGATATCAAGCACACCGATAAGCCCGAATCGGAGGTCTTTGTAGCGAAGAGTCGCCTTTTCGTAGAGGGCAATATTCTACCATAGATCTTATGCTTACCCTGTCGGAAGTGAGTCGGACGCGAGTATCGGAGTTGAAATCCTTGAAGACAGTGGCGAGACCAAGCTTGAAGTTATAGTTTTGAAGGTTGCGAGCCCATCCAAACGAAGCGTACAGATTGACTTTATCGCCGTTGATCTGGGTAATTCCATTGTCGTAGTGCACTCGTGTATCAGTGTCCTTGACACGGAGGTGAAGGTACTGTGGGCCGTAGTTCAGAGGGAACCACAACTTCAGTTCGTCCTTGATCTTCAGAGCGTTGTCTTTCTCAAGGTTTGCAGTTTCCTTCAAGTTGAAGGTTGCGCCGTCAACGCTCGATGCCTTGACCTTACCGGTGAAGTGCTTCTCGTGGCAGAAGTCGTCCTTGAAGATGCGGGTGTCGAAGGTACCGAAGGAAGTCCATGGCTCAGTGGCGATGGAGTTGGGCTTCAGAGCAGGTCGGACAACCGGAGGGGTGATAACCACGACTTCGTTTGGAGACACTTCAGCAGTCTTGACGGTCCTCACCACTGAAGCAGGTGGTCCTGAAGGGACTGGGGTTGTGGTGATCGGGGCGCTGTTTTGGGGAGCGGTGTTGACGACCTTCGAGGACATGATTATTATTTATGAAGGATATTTAGCCAGTCATTTTTAAGGGCTCCTCCAGCCTCAATTAAAATGTAAAGAAGCTGAGAGGACCTCACTTGCCTGTAAAACCGATGCCGGTAGGAATTGCAATAATTGCATTAAATATGATCCCCAGCAGGCAACTATATAGTGAGGCTTCAGCAACTACTCGCCTGACGGATAGGCTCAAGGATATAGGGTTGTAGGGAATGATGCACCTACCCAGGGTGGTGTTCTGTGGCGACCAGTCCAGCGGCAAGTCTTCAGTCGTGGAGAGGATTGTTGGGTTGGATTTGCTACCAAAATGCCCAACAAAGCGGCCAGTGGAGCTGCGTTTAGTGCACACACCAGGTACGTAGCAATAGAATTTAGGACTAATAGAGCCTTACGCTGTTTTTGGAAATGCACTAGCCGAAAAGTGTCAAGGTTTTAAGGAAGTCGAAAACAAAATAGCAGAACTGCAGCATCCACAATAAGACAGTGCCTCGGCTTGGAATTCGGATCCTATTAGGCTGTCAGGTAGCCTTTCTGCTAAATTAGTTCATATGAGCGAATGTGTGGATATCACATTGGTCGATCTTCCCGGCATCAGTCGAATCTCACGGTCATCGAGTATAGAAGAGTCAAATGTCGAGGAAATCACTATCGGGCTAATGGCTAGGTATTGTCGGGACGACGATCGGTCACTTATGGTGTGCGTGATTCCTGCCAACATCGATCTCAGCACTTCGCATGTTTTACAGCTCGCTCGCCAATGGGATCCCAAGGGAGATCGTACTATGGGTCTACTGACAAAGATAGATATCATGGACCAAGGAACCGATGCTTGCTAAGTGTTAGAGAATAGACTTATTCCCCTCAAACTGGGGTATGTTGGCGTCATCAATCGCTCAAAAGAGGACGTTCAGAATGGAACCATCATAGCTGATTGCTTAGCATCATAAGATAGCTACTTTCGCTCAAACCCAGTCTATATGGACATCAGCCGAAAGAGTTTAGGCATCAAATCTTTCACAGCACTACTTGCTCAATGTCTGTATAAGTGTGCCAAACAGTCACTACCGCTGATTGTCAGGGAAATCAATATGGGGATCGAAGCACAACAAGCCGTACTCAATGCGCTTGGACCTCCCCTTCCCTACGATATGGAGAGTCGAGTTGCAATGATGTACCGACTCGTTTCTTAACTGGCTGATAGATTCAGAAAGCACATGAAGGGCTCTCTATCTGGCACTGTTCCTCTAAAAGACCAAGGTGTCCAGTCAACGTAAACAAACTATTCCGGGGGAAATATCCTTAAGATCCTCTTTAGGTAGCTCTACGACGACCAGGTTCACTCGTAGAAGTCAGCATTGAATGAAATTACCGACCAAATGATAGATAGGGTAATAAAAATGCATCAAGGCGACTCCATTCCTGGGTTTCCCTCAATCTACGCCTTCATGTTTCTTGCTTCTCCATTGATTGAATAACTCATCGAACCAGCAAAAAACTGCTTCGCTCAGATCTACACATATATGAAGGTGATGGTCATGGAACTCATTCAGAGGGTATTTCATAGATTTCCTGCCCTGGTTGATCCTGTAGCCGACATCGTCTAAAGGCTATTTGAGGAAAGAAGGTAATTCACTTTAAAGATAATCGAATCCAATTTGGAATGTTAGCTGAACTACTTCTATACGAACGACATTGAGTACGAAAGGAACCGGACAAAACTGATACCGACAGCACAGCGAGACTCAACTATTCCAGAGGACTAAAAGAAGAAGCCTGCAGATGAGCGTGAGAAACTTCGTAAACAAAGGCTCTTCGTCACCGAGGTGAGGCTGAGAGTCTAAGCCTATTATAAACTTGTGTTGAGGAACCTGAGAGAAATCATTCCTAAGAACATCGGGCATCTATTCAATCAGCACCTGCAGGATAATTTGGCATTACACCTCTATCAAGGTCTTTTAGCAAGGCCCGAAATGTTTGAATTACTGGGTGAACACCCGCGCATCGCATAGGAAAGGAAAGCAGCCGAGCACCAACTGGATGTGCTCAAGCGAGCATTGTACTCTCTCAAGCAATCTGGCAAGGAGGAACCCAGCGGAAATTGAACAGCACATGAAAGTCAGTCAGCAAGCTCCATCTCGTCTTATATCCTTTGCTGATATTCGCTCAACTCCTCAGCAACAAGGGTGCTGAGCAGGCTATACTCTTCTTTCGCTGTCTTTTTGATGAGCTCTAACAATAGTGCGTCTATCTCTTTGCGGAGCTATTTGCGTTGTATTGTCACATCGCCCAGTGCTTTCTCGACAGTCTTATAGTAGCTTTTTACGGGAGTCTTCCAAAATGCTCCTCCGACATAGCTGTACAGACCTTTGTCGATGCTAATGTGTACGCTATGGAGTTGGCGAGGACTTGTTGACGATATTCCGAGAAAGGGCCCTCAGATCCTACTGCTATCGCTTCATCTGAAGATCACGGTTGATTAGTTCGGTCAAATCGTTTTCAATAACAATTCGCTCCTGCCTTCGCTTGTCTCGTTCTTGCGGCAGCATATAATCTAAACAATGTGTCTTAAAACCCAGATATCCGCGGTTATGCGCGTACTACATCACGCTTTCAAGCAGTTGCCTTAGCAGAAGCGAGTGGAGCACGTCGGTAAAGTACGCAACATCGCTAAAAAATATCCAGAAGAAACTCCCGAATCCATGCGTAAACTTTTGAATGAACTGGAGTTCAGGCTGAAGTTTCTGAAAGTATCCTACCCGGGGTTAGACTTTAATGCGCCGCCAAAGCCAGATAATCAAGCTGAGTAAAAACAAGAGGCACAGGCGCCTCCACAATAAAAGTAGGAACCAGTTGTCTAATATGTGTCAACACTCCAAAAAGAAGCCATCACCGAGACGGTGGAGGGTGCCAAAAACGCAACTACGTTTATCTGGAAAGACGGAAAGCTGGTATAGGGTAAAGCGGAAATCAGACAGGAAGTGGACTTCTCAAACTGGTACACTGGCAACACAGATCCCGAGCTTTTGAAGAAGCACAAACAATTGTTGGACCGCCAACACTTCAAAGGACCAAAATGGGAGGGTATTGCAGCATAGTAACCTAGGTCAGTAGATTCCGCACCTAACTGCCGCAGCCTACCTAACCACAGCAAACAGTTTACAGAAAGATCTGGAGTACCCGGTTCCGCGAGCTAACCCGTAGTAACAAGCAAAGCAACCTAAGAAGCCCTAAGCGGATCCGGAGAGCATGTTCGAACAGATCAAGCGGTGATTGTGCAGAATATGGAAGTAACTTCAACAGCAGCTCCTGAGCTCCTTCTCACGATACGGTTAGTCCTTGCTGATGTGGCTTAAACGGCTTGTTTGGCTGTACCTGCTGATACCAGCGTCGTTGTCTTTATCGACAGTGTTTAATTTGTGAACGATCTCTACATCAGTGCCAGTAGTACGTATGAGCAGAAATTCCAATGCTGCGTCGATTCCTTCATTGGAAAGGCTGGATACTTCGTAGAAAAGGGCGTTACGCTCAGCAGCCCAATCCCCCGCCTCCTTCTGAGTTACCTTCCGAAGGTTAGCGAGATCTGTCTTGTTGCCAATCTACCGTCAACCGCACTGTTACC
>Ga0209480_10003259_pt1 | contig 10652 bp, 5 predicted proteins | sample JI61114C2DNA_FD_187501 | JGI IMG/M metagenome (GOLD analysis project Ga0209480, IMG submission 187501) | Wastewater effluent complex algal communities from Wisconsin, to seasonally profile nutrient transformation and Carbon sequestration -... | ecosystem: Engineered > WWTP > Effluent > Algae...
TTGCAAAGTTGATTCGTAAGGAACGCATAGGGGGATTGGTGTTTTTTCAGGGAGGCCCAGCCCGGCAGGCAGTACTGACAAACCGTTACCAGTCTGTTTCAAAAGTGCCATTATTGATATCAATGGATGCTGAATGGGGTTTGGGGATGCGACTCGACAGTACCATATCCTATCCTTACCAGCTCACACTCGGAGCAATTCAGGATAATAAGCTGATCTATGAGATGGGTAAGCAGGTGGCTATGGATTTTAAACGTATTGGTATGCAGGTGAACTTTGCCCCGGTTGCTGATATCAATAATAACCCAAAGAACCCGGTTATTGGTATCCGTTCATTCGGGGATAATAAGTATAACGTTGCTGCAAAGGTTACTGCCTATATGAAAGGGCTTCAGGAGAACAATGTTCTGGTGAGTGTCAAGCATTTTCCAGGACATGGTGATACGGATGTTGATTCGCACCATGACCTTCCTCAATTACCTTTTACCCGTGAGCGATTGGATTCACTGGAATTATATCCATTCAGGGAGCTGATCAAAGAGGGCGCATCCGGTATTATGGTTGCACATATGAATATCCCGGTGCTTGATAATACCCCCAATTTACCATCAACACTCTCCCGTCCGATTGTTACCGGACTTTTAAAAGAGGATCTTGGGTTTAAGGGAATTATTTTCTCGGATGCGATGGAGATGAAAGGCGTTGCAAAGTTTTTTCCTGAAGGTGAAAGTGATGTGCTGGGGCTGATCGCCGGACTCGATGTCATTGAACTTTCCGGTAATTCCAAAAGAGCTGTAAAACTGGTCCGTCAGGCGATCAAATCCAAACAGCTGAGCTGGGACCGTATCAATGCCAGTGTCAGAAAGGTACTTCTGGCCAAGTATTGGTCAGGGCTATCAGATAAACAATTTGTAAACCCTGAAAATATTATTTCCGATCTGAATCGTCCCGAATCCAGGCAACTAAATCAGCAACTGGCTGATGCCGCAGTAACGATTCTGAATAGTGATTCACAGATCAAAAATCTGGATTTAAGCAAAAAAACTGCATTGGTGAGTATGGGAGCCCCGGGTCTGACTACTTTTCAGAATATGATAAAGCCTCTATTGCCAAATTCCCTGATCTTTTTATTGCCAAAAGATGCTTCGGATAGTGATATCAATAATGTTAAGGCGGAAATTAAAGCCTATGAGCAGATTATTGTTAGTATTCATGATACGCGAAGACGCCCGGGAGCAGTTCTGGATTATAATGCCGGACTCAAAACACTAATTGCTGATATTGCCGGTATGAACAGTATGTTTACGCTTTTTGCGAATCCCTATGCCATTACCGGACTTCCGGGAATTGAAAGGGCAAAAACCATAATTGTCAATTATCAGAATTCAGATGAAGCACAAAGGGCTGCTGTAAAAGTGATTAGCGGTGAACTGAAAGCTTCCGGAAAATTACCGGTGGCTGTTAGCCCCGGTTTTAAAAATGGGGCCGGAATCACTCAGAAATAGGCTATTAACACGATTAAAGCCGGCATCTTATGCTGGCTTTTTTATTACTTCTAACTATGGGATTGAAATGCCTGATTGAAGAATAAAATCAATATTTTTATGATTCAATGAATCAAAATCCGGTTTTCAATAAACGTTCAAATTACCTCCAGACATGTCTCAGCAAAAAGCCCTGAAATTAGTTCGTGCATCAGCAGGCTCAGGCAAAACTTTTGCTCTGACAGCACATTACCTTGTTTTGCTTTTTAGTGGGAAGGGCAAATACCGTGAAATTCTGGCTGTTACTTTTACAAATAAGGCTACCGCCGAAATGAAGGAGCGTATTCTGGGAGCGCTCGAAGAACTTGCCCGCTTCGGATTTGAAAAATCGAAATTCAGTACAATCCTGAAAGAAAATTATCCCAAATTGAGTGATCAGGAGGTCAAAGCCAGGGCTTCAGAAATATATGCCGGCATTCTCCATGATTACAGTCGCTTTTCGGTGAGTACCATCGATGGTTTTGTACAGCAGTTGATCAGAAGTTTTGCGTTTGAGCTAAACATTGATAGCGGTTATAAGCTGGAAATGAATCAGGAAAAAGTTAAAGATGAACTTGTTGCTGCATTGAATCTTCAGCTTGAAAAGGATTCTGAACTATTGGATTGGGTGACCGGTCTTGCCATTGATCGCATCAGTGATGGGTATGACTGGGATTATAACCGTGCATTAAAAGAGCTTGCCAACGAAATATTTAAGGAACGTTACTATCCCTTTCAGGAGGCTATGCAGGCTATGGGGCCTGAACAGACAAAGGAATTTAATGGCCTGCGCAATCAGATAAAAAAGGGTATTAAAACCTTCAGTGAAGAGATAATTGAAAGGACTAAAAGTATTGAGAAATTTTTTGACGCTTCAGGGATTGAATCAAAAGATTTGGGTGGAAAGACGAACAATCCACTTCTAAAACTGGATAAAATCATTCAGGGAGATTTAGCAAAGATTGAGGCTCTCAGGAAGCTATTGAATGATTTTGACCAATGGCCAAACAGGGCCTTGAAGGATACCAGCCAGGTAGAGCATCTGTACGAGCAGATAAATCCGCTTTTGGCTCAGTTAATAGCCTATTATGATGAAGGTATAGAGATTTACAATACCTATCTGGCCATCAATAAGAACAGCTCATACCTTCGTTTGATGCAGCGAATGGCGGATCTTTTGAAGGATTACCGTTCAGAAAAGCGAGCTTTGCTAATCTCGGATGCTCAGCAGCTTTTGAAAGGCATTACAGGTTCTGACGCAGATAACCCTTCATTTATATGGGAGAAAACAGGGAACAAGTTTAAACACTTCCTTTTCGATGAGTTTCAGGATACCAGTACTTTTCAATGGATGAATTTTTTACCCCTGCTTAAAAATGCAATTGCAGAAGGCACGCATGGGGCACATTCGGCGCATCTGGTTGTTGGAGATGTAAAACAATCAATTTATCGATGGAGAAACGGTGACTGGCGGATTCTGCATAGTAATTTGAAAAGAGATCTGCTTGAGGATAATGTTGCTGATGAGAATCTGCTGTACAATCGCAGAAGCGCAGAGAATATCATCCGTTTTAATAATTTTCTTTACAGCAGTCTGCCCGCAATTTTACAGCAGAACCTGAATGATGTTTTTTATGAATCAGCGCCTGAATACCTGCATGATTCATGGGAGATAGAGAATAGCAGCATGATTGTCAAAGCTTATGAGGGAAGTCATCAGCAAATAACAGATAAAACCCTGTCAGGGGGAAAGATCGAAGTAAAATTCTTCCCAAAGAAGCCTAGAGCTTATCAAGGCGATGAGCAGGACGAAGAGGAGGAGCATTCTGAAGCTGCAGAATATACCATTGAAAAACTGGCAGAACTTTTAAAGAAGGGTGTCTCAATGAGGGATATTGGGATTCTGGTGCGGTCAAATAAAGAAGCAGTAGAGATTCTTGATTGTATTTTGCAGAAAGCGAATCAGTATCGTCTGACGGAAGCAGCTGGAAAATCCTTTCAGGTTTTGTCCGGAGAAGCCCTGAAGATTATGAATAATCCGGCTATTGCTTTATTACTGTCAACCTTCAGATTGTTGACTATAAGGGAATCGGAGAGTGGAGTTTTTATGGCTGAATGTGTACGACTATGGGCTCAGATTCATAAGCCTAATAATACAATGATTGGAATAGAAAGCGATCATTGGATGAAAATGGCTTCCGGCTCGATCTCTTCAATGCAAGATATATTACCTTCTGAATTATGCTCAGATTTAAACTCGTTCAAGCATCTCCCCGTGGGTGAATTGACAGAGAAGCTGATTAAAATTTATAAGCTTGGAAATGCTGATTCTGACTATCTGATTCCTTTTCTGCTAGCCTTCAGGGATCAGGTGGCTTTGTTCGCGGCTGCCGGAGATCAGGGAATCGGCCCATTTTTGGAATGGTGGGACAATGAGGGCTCGGGGAAGGCTTTACCTTCTTCTGAAAGTCAGGATGCGGTTCAGGTTATGACCGTTCATAAATCCAAGGGGCTTGAATTCAAAGCTGTGATTGTGCCTTTTATTAGCTGGGGCTTTGCTAAATCCTCTAGCGGACAACAAAGGAATCTCTTATGGGCTGATGCTAAACCGACTGGTTTTGAACAGTTTAAATCTTTTCCTGTAGATCTTGGTAAAGGACTGGCATCTACTGTTTTTGCCCGGGATTATTTTGAAGAAGTTATGCTGGGTTATATGGATGTGATCAATACCATGTATGTGGCAACAACCAGGGCAAAAGATTATTTATGTCTGATCTGCCCGAATGTTCCTGTGAAGAAGAAAGATGGGAAAGAGAGTACAGGTAAGAATATGCAATCAATTCTTTCAGGTTTATTTGAGAAGGGAGAAACCGGGGACCTGCAATTTGAATCGGATGAAACTCATTATTTTATGGGCGAGCTTCCTGCTCTGATTCCGGATGCTGATGCAGGTTCGGAACATGAAACGCTAAGAATTAATAAATATCATGTGAATGAACAGCTTACTGAGCGATTCAAACGAAACAGCATGAAAGAGGATTCCTGGTTTAATGCAAAACAGCGCAAGGGAATTGTGATGCATAAATTACTGGAAACTTTGAGCGGTACCGAAGATCTGGATAAACTCATTTCTGAAAAGGTTCAGGAGGGTCTTATCAGGGAATCAGAAAGGGAAGAGATCAGACAGGTTGTTGGGAATGTTTTACTTCAGGAGGAAATAAAGCACTGGTTCAAAACCGCCAAATCAGTTATCAGTGAAAAGGATATGATCATTGATTCAGGAACTGTAAAAAGGCCGGATAAACTATTTGTCTTTGAGAAGAGCGCAGTTCTTCTGGATTTTAAATTTGGGGCGCAAAACAATAAATACATTGCAGATATCAGCCTTTACCGCGATAATCTGATGAAAATGGGTGAATTTGAGAAAGTGGATGCTTATTTATGGTATGCACAGGATCGTAAACTGCAGAAAGTCTAATCATGGAGAATAAATCATCGGATAGGTTTCTGTACCGGGTCGCAGAAGATCTGTTGAACCGCTTCGGAAAAGATCTTCAGGATGTTGCAATTGTATTCAATAATAAACGACCTCAATTATTTCTGCGGAAGTATCTGGCAGAGATTAGTGGCAAGCCAATCTGGAGTCCACGCTTTTATACGATCCAGCAGTTTTTCTCTGAATCAACAAGTCTGGTTTGTGCATCTCAGTTAAAGCAATTCTTTGTACTCTATTCTGAATACAATCTTCTATTAGAAAAGGAAGGCAAAGAGCCTGTAAGTGCCGATGTCTTTTATCCTCTGGCTGAGATCATTGTTTCTGATTTTTCTCAGATTGATTATTACATGGCCGATCCGGTGAAGGTCTTTAATCTGATAGGCAGTATTGCCGAACTGGAACAGCAGTTTCCAAATTTTGAGGAGGAACAACTTGCCTTTATGGAGAGTTTCTGGTCATCCTTTTCTCAGGAAAAGCAGAACAAGGTTCAGGAGAAATTTATTGAAATGTGGCATCGGATGCCGAATCTCTACCATAATTTTCATGCAAGGCTGGCTGAACAGGGGCTGCTTAGCAGTGCAAAAATGTATCGCAACCTTGCTGAAGGAAAGGATTCCGATCCGGAGTTTTTAAATGAGTTCAGCCATGTTGCTTTTGTAGGCTTTAATGCTTTATCAAGTGCTGAGGAAATTTTGTTCAGATCCTGGCAGGATGAAGGTCGCTGCTCATTTTATTTTGATGCCGACGAACATTACTTTTCTGATAATATTCAGGAAGCGGGGCATTTTATCAGAAGGAATATCAATACTGTGGGTCTGGAAAACCAGTTTTCGATTGCCGAAAACCGGATTGATGATCCCAAAAAGGAATTTACAATAATTCAGGCTTTGGGTAAAATAGCTCAGGGTAAATTGCTTGCTGAATTGCTCCCGGGGAGTACGGATAAGAATGATCCTGCTTCAAAAGTGATCATCCTTGCTGATGAGAGTCTTTTGCTTCCGGTTCTTCAAACCGTTGATGATGAAAGCCTGAATATCACTATGGGCTATCCTTTTGAGCAGTCGGCAGTATTCGGATTATGTGATCTCTGGTTGGATATTCAGGAAGAAATTGCCTCGGGTGATAAGATTTCCATTGCTTATCCAAAGGTTCTGACTTATATATTCAATCCCCTGATTGCTACCGATATTGAACAGAGGAATAAGATCCATAAGGAGATCATTGAAGAAAAGAAGGCCAGATTTGAACTTCAGGAACTGAGGGGAAGCGGTAAAATTGCCGGACTTACCTTCGGTCTGTTTGAAAGTCCTGCCGATTCTATCAGGAATTTGGGCAGCTTGCTTTTGCTGGTTTCAGAGCAGATTGCCGATCTGCGTAAGCTGGAAAGTTTGCTTATTGCTGAGGCGGTTAAAACACTGAGTGTACTTTCAGATAGTTTTGCAGAGCTTGGGAATGCTGGTGCAATGCCCGAGATAAACTCAGGATTCGTACTTAGAACAATCAGAAGGGCTTTGGCAGGACTCACGGTTCCTTTTGATGGAGAGCCTTTATCAGGATTGCAGGTCATGGGTCTGCTCGAAAGTCGTTGTCTTGATTTCGATGAATTAATTGTACTTGGAATGAATGAGGGTGTACTTCCTAAAGTGAGTATTACCCCATCTTTCATCCCGGATAATGTGAGAAGAGCTTTCGCCTTACCTGTTCTGGAAAACCAAAACTCCATTTTTGCTTATTTTTTTTATCGGCTGCTGCATTGTGCTAAAAAAGTTACCCTGGTTTATATCGGTATTACTGATGACAAAGCCGGAAGCAGTGGAGAGGAAAGCAGGTTTATAAAACAACTTGAATTTGAAACATCCTGTAAGTTCAGGCATGTTTTACAGCAGAATCAGCCTGTTGATACTTCTGCCCCGCAAATTATAGAAGTAAGCAAGACTGGTCCGGTGCTGGATAAACTTCGGACCTATTTAAAACGAAATTCTGAAAGCAAATACGATAAAAAGATCTCTGCATCTGCATTTACTGACTATGTAAGCTGTTCTCTGAAGTTCTTCTTCGGTAAAATTGCAGGACTGGCAGAGCCAAAGGATTTGCCGGATGAGATCGGCCCACATACCGTGGGAACCATGCTGCATACTGTAATGGAAAGTTTTTATCGCGATTCGCTTGGGAAAGAAGTGACTGCAGATTACATCAGACAGCATGAAAAATTGCTACCGGCTATGTCTAAAGCCGCTATGATTCAAGAGCTGAAACTTAACCCGGATTATGAATATTTGCAAAGTGCATTGCAGCAGATCATCATAAAAGTAATTGAGCAATATGCTTTGAAAGTACTGCGGCATGATGAGCAAATTGCACCATTTGTAATCAAGGAGCTGGAAGACAGAGATGCCTATACTCCCCTGTTTTCTATTGAAGTAGAGGGCAGGGAAGAGCAGGTCAGGTTAATGGGAATTATCGATAGGGTAGACATTCATCAGAATAAAACCCGGATCGTTGATTATAAAACAGGCAAGGATCAGTTAAGGTATGGTGATTTTGAAGGACTGTTTGATGAAGAAGGTAAGGGTCAGAACAAAGCCTTGCTTCAAACACTCTTTTACACCTTAGTGTATGAGAAGGCCAGAAATGTAAGCGAGGTGGAACCCCATCTTTATACAGTAAAGGATTTCAGCCTGGGAACTCAATTTATTGAAAAGACAAAGGAAAAGTTAATACTAAGGGATGAGAATCTGGCGGGTTTAAAAGATCAGTTTGCTCTCAAACTAAAAGAAAAATTGAATGAGTTATTCGATAGCTCAATTCCATTCAGGCAGACTGCAAATACTGATAATTGCAAATACTGCTCGTTTAAAGGGATTTGTCAGAGGTAGGCCTCAGTTTTTATGTATAAGTACGGTACTGGCTCTACTCAAGGCTTCACCATTTTCTCCTACTCAGGGCTACACCCTTCGTTGATAGTATTTCGCCCTTTCAGGGCTAAAGGATATACCCTCTTATCGTAGAATGTCAGCTATTTCTTACCGATAAATATTAGCCCTGAAGGGGCGGTATATCTATAGGGCATTGCGAAGCTCTGCCCGAGATAAACCGTTAAATAAATAGATTAGCACAAACAGCCCTGAAGGGGCGTGATTAAAGTGTAATGCGTTAAATTGAGATTTAATCTTAATTATAATGGGACAGTCACTCGTAAAAAATTACCTCCATATTGTATTCAGTACTAAATACAGGGAGCCTTTAATTAAGCCCCCTTTTGAGGATGAGTTGCATCGATATTTATGGGGGATTTGTTATAATCTGGAATGTTTTCCTATAGAAATTGGCGGATATACAGATCATATTCATGTTCTGTGCATGCTTTCCAAGAAAATTGCCTTGATGAAATTACTTGAAGAACTCAAATCACACTCATCAAAATGGATGAAAACCAAAGATGAATCACTTAAGAATTTTTACTGGCAGAATGGTTATGGTGCATTTTCTGTAAATTATAAGGGAGTAGATGTGGTAACCCGATATATTGCCAATCAGCATGAGCATCATCATAAAAAGACATTTCAGGAAGAGTTCAGATCTATTTTAAAAAAGAATCAGGTGGAATATGATGAACGTTATGTCTGGGACTGATTTTTTATTCGCATTGGAGGTTCATTATTCTGGTTAATAGACAATTATTTCATGATAAAATTGAACTATTTGGCAATTTCAGGTGCTCTTTGGCATCGCTAATATTAGTTAAATTGTAATGTTTGACAGGTATTTGTAACATTGCCAATTCCAGCCTTCCAATTCAGTTTGGTTTTCAAACATTAAACTTATATTTGCGTTCCAAAAATTGATTTTACACATGAGAGAAATACAATTCAGAGAGGCACTTCGTGAAGCATTAAATGAAGAAATGCGTAAGAACGACAAGATCTTTTTAATGGGTGAAGAAGTTGCTGAATATAACGGAGCATACAAAGTTAGTCAGGGAATGCTCGATGAGTTTGGTCCTAAACGAGTTATTGATACCCCGATCGCTGAATTAGGTTTTACCGGAATCAGTATTGGTGCGGCAATGAACGGACTGAATCCTATTGTCGAGTTCATGACCTTTAATTTCTCCCTTGTTGCAATCGACCAGGTGATCAATGCAGCAGCAAAAGTGCTTAGCATGAGCGGTGGACAGTTTTCATGTCCTATTGTTTTCCGTGGTCCAACAGGAAATGCAGGTCAGCTGGGTGCTCAGCATTCTCAGAACTTTGATAGCTGGTATGCAAACTGCCCGGGATTAAAAGTTGTTGTTCCATCTACACCTTATGATGCAAAAGGTTTATTAAAACAAGCCATCCTGGATCCGGATCCTGTAATCTTTATGGAATCTGAAGTGATGTATGGTGATAAGGGTGAGGTGCCTGAAGAAGAGTACTATCTGCCAATTGGTAAGGCTAATATAGTTAAAGAAGGAACGGATGTAACCATCGTAACATTTGGAAAAATGCTTTCAAGGGTGGTTATGCCTGCAGTGGAAGAATTAACTAAAGAGGGTATCAATGCCGAAGTGATTGATTTGCGTACTATTCGCCCAATCGATTATGATACAGTCATTAATTCAGTTAAGAAAACCAATCGTATGGTTTTTGTGGAAGAAGCATGGCCTTTAGGTTCGATTGCTACTGAGGTTGCTTTCAAAGTTCAGAAAGATGCATTTGATTATCTGGATGCTCCGGTTCTGAGAGTTGCTTGTGCTGATGTCCCACTTCCTTATGCTCCAACATTGATCAAAGAAGCACTTCCAAATGCAGAACGTGTAATTGCTGCGGTAAAAAGTGTTCTTTACAAGGAAGCTTAAGAGCTTATAAAATATACAAAAGAGCCCACCAGGAATCGATTCCGGGAGGGCTCTTTTATTTTTCAATATAATTAAAGTGTGATCTGACGCTTAATACTTTCTTCAAGTGAAATCAGGGTCTCGGTCCGCTGAATCCCTTTTACTCCCTGTATATCTTCATTCAGTACCTGCCTTAAATGATTAGTATCCCTGCAGATGATTTTGGCAAACATACTGTAAGAACCGGTAGTATAATGTAGTTCTACCACTTCTTTGATTTTTCTGAGGTTTTCAACAGCATCCTTATACTGGGATCCTTTTTCGAGATATATGCCCAAAAATGCGCATATATCGTAGCCTATTTTTTGCGGATCAATAATGAGATGAGAGCCTTTTATAACCCCCATATCCTGCATTTTTTTCATCCTTACATGAATAGTTCCTCCCGAAACGATCAATTTCTTTGCAATTTCAGTGTAAGGAATCGTTGCATCTTCCATTAATATACAGAGTATCTGTGTGTCCAGATTGTCAAGTTCGAAATTTTGGCTTCTGTTTTCCATTTTTAATTGTATTATTATTAATAATTACGCAATATAATTATTATTTATGTAAAAATTGAAATAGTTTATTAAAATATTTGTAATAAGTGGGAAATGTTATACATTCGTAATAAGCAATCGCAAATTGATTGTTTACACACTGTAGGGTGGTGAAATTTGGCAGACACACCTCCTCGTCTCGGTGGCGAAGATCTGGGAAATACCTTAATTGGGAAATAACTGCTTCGTGAAGGTTCGACTCCTTCCCCTAC
>Ga0209480_10003261_pt1 | contig 10648 bp, 9 predicted proteins | sample JI61114C2DNA_FD_187501 | JGI IMG/M metagenome (GOLD analysis project Ga0209480, IMG submission 187501) | Wastewater effluent complex algal communities from Wisconsin, to seasonally profile nutrient transformation and Carbon sequestration -... | ecosystem: Engineered > WWTP > Effluent > Algae...
TACACAGACGAGCTGGCCGAGGGCGTTCAAGGGTGGCGCCACAGCCCGCCATGCTTAGCCAGAGCAAGCAATCCACGCGCTTTGGCATCTATGGCTGCACGTTGGTGGCACTGGCGCTTGCGGGATACCATGCCCAAGCCGAGCATTGGTTTCTAGGCGCCATGGTCGCAACTCCGTCTGTGTTTGCACTGAACGCGCTTCTGTTTGCGAAGAGCAAGCGAGATGTCCTTGTCATGCTTTGCTTGGCCGTGATCTCGGTTCGCATCATCGAGTCCTTGCAGTATCACTATGTCATGGCGGCGTCCAAAATGGAGCACGCGGACGAGACGGACCACCTTTGCAGAACCAACCCAAAGTATGCATGGACAGAGGCCGACAAAGCCGACCGAGGCGAAAAGAACGGCTGCTCCGAGGCCACCAAGATACGAGCCATGTCGCGCTTTCAGATTGCGCTTGCGTCGGTCGGAGGGCTGAACGGCTGGGTGTGGCTGCTCACGGGGCTCGACTTCAAGGCCGGGTTCCACACGCTCGCCGAGTCGCACGTGGGGTATCTCTGGGCGGCAGGGACTTGCTTCTCTGTCGTCACTCTTGTGAGCGTGGTGGCCATGGCCATTTACTGGAGGATTATGCCTTCCTCTGCGCCTGTCCGGTGTGCGCCCGAACACACGAACGCTCTCTACACTCCGCCCCCGCCACAACTCACTTACAAGAAACCGGACGTCTTTGAGCTCCCGACCTACGCCAAGACGGACATTTTCAAGAGTAAACGGGAATGAGACGGAGATCACGCTCTCTCGACAGCGTCAACGCAAACGTTTTGCAAGGCACCGAGGACGCTGTCAACACCATTTTGGAACTGCGAATCCGATTCCCAGACCGATCCGCCAAGATGTCCGTCTGTCTGTATTCGGACCAGAAGTCCATACCTGTCCTTTCTGTCCTCAAGATGTGCCGCGAGCACCACATGCCGCTAATGCGTGCCATCGCGGACACGTTTGGCGACTGGACTTGCGACAGCGCGCATATCCGTGCCAGCAACGCCTTTGCCGCCAAACGCGTGCATCGAGTTTACATCGACGTGGCCGACGACGAGAATCGGGCTGTTTGGGACGAATACTTTGCTAGACTGCAGTGACGCTGGCAGTCGCGGCGCCGCCAAACGCTGGTGCGATGGAGGCAGCGGCAATGACCGCGGCACCGACGGCAGCCACTGCTTGCGTGACAATGACCGCCGTTGTTGTAATGAAAATGGGCGCAAACTCGCCGCCGCAGACGCCCAAAGAATCGCGCACCAGAGATCCGCCGCATGTCCCCGCGCAGTCATTGACGAGCCCAGAGTCACAGACGCGATCGCAACCAAGAGCTTCTGCGGCACAGCAGGCTCCATAAACATCACACACTACACTTCCATGGAGGGTTAGTTTTTCCCCGCAAAGGGGAGGGACAGCAAGTGTTCTGACGCGCGTGTGCTGTGCCGCTTGGACCTTCTCAGACGAAAAGAAGCCGGTTATTATTTCGGAGGCGACCGCCGCCGACTCGTTTGTCTTTCAGGCGCCCGTGCTGCGTCTTCGTCCTTCCACGAAGACCGAGAAGGCGCCCTCCGATGTCGTGCTTGTCTACAGCAGTATGTAAGCGGGCTGTGGCGCAACAAGGTGCACTGGCTGACACACGCGCAGACAAGCAAGGGCTGCAGATCGGAGACGAGTTTGTCCCTTACGGAGCAATCATCGGCTCTGTGGTGGACATGCGGAGCCGACTCCCGGGCCTGTTTCTCATTCGGTCGGATTGCAACGAGCACATTGCGCTGGCAGCGTGCACCGATTCCATGCGCGCCATCGAAGCATACGGGACGCGGATGCCGTGCATCTTCAACATCAAGCTCGACGTCGACACGGACGCCGTCATCGCCTCGCTGCCCACTGAGGAGGAGAAGTTCTGCGCAGAGGCAATGCGGGCCGAGCGCGACAAGGCGCGTGCCAAGTATGAAGCAGCCGAGAACAAGAAGGCGTTCAAGGAGAAGATCAAGCAGAAGATCCTCGATCTGGTCCGCGACCGGTCCAAAGCCTTCATCCAGATGCCGCCGAACCTCAAGACGGTCACGATCCATTCGGGGCAATACCATTTCTTTGGCTCCTATGTCGGAGAGACGATGGCGGTTTACATGACGGCCCTTGGCTGCGTCGCGTTCCCCATGGAGGTGACAGACATCGAGATCGCGCCCATTCATGCCGCGCCGCCGTGCATCGTCATGCTGGACTCGATCATGGCGTGTTTGATCACGCATTCGCCCGAGTGCGAAAAGAAGGTCAAGAGGCACCGCGAGCTTGTCCCTGCCGAGACGCGGATCATGTTCCAGCCACAGCCGAACTCGATCGTCTTCGGGTTCCCGCCAGAGGCCTTTGTTCTGTCGTCCATCGTCCCCGCGCAGTTCCATTTCCAGCCAACCGAGGCGTTCTTGGAGAAGCTGATGGGCCTTTTCAGCATTTTCGGAGATGTCGAGCTGGTCAAGCTCTCCGAGGACGCCCGTCACCCGGATGCAGACGACGTGGTTGCGTTCAAAGGTGCTACCGCCAAAAGCCTCGATCTCCCGGGAGAGGACAGCGACGCCCTTGTCCTCAGTCCAAAGCAGATCTTTGCGCAGATCCACAAGCACAGCGACTATCTGTTCAAGACGGTCATTGGCGCAGACGAGGTGCATCCCGCGTCCGTGTCCTCGCTCCCGGTGTCGCGTCTGGTGCAGTTCTTCCTCAACTGCTACCCGCAGTGGGATTCGGGCGAGGCCGAGGGCGGCGACAACGACGACGACGACGATGAGGACTTTGACGACGAGGGCGAGGAGGAAGACGCGGAGACGTCCTACGAGGAGATGGAGGACGACTCGTCGGACGACGACGACACCTCGGAAGGCCAGCCGGTGAGAACAAAGAGCAGCGGGGGCCCGCCAAAGAAGAAGATCAAGCTTTACTGAGTTCGCTTCTTTGCAACAGGCCGCAGACAGTAAAAGAGAGACCCGAGACCCAGAAATGCTCCTAGTGCCGCAAGAGCTAGAGCGCCTTGAATCAGTGGGTCTGCCATACCTCTCTCTTCTAATTATGAAGTCGAGTGTGATTGTTCGCGCGTTTCACGTTGCTAACGGCAACACTGCCCCCGTGCTGCCCTTCTCTGTCGCCGAGGGCCTTGGGCCTCTTGCCGCGCGCCTTTTGCCGCTTGCCGCCGAGCGCGGATACTCGGCCGAGGTGGCGCATGCGCTCTTTGAGGCGTGGTGTGCCATCTTTCCTGCCTACAAGGACGCCGTGAAGGACAAAGGCGCCCTTGTGCCCTATCTTGAGTCCATCGCGCAGCACGTGCACGATCCCAAGGTCGTCGAGGTCGTCTACGAGCAGTTCGATCGTCTCGCCGCCGCTTACGAGACCGTGCTTGAGCGCGGCAACAAATACAAAACAATCCCAAAGGAGATCTTTGACGTCGTCATTACGCTGCCCTATGCGGACGGCCTCGACGAGACGTCTACGACCACGGAGATCATGGAGCGGCTTCTTGCCTTTGCAAACTCGCTGTTTGAGGTCGTCGCCAAGATGCGCGCTGCTCTTGTGGCCGCGTCGCCCAAGAAGGGCAAGAATGACGCCGTCAGCCTCGACGACTCGGAGTTCACGGACGTCATGAAGACGGCCTACAAGTCGCTCAGCACGCCCCTTGTCTCTCGGGTCGTGGCCGCGCTCACCTACTTCCTCCTTGTGCGCACCAAGTGCAAGGCTGCCACGATTCAGTCCATGGTCAACGACCTCCAGCTCAACTTTGCGCACGAGTGCACTCTCGTGCCTTGCACGATGGCGCAGGCCAGAAACACCATGAACGCGGTGTTCGGAGACTACCCGGAGTCGGACATCCTTTTTGAGTTCATCAAGACCAAGCGGCAGAACCTTAGCCCGGCCCTCGCGCAAGAGGTCATGGCCGCCGCGCAGTCGCCGATTCGGGCTCTCGTGGGCCCCATTCTTCGCGTGGTCGATGCGTGCTTTGCGGCGCCTCATTTTCCCCGTCCTTTGACCTCGATCACCGAGTGCCCCTTTACGGCGCCCGAGTGCGCTGTGCTCGCCAAGGTTCTCGCGACAAAGCCCGTCACGGCCATTGATCTCCTTGCCGCGTATCACGCCGAGGCAAGGAAGGAGAAGCTGCCGCTTCGGGGTTTTCTCTCGACGCATCTCGCGATCGTGCTCTACAAGAAGAAGAACCGAAAGGAGGACGCGGAGCGGCTCACGGCGACCGAGTGGAAGGCGTTTGCCGACTTCCGAAAGACCCACGAGAACGTCGTCGTCGCGCTTGCCATGGCCGGCAACCGCCAAGTTCGCAAGCCCGCCAATCGTTTTACCAGCGAAAAGGAGCTGAGCGACGTGCAGACCCAGTGCGCCCAAATCTTCCGTGATCCGATGCTTGCCGTCTCGCCCATCACAAAGGTCATAGCTCACGCCAAGAAGAAGAGCAAGAACCTCGAGGGCACCCCGGAGCCCATGTCCGAGTCCGGGTCCGACAATGACGACGACGAGGAAGACGACGACGAGGAGGAGGATCCATCTGAGCCCGAGCCCGAGCCCGAGCCCACCAAGAAGCGCAAGCGGTCTGCGCCCAAGCCCAAGGCCAAGCCCGTCGCGGCAGCAGCAATGCACCTCGGATTCACTTCGTCTGACGACGAGTAAAGCTACGTCAGCTGCTTGGCGCTCTCCTCAATCGAAGCACCCGGGGCAATGGTAAACAACGGCTGGAATTCTGTCAGATTGCGTTGCAGAACCCATGCCTCGTTGTCATAGGTCGAGTCCTCGTAACGCGGACACGACGGCGCAAACATGTTGTCTCCGTGGTCCAACGGAATGTAGTTTTCGCGCTTGGACGCCATGGCAATAACCCCCAGCTCGTCTACCGTGGGCGTAGGAGAGATGATCCAAACTCGAGTTTTTGTCAGCGAGGGCACTACGAGTGTCGGAGGAGGGTCCGAAGTGAACTCTGGCAGGCGCGAAACGCACCCCGATGTGACACACACTTGGCTAGAGTCACGGCTCAGACGCACCGAGGTGAGCGGGCACGACGCAAGACAGTCGCCAAGCTGATAACCAAATTCCTGCGCAATCCCTTGGGCGTCCACTTCTATTTCTTGCCATGCCTCGGCAAGTTGTTTCCAAGTTCCATGCAGGGCCAGTGGCCTGTTCTCGGCGTCGGCGTGCTGTGCACAAAGCACAAATATGCGCCGCCCGTCTTTTTCGTAGATCCCTGCCCAGTCGCCCGGGGCAAGAACGGGCGTCTTCCCGGGGATCTCCGAGATGACGGCGTGCGCGGTCGTGGTGCGGCAAGGCTGCAGCGCGCGGACTACACGCTCGTCAATGCGCTCGGTTGCAAAGAACACCATCCCAAAGCGCTGATACGGCTCGCACACGTCCGAGAACACCGTGTTGTTGAGACTGTATCGGGGAGGCCCCGAATCCATTTTTAATTCGTGCCAGAGCAAGTGTCAAAAGCACAGACGCAGCAAAGCCCGCGTTGGCGCCCGCGTTCTCTATGACCTTCTCATGTGGCCAGTTTTTTTGTTGTTGGTTGCGACAGCGTGCGCGCACACGCACGTCTATGTGCGTCTCTACGACAACGGCGACATTGTGGGCACCGCGCAGATCGGAACGCTCTCGTGGAGATCGAATGTCATCTTTGATCTCTCGCACGGCGAGATCATCGTCCACGGAGAGAACGTCAACGTGTCGCGCTCGTGGAACGCAGCCGTCTCGCGCGAGAATGTCGCATTTGGCACCGAGACGGACGTCTACTTGCCGGTCCGAGACGGCACATTGGACGAATACGCACGCATGAAAGCGCGCGAGGCGGATGCCATCATCGGTCTATCGCTACAGTCGCCTCTCACGTGGCACTGGCAGTGCATCGAGATGACACCCAGTCGTCTGACGCTCTCCAACACGCCGTGTCCCGAGTGGGACTACGTGCGATGCAACGACTCGTGCACAATCGACGGCGTTCGCCTGTTCTCTCCCGGATCCACCTTCTACGCCGAAAGCAGCGTTCTCGAACTTGCACACAAGACGTGGGGCGACATTGCCATCGGCCCTTTTGTCATCAGCCGAGCCACTTACCAGAAAACGGATGTCGAGAAAGCAGTCCAGTTTCTTTCTGAAGGCACGCCATCGCTCTCTGCGCTTTCGTTGCGCTCGTATCGCTTCAAACTGCACGCGGACAAGAACGCCGTGTCGTGGGACCGCGTGGTCGTGGACACGGCGCTGCCGCCTCCAGCTCGCGCTCTTTCCCTGATCTTGCTTGTTGCGTGGGCCGTTTATTATGTCGAGCACAGCCCGGAGACCATGCGCGCGTCTACGTGCATCATGGCCATTCTGTCTCTCGTGGCAGCAATACAGACGACCAGCATTTATGGAAACGTGCTCTTCTGGGGACAAGGCGTCCTTGTGGCGTTGTATACCATGCATGCGTTTACGGGCATGCTCGCGGCCGTTGCCATCGTAGCATCAGAGAAAGCAGTCTTTGCCGAGTTGTGGATACAAGCCTCGGCGTGGTCTGCCATTTGTCTCTACGCGCTCCACGAGACGGACGGTGCATGGGCTGAGACGCGCTTTGCCATTCCCGTAGTCGGCTTTCTGCTCGTGTTTGCCCGTGCGGCTATGGAGGTCGTGGAAAACGTGCCTTTCGGTATCGAATACGACGAAGCGGCGCTCTGGGGCTTGCAAACCGGGTCCACTGTCATTCTTTTGGTGTCGCACATTGTCGCGGCTAGTCTCTTTTGCCTTGCCCCGGTCATGCAATACTACCAAGCACTGGACGGAGATGCGTTGTTTGTGATTTTGGCTCTGGCAGTCTCTGCGACGGGACTCCTAGTCTACACCCACCGAAAGTAGGGCTCTCACACCTCACTCCAGTAACATGGCAGCGGATCCCACGACAGAGTTTGCCGACATCGACGACGCGATGAAGTTTCTCGCTACAGTCCCGCGCGTCATGGGCGCCAAGTCCGTGCGCGTCTACGTGGACAAGAACGCCGTCACCATCACCGGCATCGTGCTTGCTGCTCCGAAGCCGGTTGCGCGCAAGAGCAAGACGACGGGCAGCAGCGGCTTTGCGCAATACTGCAAGGTGTTTGTCACTCACGTGGCCGGGTTTGACTCGAACGCGATGGCCAAGGTGCTCCAGTCCGCAGAGGGCAAAATCATCTCGGCAACCGTCCAAGCTCGCGTGGGCAAGCGCATCAAGTCCGGAGAGGAAGGCAAGACCCAATACACGGACGCCATTCTCTGCCTTGGCGACATCATCGATGTCGTTGTTCTTCGCTGGGGCATCAGCGACCCCGACAAGTTCATGGCTGCGTCGCTGCAGATGGGCAAGGTTTACAACCTGTCCGTCACGCCGGCGTTCTTTGAGCCGCCCGAGTCGCCCGAGCAGCGGCCCAGCTACGACGCCTTTGTTCCCAAGTCCGACGACGACAAGGGACCGCTCGTCGGATACACGCCTTTGGCCAAAGGTCCGTGCGAGGCGATCCGCGAGATGGCCAAACTCTGTGCCACCGTGACGCAGTTTGACCCGCGCGTCGGAGATGTGCCCCGCTTTGGCTTTTCGTTCTTCAACGAGAAGTTCCGCGCAATCGACGTCAACGGAGACATTCTCGACATTGCCAACCGCTCCAGCTACGCTGTCGACAACAACAGCGGCGAGAACGCGCATCCGTGGGTGTCCGTGATCTCGGACAGCATGGCCAAGTTCGACAAGACGTGGGAGCGCGCGGTGGTTGCGTTCCGTTCCTTTGGGCGTGCCAGCAACCCGTTTGCGCTTCCCGCAGGCATGGGAGATCTCGGCGATCACGTGCGTGGCTTTGCCGTCGCAGGACTGAACAGGGGCGCTCTCGTGGACCCGGACGCCCGTCGGCACGCAAACAGCATGGGCGTGCCTGTCATCCCCACCGTCCCCGAGTCGACCTATGTTGTTGTCGACTTTGAGCTCACCTTGCGTGCGCTTGCTTCCAACCCCCAGAAGGTGCTCAACGAGTATGTGGGCACCTACATCGACGTCCGCAGCGTCGCGGACAAGTTTGGAGACATGCGGCCCGCGGATCTGCCCACGTGCTTTGCAGTTGCTCGCAGCTGCGACTCCTCGGACCCAAACATGCAAGTGCTGCCGCTGCCCACGGATGTGAACCTGTTCTACGACATCGTCTCCGCCGCCAACAAGGAGGACGTCATCAAGTGCAAGAACCTCATGGACCCCAAGGCGCCCAACATCTTTGCCATCAAGAAGATCCTTCCGGAGTCCGGCCAAAAGCGCGCCCGCGACGAGGAGGTCCCAGAGGCGGATGTCAAGGTCGAGGCCCTCGACGACATTTTTGAGGAGCCCGCCGAGCCTACAAAGAAGAAGAAGAAGACCCAGCAGTGAATCACACTTGTCTCGCATGTCTCTAACTCCTCCTGCATGGGTGCTGGCATTTCAAGACAGCTTGAAGCGGGCTTTGGACAGTGTTGCGCCGGAATTGCGCCAGTGGGACGCGCCAGTCATGACCATCGAGTTGACAACCCGCCTCGAACCATCACGGCTCGTCGCAGCAAAGACAGCAATGACCGGAGCCACCAAAGCCGAGCGTGACGCTGCCGTTGCGCATCTGCTTCTGGGCACAGACCCACCAGCATGCGAGGGCGTTGAGTTCAAGTCCGCGCTTCTCTGTGCGCAATTCAACGAGCGGCACACGCACGTGCGCGCGTGGTTTGGTCCCGAAACTCCTTGGGCTCAGATTGCGCTGCGCCCCGAGGCTCCTCCTCTCGATCAAGAGCTCTTTGTGCGCTTGTTCTACGAGCTCCCCGCTCCTTGCGTCATCGCAGAGACGCCGTTCATGCAAGCCGTGTTTGACTTCAAGCCCGTGCGCTCGTGCCGCCCTGTCTCGCGTCTTGTCTTTGACGTGCTCGTCTTTATCCGTGCCCACTACGGAGCCAATGACACGGCCTTTGTTCAGACCATGCATCGCGCCGCGGACATGGTATCGGAGCGCGTGGCGAACTTTGGCTTCTCGGCACGCTTTTTCAACACAGAGGCGCCTTATGCTCTTTCGGCCCTTGTGACGTTCCCCATGGCGCTCTTGGCGGTGCTGCACGACGTTCTGTGGGGCGCGTATCAGTTCCCTCCGGAGGCCCTGTATGACATTCCGGACATGTGGAAGACGCTCCACACAAGCAAGGCCGTCGACTACGAGTTTGCGGTCCAGCAGGGCGCCGTGCCCGTCATGGAGCGCCATGTCGCCGAGCACAGACGCGCTATCTCGGTCGATCATGCCGACATTGTCGTTCCAGAGAACCTTGCCATAGGCGACGTCCTGTTTCCCTCGGACACTAGCGTGCTCAAGATTCCGACGCTGTGCGACGTGCTCATGCTGCAAGAGCCAAAGCAGCCCGTGGCCATCCCGCCCAGCTTCTCTCTTGCCGACCTTTGGCGTCTCATGGTCATCTACGAGAAGGGCACCTTTCCAAATGTCCTTCGCCAACTCCTCACGCCCCTGTTTCCTGCCGACGAAAGCCCCGACCCTTCTACAGACGTGGATGCAACGGAGTAATATTTGCCGGAGGGAGTGTATATTCGGAACAGGGTTTGCGGCCGCGGAAAGGGGACAGGTCCGATTTGAGGTCCGAGGATCAAAACCCTGTTCCGAACATCTCCTCCCATGGCAAGAAATGACGTCGGACAAGATATGCATTTCAAAGATGCTATGTGTCTCCACGCGGCTTGGAGCACCACACTTGACTCCATGGCACTCCAATGTGACCGGGATTTGAATCCAGCAGTGGCTCGCGCGGCGCGTCCGGCAAAGAAGAAGGAACGCAAGGAGCCGTTGCCTGACACTCGCGTGAATGTGTGCATTTTTGATGGACGCGACGGCTCCGTGCCGGTCTTTGTCTTTCGGCAAGAGCCCGAAGTCATCGAGCGCGTCATACAGCGCGTGCAGGGAGAGATGCGACGGACTCTTGCGCGCAAGTTTATGGCACGAGGTTGGACTTCGCGACAGAACGCGCTCGCTGAGCTGGCAACGGATTCACTCAGCGTGTGGCAGATGCAAACAGCGGATGGAGAGTGGGCCTCGTTTGTCGCCACGGACGTCTTGTCTGGAAACGTTGCGTTTCGCGTCACATCTGAATAGTGTCCACGTCCATGGGTGCCGCGCCGCCCGGAGGCCGTGCAAACCACGGAAGAACACCGTCCATGTCCTCGGGCCCCAGATGATGCCGTGCATCTGGCCCGGTTTTGCAAAGTGAACCATCGCACCGGATGCGCTGCGGCGGCGTGAACACGGTGTCCTTGGGCAGTCTGGTGGACTTTTTCTTGTCTCTGCCGCCTTCCTCGTCGTCGTCGTCGCGAGGGGCTCTTCCGACGGAAGCGCGCGCATGCATGGGCGCCCCGCCACCGCTGGTTGGAAATCCTCTCCCCCCAAACATTTGAAGTGAAGTCTGGATCCGCGAAGGAGTCTGGGTTAGACTTGACCCGGTTCACTTTTATGACGAGTGCCCATGCTTAAAAGGCCAAATTACGATTCTACCCGGTCGGAGCGGGACATGCGCACACCTTTCTCGTATGCACGACTTTGTTCCGTCTTTGGTGGCGGTTGCATCGACCGCCG
>Ga0209480_10003262_pt1 | contig 10647 bp, 9 predicted proteins | sample JI61114C2DNA_FD_187501 | JGI IMG/M metagenome (GOLD analysis project Ga0209480, IMG submission 187501) | Wastewater effluent complex algal communities from Wisconsin, to seasonally profile nutrient transformation and Carbon sequestration -... | ecosystem: Engineered > WWTP > Effluent > Algae...
TTTTTATTTTGGATCTGAACTGAAAGCAATTCGTAAACATCCTGCTTTCCTGCCAGAAATGGACCATGATGCATTGCATCAGTATATGCAGTATGCTTATATTCCGGCACCATTATCTATTTATAAAGGAATCCAAAAACTTAGTCCTGGTCATCTTCTGACTATTTCGCTGAACGATCCGGCAGAAAATATGAGTTTGGAATCCTACTGGAGTCTTGCTGATGTTGCAGCTGAGGCTCAGCAATCGCCCTTTTCGGGCACAGATACTGATGCATTAAATGAGCTTGAGCGAGTGCTGGCCCAGTCAGTAAAAGGGCAGCAGTTATCTGATGTACCCCTTGGGGCTTTTTTATCCGGCGGTATTGATTCTTCACTGATCGTTGCCTTGATGCAATCCCAAAGTTCAAGACCAGTTAATACATTCACCATTGGATTTAAAGAGGATGCCTATAATGAAGCAAAGTTTGCTTCCGAAGTTGCTTCGCATTTAGGTACAAACCATAATGAAATCTATGTAGGGGCTAATGATGTAATGGATGTCATTCCTTCATTGCCTCAATTATATGATGAGCCATTTGCTGATTCATCCCAATTGCCAACTTTTCTGGTCAGTCAACTCGCAAGAAAGCATGTAACAGTCAGTCTATCGGGTGATGCTGGCGATGAAATCTTTGGAGGATACAACAGGTATATGCAGGCAGGGAGATTTAATAAATATCCCGGTTTTTTAAGGAAGTTAATTGCAAAAGCCATATTGAACTTTAGTCCGGCTCAGCTTAATCAAGCCTATCACTTATTCAAACCAATGTTACCCGGATCCCTCAAAAGCTCAAACCCCGGAAATCATCTGGTCAAGATAGCAGCTATTTTAAGTCTTGATAGTAATTGGGATATCTATCAAAAATTGGTGACGATAGGCTCAAATAATGATATTCTATTAAGCAAAACTAATTTCAGTTCAGGCAGTAAGGAATATTTTGACTTTCTTCCTGAAGATACAGATTTTGCTTCCCGCATGATGCTTACAGACTCATTGACTTATCTGCCTGATGACATTCTTTGCAAGGTGGATCGTGCTGCTATGGGGGTATCTCTTGAAACTCGTGTCCCGTTCCTGGATCATCGGGTGGCGGCATTCGCCTGGTCTTTGCCTTTGAACCTCAAAATTCGTGATGGAAAGGGTAAGTGGCTTTTAAGAGAATTATTGTATAAATATGTTCCTAAGAACTTGATTGAAAGACCTAAAATGGGATTTGGTCTGCCGATCGATTCATGGCTCAGAGCCCCTTTGAAAGATTGGGCAGAATCTCTGCTGAATGAAAAGGATTTGAACGATTTGGGCTATATCAATACCCAAAAAGTAAGAGCAATGTGGAACGATCATTTATCAGGCCGAAAAAATCTTCAATATGAGCTGTGGAATATTCTCATGTTCAGGGCCTGGCAAAAACATTGGTTATGAAGGTATGCCAGTTATGTGCAGTTGATTTTACTGTTGAAAAATTCCTGCTTCCTTTAATTGATGGGATGGAAGCAACAGGCTGGCAGGTGACTACCATTTGCAGCGATGGTCCTGCAATTCCTGTTCTTTCAAAAAAGGGTTATCGATTCAGAACTGTACCCATTGCCAGAAGTATGCACCCAATTAAAGCAATCAGGTCAATTATTGCTTTGTATAAGGTATTCAGGGAAGAAAAATTTGATGTGATCCATGTTCATACGCCGGTTGCGGCATTGCTGGGTCGGATTGCTGCAGCATTGGCAGGCAAATCCTTTGTAATATACACCGCTCACGGATTCTATTTTCATGATGAAATGCCTCCGGCAAAACGGAATTTGTTTGTCTTTCTTGAAAAATTTGCCGGCAAATTCACCGATTTTCTATTTTGTCAGAGCTCTGAAGATGCTCAGGATGCAGTTAAGGAAGGTATTATGCCGGCAAACAAAGTTCTTGCAATTGGAAACGGAGTGGATGATGCAAAGTTCAATCCTTCAAAATACCGTGAATCAATAAGTGAGAACAGAAAATCTGTTGGTATTCCTGAAAATGCGCGTGTCGTAGGGATTATTGCGAGAATGGTGAAAGAAAAGGGCTACCAGGAACTTTTGGAAGCTTCAATTCATTTGGCAGAACGTCATCCTGATTTTTATCTTTTAGTTGTAGGAGGTAAACTTGCAAGTGACCATGACCAGGCAATTGATGATATCTTAGAAATGGCAAGAGTAAAAATGGGCAATAGGTTGGTTGAAGTCGGTTTCAGAAGTGATACACCCATGCTGCTTTCATTAATGGATATATTTTGCCTGCCATCATACCGTGAAGGCTTGCCCCGGACAATAATTGAGGCAATGATGATGGCTAAACCTGTAGTTGCAACTGATATCAGGGGTTGCAGGGAAGAAGTTGTTCATGGAAAAACAGGCTTGCTCGTACCATGTAAAGATTCTTTGCAACTGGAACTAGCCTTAGAGCAAATTTTAATGGATAGGCAGGCAGCTGAGCGTATGGGAGCTGAGGGGCAAAGGATTGCAAATGAATTGTTTATTGAATCTAAAGTTGTTCAATTGCAAATTGATACCATTATAAGAGTGCTCTCTTAATAGTTTATTTCCGAATCCTGTTTCCGTTCGATTTCAAGATATTAGTCTGAAGCCTGTAAATTCTAATATGGAGCTTAAGCGGAATTTCTTAGCTTAGCATAAGAGCAAATTCCAATAATGAAGATACATCAAAGAATTTTTGATATAATTCTTCAATATTATTTGATTCGTCCATAGGGTTATGATTACCAAACTATACCCGCAGGCTTGCCTTTAAAGAAATATATTGTCCAAAAATGAAAATATTTATAATCGGTGCAGGTACTCTGGGTAAACTGATTGTCGAAATAATCGAATCGATCAATGAATTTGAAGTCGGGGGTTTTTATGACGATAATTTTCCTGAGCTAAAGTCGGTGATGGCTTATCCGGTTTTAGGAAGGGTAGGTGACTTAGCCAATTCAGGTAAACTCTCATTGGCAATTGGGATAGGAGAGCCTAAATACAGGAAATTAATTTTTGAAGAGCTGTCAGCTAAGGGGCATCATTTTCCGGCACTTTCACATTCAAGCTCTATCTTGTCAAAATACAGTTTAATTGAAGATGGTGTCCTGATAGGGCCAAATTCCTCCGTACTTACAGGTAGCCGGGTTCAAAAAGGAACTTGTATATTAAGTCATGTAAATATTAATCAGGATGTACAAATAGAACCCTTTTGTTTGATTGGAGCGGGAGTAATTATTGGTAATAATGCTAAACTGGGAGAAGCTTGTCATATTGGTTTAGGACAGAGAGTTTATCTGAATGAAGAGATAGCTGCCGGCACTTTTCGTAAATAAACATTATTTATGAAAACGATTATTGATTATCCTTATCTGATTTCAGCAAAGGAGCTGCTCGAGAGCAAAGTTGTTCCCAGGTATGATTTTCATATTCATACCAATTATACTGATGGTAAAGCAACAGTGGGGCAGGTTTTTGAAAAGGCACTTGAGTTTGGGCTGGAGGCTATTGCTTTTACTGAACACACAGAAGCCTGGCATAATTCTGATCCTGAGTGGTTTTCTCAATACTGCAATGAGATCCGAAAGTGCAGGGAAATTTTCAAGGATAAGGTCAAAGCTTATATTGGAATTGAAGCCCCCGCAATTTCATTTGAAGGAGAGCTGGGAGCAACAAAAGAGATGTTTGATGAAGCTGAGTTTATATTGGGGGCAGCACACCGCTATCCGGGAATTGAGGGAAGAAAGGTTTCTGAACTTGGTAAAAATGAAGCCATTGATCTGGAATTCAGAACTTTGATGGGGCTCACCACCAATCCGATGATTAATTCAATAGCACATATGGGCGGAACCTGTTCAAAATATTGTACTCCATTTCCAGCACATTTGATGAGAGAGGTTATTCGGCAGGCAGTAAAAAATAATATTGCTATTGAAATAAACCCTGTGTATCATCAGCCGCTGAAAAATTTCATTGAACTCTGTGCCGAAGAAAATGCAAACATTACTTTAGGATCCAATGCGCATGGCTTCAATGATATAGGAATGATCGTTAGAAAGATTAAGGATGAGATTTTAACATGATGAATATTTTAGTTACTGCGGTTGGTTCAGAACTTGCATTCTCAATAATAAAAGCATTGAAGCTTGCCAGCTTTCCCTTTAAGTTATACGGCTCGGACATCAACAGTGAGGTTGCAGGTAAATATTGGTGTGATAAATTCTATCAGGTTCCGCTTGCTGTAAATGAAGCTGCCTATATTCAAAAGCTAAAAGAGATTGTTCAAACTGAAGGAATAAATGCCATTATCCCAAGCAATGATGCCGAGATTCTGACACTTGCACGGTATAAAGAAGAATTTCAGAATTCTTGCAATTGCCTGATTATCCTTAATGCATCTGAAGAGGTTGAGCGGTTTAACGATAAGTGGTTATCCTATTTATGGTTTGATGAAAATAAGATCCCTTGTCCCAAGACCTATCTCATAAAGGATCTGATGAATAATGAGAGCAATTTATCAGGATTAACTTTTCCAATGATTCTTAAGCCGAGAATTGGTGGTGGATCGAGGTCGATTTTCAGGATAAATTCTACAGAAGAATTGCTAAAGTACGGCCTAGTGATGCCTGACCATGTTTTGCAGGAGTATTTATATCCGGATAATGAGGAATATACCGCAGGTGTTTACCGAACCCGGAATGATGAGGTATTTGTAATTATATTGAAACGAAAGCTGAAATTTGGAATGACCAATACAGCCGAAACGGTATTTGATTCCGATCTGGAAAATTTTGTCCGTCAAAGTATTTTAAAAACAAAATTGTCCGGTTCAGTAAATATTCAATTTCGCTTAACTGATCAGGGTCCGAAGGTGCTTGAGATCAATCCCAGATTTTCGGGTACCACAGGTATTCGGGCAAATTTTGGGTTTAATGATGTAGAAATGTCAATCAAAGAATTGATTTTAAACCATAAATTTAAACAGCCGGTTATCAGGAGTGGTTTTGTACTTCGTTATTTTGAAGAGCAGTATCATTTTAAAAACCAATAAGTCATTTTATAATTCTTTATTTATATGATGATCTTCAAAATATTTGAAAAACTATTTCTATGAGAATTTCAGTTGTTTCTTCATTATATAACTCAGCAGAATTTATTCCTGAGCTACACAGACGTTTATGTGAAACTCTTGAAAGAATTACTGACGATTATGAAATCATTTTGGTAAATGATGGTTCACCTGATGCCTCATTAGCTGTTGCATTAGAAATTATTGAAAAGGGTCAGTCACATTTGAAGCTTATTGATCTCGCAAGAAACTGCGGTCAGCATAAGGCCTTAATCACGGGCTTAAAGCATGCAACAGGTGACATTATTTTTATGATGGATTCAGATCTGGAAGAGGAACCTGAGTGGATTGAACTATTTTGGGCTGAATATCAGAAATCTAAAGCGGAGGTGGATGTGATTTATGGTGTTCAGAGCACCAGAAGAGGAAAGTTATATGAACGATTAAGTGGAAGGACCTTTTATAAGGTATTCAATCTACTTTCATCGGTAAAAGTTCAGAATAATCCCACACCTTTTCGTCTGATGACCAGAAGATATGTTGATGCCCTGATTCAGTTTAAAGAACAGGAGGTATTCTTTTTAGGGATATCCTTGCTGGCAGGATTTGAACAAAGATCAATTCAGGTTGAGAAGCATAACTCAAGCTCTACAACATATAATATCATTAAGAAGATAGATCAGTTCATTAATGCGATCACTTCATTCTCTAAACGGCCCCTAATGTTTGTATTTTATCTGGGAGCAATTATTTCTTTACTTAGTTTTATTTTCCTCCTGGTCATTCTTGCACAATATCTCTTTTTTGGGATAGGTGTAGAGGGTTGGACATCATTGATTGTATCTATTTGGTTAGTTGGGGGGATCATGATATTTTGTACAGGAATTATTGGAATTTACCTGTCAAAAATATTCATTGAGGTAAAAAATCGACCTTATTCAATTATCAAAAAGGTTTATGAATAAGTTTTATTGGGAGAAACTGGGCTTAATTCTAGAGCCTAACCTTAGTCTTGATTGGTTAGCAACATGGGCAGGTGCCAGTTGTGCGATCCCTCTGGACACTGAAGGAAATTTCAGGATTTACATTACAGGGAAGGATATTTACAACCGGTCCAGAATTGGTACTGCCATATTAAATTTAAAAAATATTATTGTCTCCGAACTTTCTGAAAATCCGGTGATTGATTTAGGCGAGCGTGGCACATTTGATGAAAATGGAACTTCATATCCTTTTGTACTTACAAAAGACAATAAGTATTATTTATATTATTTGGGATGGGTACAAGGCGTTCAGGTTCCCTGGTATAACGGACTTGGTCTTGCCATCAGCTCAGATGGTATTAACTTTAAAAAATATTCAAGAGCACCCGTCTTTGAACGTGATCATTCTGATTATTTAGGAGTTGGATCAATGTTCATTATTTCGGAAGAGAAAAAATTAAAAATGTGGTACAGTCGTTTTGAATCCTGGGGTAAAGATACTGTTGATCACAAACATTACTATAACATAAAATATGCTGAATCTACCGATGGGATTAACTGGAACAGATTTAACAATATTTGTATAGATTTTAAGGATAAAAAATATGAATACGCGATTGCTAAGCCTTCTGTGCTTAAGTTATCCGGAAAGTATTACATGTGGTATTCATACCGGGGGGAATCATATGCTATAGGTTTTGCAGTTTCTGATGATGGTATAAACTGGCGCAGATATGATGACTACTCTGGTATTGAATACTCAAATGAAGGCTGGGATAATCAAATGCAATGCTATGCCTACGTATTTGAATTTGGAGATAAATTATGGATGCTGTATAATGGGAATGATTACGGTGCAAGTGGTTTAGGCCTTGCAAGTTTATCTAAGGAGGATTTTATTAAGGCCACCTTTAATTTATAATAATTGGAAACACAAGAACTTTTGAATAAACTTATTTTTTCTGGAAGGGGTTCAGCAGCATTATACGCAATTCTTACCTCATTAGAAACTAAAGAAAGAAAAATTCTGCTTCCAGTAAATATTTGTGAGATTGTTATTCCGGTTATAAATATGGTAGGATTTACCCCCGTTTTTTATGACGTAAATCCCTCCACTGGAAATTCAGATTTTGAAAATATAAAAGCTAAATATACCGGAGAAGAGGCAGTTTTACTTGCTGTTCATAATTTCGGTGCAGCCCTTGAGATCGATCTGATTTCTGATTGGGCTAAAGAGCAGGGTATCTTCCTTATTGAAGATGCATGCAATGCTCTGGGTGCTACATTCAAGAACATTCCTGTAGGCAATTGGGGGGATGCGGCTATTTATAGTTTCGGTTACTCTAAAATTGTAGAATTGGGTTTTGGTGGAGGATTAACAGTCAGAGAGTCTGGCTTGAGGCAAAAGGTTAAAAAATTAATTTCTTCCTTCGACCTATATTCAGATCTTCACAAAGAGGCAGATCATGAGTTTCAATCAAAGTTGAGAATTTTAAGAAAAGATTCCGGTAATCAAAAGCCAGAAATTTATCGCCCATTGTATGAAGATTATGCTAAATTTCTAATTTACCGACTGGATGAACAAAGTGTCAATTTGATAAAGGATGCTCTTGTTGATCTTGATACTATTCTATCGTCAAGACATCAGAAAGCAATGATGTATAAAAGAGGAATCAGTTCCTCAAAGATCTCGCATATTCAGGAAGTTCCGGGTCAGATATTCTGGAGGTATAATATTCTGGTAGAACCTGAAAGGAGAGATGAATTGTTAAAACTACTGATCGATAATACTATTTGGGCTAGTAAGTGGTATCCCCCTGTAAATCAGTTATTTTTTGAGAAGAATGAATCTGGAAGCTATCCGGGTGCAGAACTGTTTTCTAAAAGAGTGATCAATCTATTTGTAGATGAACGTTTTTCAATGACAGAAGTTAAAAGAACAATTAGCTTAATAAATCAATTTTAATGGTCATCTCAATTATACAACCCTGCTTTGTGCCCTGGCTCGGATATTTTATATGGATGATGTTGATTATACCAAGAAGGACTGGAGGAATGGAAATCAGTTAAAGAGTCCTTATGGGATAAAAAACATTGGGTTTCCCGTGAAGAAATGTTCAAGACATACCCCGTTAAAAGAGGTTGAGATTTCATATAATTCACCATGGGAAGATCATTTATTTAATCAAATACATAATTGGTATTCCAAATCTCCATATTACCAAGAAATTATCGATATTATCAAGCCGGTTCTTTACAGTAAATTCCCGGGTCTGGTGGAGTTAAACTTTCATTTGAATAATGCCATATTAAATTACCTAAATATTAAAACCCCAATTTTCTTTTCTTCAGACATTGAAAGGAATGCTAGTGGTAAAGTGGACAGGATTGTTGAGCTTTGTAAGCATTTTAATGGAGTTGATGTGTTGTTCGATGGCAAAAAGGCACAGGATTTTTTAGAAGCGGATTATTTACTTCAGCATGATATAAAAGTGGTTTTCCAGGATTATCAACATAAGCCTTATCAGCAGTTATGGGGTGATTTTGTACCCTATATGTCTGTTCTTGATCTTATGATGAACCAGGGGCCAAATTCTATGGAGTATATTGTTACGAGTAAAATTAGTTTATAAATTATGTTGCAAAGAATTTGTCCGGTGTCAGGTAGTTCAAACTGGATACCTGTATTTGAATCAGATACAGGGAGAATAATTACCGGTGATCAGAGGATCTGTGATGGAAATTTAGAGAAAGTAATATGCCCCGAAAGTGGGGTTGTTGCAAATAAAAACAGATTTTCTGATTCTGACCTTGAAATTCTTTATGGAAAAGAGTATGAATTAAATGTTTTGGGCAAAGAAGAACATTTTTTTTATACTGAAAATGGACCTAAAGCAAGGTCTGAAGTATTTTTTGATTGGATTGAACCTCATTTTCAGGAGAACTTCAGGTCTTTAATAGAAATTGGATGCGGGGAGGGTAATTTGCTGGATCGTATATCCGGTAAATATCCTGATAAGTCTGTAAGCGGAATTGATGGAAGTTTTAAAGCAGTGAAACTGGCTGCAAATAAGGGGCTGAATGTTGAACGTAAATTGATTCTTGGGAGTGAGGATTTACCTGTTGCCGATATTTATCTTCTTGTTAATGTAATTGAGCATATTGAAGATCTCAGTTTATTTATAACTAATCTTAAAAAATCGATTTCAGCCGGAGGAAGGATAATTTTTTGCCTGCCGGTTCAGGACTATGGAGGTTATGACATCTTCTTTTATGAACACGTATGGCATTTTACTTCAAAACATTTTGAACGGGTTCTTTCTAATAACGGACTAAAATTAGTTTATTCAGATATTAATCATCCGGTGAATCATGGAATTGGACTGTTTGTTTGCGAAATTTCATCAGTTCTGACTGAATATTCAGAGGGGGTTTACTCAGATATGATTCAAAAGAATCTTGACTTTTGGCTTGCTAATTTTAAAGGATTAAATAATTTACTTAAGCAAAAAAGTTTTGAACGCATTGCTATTTTTGGGGCTGGTGAAGTTTCAACTTTGTTCCTTGCCTTCTCTGATCTCTTTAAACACAAGATTATTGCCTGTATTGATGATACCAAACCAGAGGGAATGCTTAAGCATGGTATTCCGGTTTATCCTTCTTCCTGGCTTGAACAAAATCAACCAGACCTTTTACTGCTTGCTGTAAATAAAAAGTATTATTCTATGATTGAAGAAAAGTTTAAGCATCTTAACCTTAATATTCAGCCTATTTATTAATTGAAATTGAACGATAAGAATAAAATAGCTTTTAATGTTCCATACCTTACCGGTATGGAGCTGCATTATATGCAGGATGCAGTAGGCACCGGCAAGATCTCAGGAAATGGGAAATACACCCGCCTATGCCAGAATTATTTTGAAAATCGGTATGGCTTCGGGAAATGTTTTTTGACTTCATCATGTACCGATGCGCTGGAAATGGCGGCTATTTTACTCGATATTAAAGCAGGAGATGAGGTAATTATTCCTTCCTATACCTTCGTTTCAACGGCAAATGCCTTTGTACTTCGGGGAGCAAAAATAATCTTCGCTGATTCTATGAATGGGAATCCAAATATTGACGCTGATCAGATCGAAGCCCTGATTACTCCCAGAACCAGGGCAATAGTGCCTGTTCATTACGCAGGTATTGCCTGTGATATGGACAAGATCATGGAACTTGCCGGGAAATATAATTTGTTTGTTGTTGAGGACGCTGCTCAGGCCATTGATAGTTTTTATACCGGAAAGGACGGTCGCAGGCGGGCATTAGGTAGCATCGGTCATATGGCGGCATTCTCTTTTCATGAAACCAAAAATATCATATCCGGAGAAGGTGGAATGCTGGCAGTAAACGATTCTCAGTTTACCAATAGGGCAGAAATTATCTGGGAAAAAGGAACGAACCGCAGCGCTTTTTTCAGAGGTGAAGTTGATAAATACAATTGGGTAGATATTGGCAGTTCATTCCTGCCATCTGAGATTACAGCTGCATTTTTATGGGCACAAC
>Ga0209480_10003263_pt1 | contig 10646 bp, 8 predicted proteins | sample JI61114C2DNA_FD_187501 | JGI IMG/M metagenome (GOLD analysis project Ga0209480, IMG submission 187501) | Wastewater effluent complex algal communities from Wisconsin, to seasonally profile nutrient transformation and Carbon sequestration -... | ecosystem: Engineered > WWTP > Effluent > Algae...
ACCACTGATCGATGCACGCTTTTCACTCGCAGTACGCAATGCCGCGCTGAAACGGTTGTATGCCGATGCCTTGGCGTGATCCCGTAGGTTGCGATCTAAGTAAAACGTGCAGCGGGCGCTACCATCATCCCGTTGAACTTCCTTTGTCCGCGACCAGGAACTGTTCCCGCAATTGAACATGCGCGTATTACTTGTCACCGACGGCATTTATCCCTTCGCCATGGGCGGGATGCAAAAGCATTCCTACTACCTGGCCAAGTATCTCGTACGTGAAGGGGTGCGCATACACGTGGTGCATTGCGGCAAGGACTTGGCGGAAGGGGCGGAGTTGCAACACCCTGCGTATGCAGGCGCTAGCGAACTTTCCTTTTCCAACGTGACCTTTCCCGCCTTGCCGAAGATACCGGGACATTATCTCCGCGCAAACAAGTTGTATTCCAAGAACGTGCTGCAACAGATGCGCCCTTTTTTGGATGATTTCGATCTGGTCTATTGCCAGGGTTTTACAGCATGGGCCTTCATCCAAGCCAGGGAACACGGGGAACTGCGAATTCCGGTGGTGTCCAATCTGCACGGCTACGAAATGTTCCAGCGGGCACCGTCCCGCAAGGATGCGTTGGGCCAGCTGCCATTGAGGCACTTGGCAAAAAAAATATCCCTCGGCTCGGATGCCGTTTTTTCTTTTGGAGGACATATCAGCGGCATCCTGCAGCGGATAGGGTTGCGCAAGGAGAACATCCTTGAGTGCCCCATCGGCATTGATGAGAGCTGGTTGGTGAACGGCATTCCTCCATCCGACGGCGGTGAACGCCGGTTCGTATTCGTGGGGCGCGATGAGCGCCGGAAGGGCCTGAAGGAGTTGAATCTGGCGTTGCACGGGTTGCTGAAAGAAGGCTCCACGGAATTCAAGTTTGATTTCATAGGCCCCGTGCAGCAGGTCAACCGGATCGCCGACGCACGCATCACCTACCACGGAGCCGTGCGTGAAGAAGCCTTGATCAAAAAGGTGTTGCGCAGTTCAGATGTGTTGGTTTGCCCGAGCTACTCCGAAGGCATGCCTACGGTGATCATGGAGGCCATGGCTTCGGGCCTTGCCATATTGGCTACCGACGTTGGTGCGGTCAACCAGCAGGTGGAAGGCAACGGTTGGTTGCTCCCTTCCCCGGAGGTGGGGAGCATTCAGTCCGCTCTGGAACAGGCAGTGCGAATCTCTGCAGCCGACTTGACGGCCATGAAGGAGAAGTCGCTGGACCGCGCAAGCTCCAGATTTACGTGGGGAAAGGTGATCAAGCGCAAGGTGGAATTGCTGAAACTGATGTTGGATCGGGTTGCATGAGGTTGCACGCACTGTAGTACAAGGTCAACCTTACATGGAAATCGCCGCCCGGAGCGGGGCCGTTACATTTACGCGCTTCTTTTCCGGCCTTCGGCCGCATCCATGACGCGCTTTATACGGCAGTACCGCATCATCATCGGCCTAATCCTGTTCTGGGTGCTTTGCTCGGCCTATGCCCCGCCGTTGACATACGTGGTGTTGCCGGTTAGCGTGCTGCTGTTGCGGCGCCGTGAAATGTGGGCGGAGATGCTGTTCGGGTTTTTGATCTGTCTAGTGCTTTCAGACATGCACCAGGATATCAGGCCCATGGCGGTGATGAAAACCGCGAAGTACACCTACATCGTGGTGCTAGCCCTGATTTTTTTCAGCGATCAGGAACGCTTCAAGCCATTGGCCCGCATCTTCCCCTTGTTCCTTCCCTTTTTTGTCTACGCCTTCTTTCCCATCATCCGTTCAGTTTCACCCATTTCGTCGGTGGAAAAGACGATTTCCTACGCGCTGCTCTTCCTCGTTGTGCCCAATTTGGTGCTCTTCAATTTCCGGAAATACGGTTGGGAATTCTTCCGGGATCTTATCTGGTTCATCGTGCTTATCCTCGTGAGCCAGCAGCTGCTGCGCGTATTCGCACCGCCGGGCTGGTCCATCATCGACGAACGCTTCAGGGGATATTTCGGCAACCCCAACGGGTTGGCCATTTTCGTTTACCTCACCTTCGTCCTTTTCGTCGTTGTGAACCAGTTGCGAAGTGATCTTTTTTCAAAAACCGCCAAGCTCTTCATTTATGGATTGCTAATCTACTACATCATTACTTGCGGTGCCCGCACATCGCTGATGTCCACCCTCATGTTCTTGCTCTTCATACAGTTCTTTCGCGTATCCACCTTCCTTGGCATCATATCCTTTGTTGCCTTCATCGGCATCGGTGAGGTCATCTCAAGTAACCTGCCCACCATCATTTCCGCGTTCGGCCTGCAGGAATACCTGCGCGTGGACACCATCGCCGACGGATCTGGGCGTTACATGGCTTGGAATTATGCTTGGCAGCAGATCAATGAAAAAGGGTTTTTCTTCTTCGGGGGAGGTTTTGACAATGAGTATTGGCTGATGTATGAAGCCCGGCACTACCTCTCCAAACTGGGCCATCAAGGCGGGGTCCACAACAGCTATCTCGCTTTCTGGCTCAACACCGGTATCGTGGGCCTGTTCCTCTACCTGCGCGGGTTCATACTGGTGTTCATCAAAGCCACCAAGGAGACGCCGGTCGCCATGGCCATCATGTTCTCCGTGCTCTTCTCCATTCTTTATGAAAGCTGGCTCGCCGGTTCCCTCAATCCGTACACCATCTTGCTCCTCATCATTCTTACCATTGTTTCCGAGGAGGAGATCTTGGGTTCCGCAAAATTAGCGGCACCCGATGAAGAACAGGAGGAGCAAGCCTCCGAAACGGTCCCCCAATTGATCCTGCCCGCCCGCTGAACTCTATTTTCACCCCTCAATGCCCAACGAATGAACAAGATCTTAGTGACCGGCGGTGCCGGTTTCGTGCCCAGCGCTTTGGTAAACCACCTGGCCCGCGACCCCAACAACTCCGTTACAGCGGTGGATAACCTTACCACGGGCGACCTGCTCAAATTGGATCTAAATGCAGCTCATCCGCCGCAGTTCATCAAATGCGATGTGAACCAATTCGACGATATCAGCGGTGTCTTTTACGCGAACCGATTCGACTATGTGTTCCACTATGCCGCCGTTGTGGGCGTGAAGCGGACCACGGACCACCCCGTGAGCGTACTGAACGACATTGACGGCATCCGCAACGTGCTCAACCTGTCAAAGAACACCGGCGTGAAGCGCGTTTTTTTCAGCAGCAGCAGCGAGGTGTACGGGGAGCCTGTGGAGTTTCCGCAGAACGAGCATACCACACCACTGAACAGCAAATTGCCCTATGCCATCGTAAAGAACATCGGTGAGGCTTTTTTGCGCAGCTTCCAGCGTGAATATGGACTGGACTACACCATATTCCGTTTCTTCAACACCTATGGCCCCGCACAGAGCAAGGACTTCGTGGTGAGCAAGTTCATCCGAGCGGCGCTGAAAGGGGAGGACATTACCATTTACGGCGATGGAAGCCAGACCCGTACTTTCTGTTACATCGAGGACAACATCGAGGCCACTGTGGCTGCATTCACCGGGAAAGCCGCTGTGAACGACGTGGTGAACATCGGGAACGATAAGGAGACCTCCATTCTTGAACTGGCCAAACTGGTCGTGGATATGACGGGTAGTGCTTCACGGATCATACATCTGCCGCCATTGAAGGAGGGGGACATGACCCGACGGATGCCGGACAATACCCGCATGCGCCAACTGTTGGGACGTGACCTGATGCCCCTGAGGGAAGGGTTGGAAAAGGTCTTGGCGGACACTTCCTTCATACTGGGTTGAGTTCCAGTGATCCCCCAAATGAAAAAAGGGGCCGAAGCCCCTTTTTCCTGAATTAATGCCCGGACTAGAATTTCGCACGGCTCTTGCGGCCAATGCGTTTTTTGCCGCGCGACCAGCTGTTGCGCTGGCGGTAGAAGTTCGACTGTCCACGTAATACGTAGCTATACGTAAGGGTCATAGTGAGGTAGCTGTCGTTGTGCGTGGGGTCGCCGCGCTTCAGGCCCTCAGTGTACTGAATGGGGTCGGGGATGGTGTTGTCAGGGTCCTGTACGAAATCGCTTTGGCTGGCCAATTGTGCAGCCAAGCCACCTGCTCCTCCTGGCAATGCCGACGGGTCGGCATAAACGCCACTGGCGTCGTCGATGTAATCGCTGAAGGTGGTGCGCCAACCGAAATCCCAACCGAAGCGGTGCTGCCGCTTAAAGGTGAAATGGAAGCCCATGCCTGCGGGCACGGCGAAGCCTAGACTGGAGTAGTTCTGTAGCTCAGTGGTCTGCTCCCGGAGTGCGTAAAATTCGCCGGAATGGTTGATCTGGCCTTTCGGGTTGCTGAGGTAAACGGCACCACCCACATAGGCGAACAACCTGAAATCCGTTTTGTAACGGCCACGGCCCCCTAAGTCATTGTCCTGGAAAAGTGTGAACTCCGGACGGACATAGAGTTCCATCATGTCGTTGCGGAAGCTCAGGTTCCGGCCCACACGCTCCGGATTGGTGCTCAAGTAATCGCCGCCCTGGAGACGATAGTAAAGGATTCCCGTATTAACCGAGACCATGCGGTTCAGCTTACGGCGCGCAAAAGCACCCATGGCCCATCGTGTTTGCCCCAATTTCATGTCCCAGATGAAATCCCGCCGGGTCTTTTCATTCCCGCCGAACTCGCCGAGATAATTTGCGCCACCAAGGTGTACACCGATGTCCCAGTCGTACTGGGCCTGTGCGGCGCCTCCCATGGCTGCGGTCAAAGTGACCACTATGGCTGTGCGTAGTATTCCTAGCTTCATGCGCTCGTCTTTCCGATTGACCGGCAAACTTAGCGAAATCAAACGCACTTCTACGGTATTTCTCCTAAAAGGATATGAACGATCGCCAATGCCTTCATATTCCGCTACTTTCGCCGCCCACCGAACAACTCAAACTTTCAGCCTTGCAGAACCGCATCACATCGCTTTTCGGCATCCGTTTCCCCTTGGTGCAGGCGGGTATGATCTGGAATTCCGGCTGGCGCTTGGCCTCTGCAGTAAGCAATGCTGGCGGATTGGGGGTCATCGGCTCCGGGAGTATGTACCCCGAGGTGTTGCTTGAGCATGTGCGCAAGTGCAAAGCCGCAACGGACAAGCCTTTTGCGGTGAACATCCCCATGCTTTACCCCGACGTGGAGAAGCACATCGCAACGGTGATCGAGCAACAAGTGCCCATCGTCTTCACCAGTGCCGGTAACCCCGGTATTTGGACACGCCGGCTAAAAGATGCAGGCATCACCGTGGTGCATGTTACTGCCAGTGTCAAGTTCGCCAAAAAGGCAGAAGATGCCGGGGTGGATGCCGTGGTGGCCGAAGGCTTCGAGGCAGGCGGCCATAACGGTCGTGAAGAAACCACCACCATGGTGCTCGTCCCCTTGGTGCGCGCCGCCGTGAAGGTGCCGGTTCTCGCCGCAGGAGGGATCGCTACGGGCAGCAGCATGCTGGCTGCTTTCGCCTTGGGCGCGGAGGCCGTGCAGATGGGCAGCCGCTTTGTGGCCTCTGATGAATCCAGTGCGCACGACGCGTTCAAACAGCACGTTATCCACAGCCAAGAAGGCGACACATTGCTTACGCTGAAGGAGTTGGCCCCTGTGCGCATGATGCGGAACGCATTTTTTAGCGAAGTGCAGCAGGCTTATGCGCGTTGTGCCACTCCGGAGGAACTGAAAACTTTGTTGGGCCGCGCCCGCGCCAAACGCGGCATGTTCGAGGGCGATTTGGAGCAAGGTGAACTGGAGATCGGCCAGGTGGGCGCCGCGATCCGCGAGGTGTTGCCTGCGGGTGAGATCGTGCGGCAAGTGATGGCCGAATTCAATGTGGCTCGAGAAGAACTGGGGCAACTTCGGTTTCCGTGACTTTGCGATTTTTTCAGATTCGCTCCGCAAACCGAATGACACTGCCAAGCGTCACTATATTGATGCCGATACCGATCCGGATGCTGGTGCGTTGGAATAGCGTGCACTATCTTTTTGCCATCCTGCTTGCTGTAGGTCCGTTGCTGCTGCATGCCACGGAGCTGGAACCGCCATCCTTGCGATGCACCGCCGTGGCCGCCAACGGCGATGTCACGCTTACATGGGTGGTGCCGCCAGACCCCACGAACGAGTTCCTGCAATATGAAGTGTTCCGCGCAGATGCTGCAATTGGACCGTTCACCTTGGTGACCACCATTCCCATTTACGCCCAAACCACTTTTTCGGATGCTGGTGCGAATGGCAATAGCGCTTCCCGCTTCTACTACCTCACCACGGTTTCAACATCGGCCCCGCCAAACACTTCGGTGACCAGCGACACGCTTGCAACTCTGTTCGTCCAGGTTTCCCAAAGTGTGCCCCTTGGTAGCGCCGTGGTGGATTGGAACTTGCAACACGACCCGCCGTTGGCCACTTCTACGACCGAAGTTTTGATCGACATGGAGTACCCCGTTGGCACATGGAATTTGGCCGATACTGTGCTTAATCCGCTCCATCATTGGTCGCAGGTGGTGAGCGTTTGCGATGATTCGCTGAACTTCCGCGTGTACCAGCCGGATGCCAGCGGCTGCTATTCCACCAGCAATGCCACCGGCGCGCAGTTCCAGGATATTACGCCGCCTTCCATCCCCATCATGGTAACGGTTACCGTGGATACCGCCACCAACCAAAGCGTGCTGAACTGGGACCCCAGTCCTGAATTGGATACCCAAGGCTACATCGTAGTGCAGTCCACGCCGGGTGGAAACGTGATCATTGATACGGTTTATGGCCGGTTGAACACTATTTACCCCTGGCTCGGTAGCCAGGCCGGTGCCGGGGCTGAATCCTTCACCATCGCTGCCATTGACAGTTGCAGCCGAGGCACCCCGCCGAGTCCAAACACCAGCGCCACCTTCGATCCGCATACCACCGTTTTTCTTTCTACGGAATACGACCGATGCGCGGGCACCATCACCATCGATCGCACGCCCTACGGGGGCTGGCCTGTAGAGCAATACCTGCTTTTCGGATCCATTGACAATGCGCCGTACACGCTGCTCGCAACGCTTGGCCCGGGTGATCTTTCATTCACTGTGGATGAAGTGCAGGCCGACCATGTGTATTGCTTCGTAATGCGGGCCATTGGCGCATCGCCCGAAGAGACCTCCCTTAGCAACAAGACCTGCCGCACTACCGCCTATCCGCAAGTGCCCCAATGGAATTACCTGCGCGTGGCCACCGTGGTCGCGAAGGACCACATCACCGTTGTTGACAGTGTCGACTTGGGTGCCTTCACAAGTAGGCTGACACTTGAGCGCACCTTCAACGGTGAGCCTTGGGAAACCATCGCGGAAGTTCCGGGTGGCACCGGACCGGTGGTGGTCTTTGAGGATTTCGATGTACAGACCAGCGAGCGGTCCTACACCTATCGGGTGGCTGCGGAAGACAGTTGTGGTGCGCGCACCGCCATCAGCAATGTGGGTAACACCATGCTGCTTAATGTTAGCGCTGACCTGGATGGCTACAATCACCTGTACTGGAACGGTTACTCGGAATGGGCAGGCAATGTGGCGGGCTATACCGTTTACCGCAGTATTGTGGATGGTCCGTTTGAACCCGTGGGCACTACCATGCCTAGCATTTGGGAATTCCCCGACAACGTTGAAAGTTTGTTCGAAACACCGGGCAAATTCTGCTACTACGTGGTTGCCAACGAAGCTGGGAATCCGACCGGAATCGATGCAGTTTCCACCAGCAACATTGCATGTGCCGTGCAGAAAGAGGAGGTGTGGATTCCGAACGCTTTCATTGCAACTGGCTACAATTTTGAGTTCAAGCCCGTACTCGCTTATGCCGACATCAACCGCTACGAGTTCACCATCTTCAACCGCTGGGGCCAGCAGATCTGGACCACCAACGACCGTGACCAAGCATGGGACGGTCGCGTGAACGGAGGCTACGTGCCGCAAGGCGTTTATGCCTACTACTGCTCCTTCCTGAACGGAGCCGGTAAAACGGTGGAGCGAAAGGGCACCGTGACTTTTTTGCCGGGTTAGTCAGTTGGAGCGAGCCGAATCGGTGAAGTTTGCATGGCTATGCAAATGATATGATTTCATCCGTGTGGAACGACTACTTACTGCAGCAATACGCTTCAGGTCCGAACCTCATCGCGTTGATCTAAAAGTTGAACTGTACGAAAACACCTATCGCCTCTTCGGAGTACTTTTGTGCATGGAACGATCCACCACCGCCGTTGCCCCAGGGCAGCGCGAACGTGCCGCCAATGGCACCGCCCCGGCAACAGACCGCTTTGCCGCCCAAGGATTCACGTACGATGACGTGTTGCTGGTGCCCGCATACTCCGAGGTTTTGCCACGTGCCGTGGACATCCGGTCACGCTTCAGCCGCAACATCGTGCTGAACTTGCCCATTGTTTCGGCCGCCATGGACACGGTGACCGGCGCTGAACTGGCCATTGCCATAGCGCAACAGGGCGGCATCGGCGTGGTACACAAGAACCAAACCATCAAGGAACAGGCCGAGGAAGTGCGCCGCGTAAAGCGAAGCGAAAGCGGCATGATCACCGATCCGGTGAAACTGTTGGAAGGTGCCACCGTGGGCGATGCGATGCGCCTGATGGCCGAGCATGGCATCGGTGGCATTCCCGTGGTGGACAAGGCGGATAAGCTCGTCGGCATCGTAACCAACCGCGATCTGCGCTTCGAGAAGAAAATGGCCAAGCCCGTGGCCGAAGTGATGACCAGTGAAAACGTCATCACCGCGAAGCCGGATGTCACCATGGCCCAAGCGGCCGACATCCTTCAGGAATTCAAGATCGAAAAACTCCCCGTTGTGGATGCCAAGGGAAAGCTCGTTGGACTGGTGACCTATAAGGACATCATCAAGCTGAAGCAAAGCCCCAACGCTTGCAAGGACAACCTCGGCCGCTTGCGCGTGGCTGCCGCTATCGGCGTTACCGGCGACAGCTTGGATCGCGCCAAAGCACTGGTGGCCGCCGGCGTTGACGCGCTGGTGATCGACACCGCACACGGCCACCACATCGGCGTGCAGGACACGCTGCGCAGCGTCCGCAAGGCCTTCCCGAAGGTCGATATCGTAGTGGGCAACGTGGCCACTGCCGCCGCCGCGAAAGCCTTGGTGGATGCGGGCGCCGATGCCATCAAAGTGGGCATCGGTCCGGGCAGTATTTGCACCACGCGCATCATTGCCGGTGTTGGCGTGCCCCAGTTAACCGCTGTGCATGATTGCGCGCTGGCTATCGCAGGCAGCGGCGTACCGGTGATCGCGGACGGCGGCATTCGCTACACCGGCGACATGGTGAAGGCCCTCGCCGGCGGTGCCGACTGTGTGATGATCGGGTCGCTCTTTGCAGGCGTGGAGGAAAGCCCCGGCGAAACAGTGATCTACGAAGGCCGGCGCTTCAAGACCTACCGTGGCATGGGCAGTATTGAAGCCATGCAGCGCGGCAGTAAGGACCGCTACTTCCAAGACATGGAAGACGACATCAAAAAGCTAGTACCCGAGGGGATCAGTGGTCGTGTTCCATACAAAGGCCCTTTGCAGGAAGTAGTGGTGCAGCTCGAAGGCGGGTTGCGCGCAGGCATGGGCTATTGCGGAGCCCCGGACATCGCCGCATTACAAAAGGCCACGTTCATGCGCATCACTGCGGCGGGCATGAAGGAGAGCCATCCGCACGACGTGTTCATTACGCGGGAAGCACCGAATTACAGTGTAGGGTAGAGCTTGCTCTCCACGCCCAAGCCGAAAAGCGCAATATCGTATTTCACCGGGTCCGTCGCGTCAAATCCGCGCAACACCTCGGTGAGTTCCTGAACACTTTTCCAATCGTCCTGCTGGCGGCGCAACAAGCCCAGCTCGCGCGCCACGCGGCCCGTATGCACATCCAAAGGCACGTGCAACGCACTGGCCGGAATGCGCTTCCACAGGCCAAGGTCGATGCCACGGTCGTTCGGGCGCACCATCCAGCGCAAATACATGTTGATGCGCTTCGCATTGCTGCCCCGTGCAGGGGAAGCCACGTGCTTGTGCGTGCGCGGCTCGTGCGCAGGCTCGAAGAAGCGTTCGCGGAATAAGCTGATCATGTCCACGACAGGAGGGAGGGCCGCACTTTTTCCCGCTGGAAGAAAGGCCGTTTCCAGTCCACCGTGCGCGTTGTAAAGGTGACGTAACCCGAAAACGAATTGCCGCAAGTCCACTGCGTTGAACGTGCGATGCACGAAGCCGTCCAAGCGTTGCAGGTCTTGTTCGCCTGCATTCATCACGAAGTCGAAAGGCGCTTGGTCCATCAAGTCGGCCAGTTTCCACGCGTTTGAAATGATGGTCTTCCGTTGGCCCCATGCGATCGTCGCAGTAATGAAGCCGATGGTCTCGGCATCTTCCCGCGTGCTGAATGACCGCGGCACTTGCACCGGGTCGTTGGCGATGAAGTCCGGAGTTGCCAAACGTTCGTAGGCATTATCCAACAAGCTGCGCACTTCGCTGGACGAGGGGAACGTGTTCAGTGTGCGGGGCATGTGCAGCTGCGATTTCAAGCAATGCTCCTGCAAAGATCAGGGATGGAGCTTGATGTTAAGAATCACATCGATATGGGCGAAGGTGAGAAGTCGACTTTTTCAGGCGCTACCCA
>Ga0209480_10003264_pt1 | contig 10646 bp, 9 predicted proteins | sample JI61114C2DNA_FD_187501 | JGI IMG/M metagenome (GOLD analysis project Ga0209480, IMG submission 187501) | Wastewater effluent complex algal communities from Wisconsin, to seasonally profile nutrient transformation and Carbon sequestration -... | ecosystem: Engineered > WWTP > Effluent > Algae...
ATCGTGAATATCGTTTCCAAGAATGCCGTGGTAGCAGGTCCGAATAATCCGGGCTATGGAAGTGCAAAAGCCGCACAGGCACACCTGACCCGCTTAATGGCGGCTGAACTGGGTGCCGATAAGATAAGAGTGAATACGGTGAATCCGGATGCCGTCATCTCCGACTCCAATATCTGGGCCGGTGGCTGGGCAGAAGGACGGGCGAAAGCCTATGGCATTACTGTAGATGAACTCCCCGCGTATTATGCCAAACGTACATTACTAAACGAGATTATATTACCGGAAGATATCGCGAATGCCTGCTTCGCTTTTGTGGGTGGCTTACTCAGTAAGTCAACCGGCAACGCGCTGAATGTGGATGGCGGTGTTTCGATGGGCTTCTACCGGTAAGTCCAACCTATTATTTTCACCCTCTGCATCCGGCCGGTTTTCGGGCAGGGGCAGAGGGTTATTTTGTAATTTAGATTATAACGTGTTTTATGAGAGTAGACAGTAAGCAAATTCAACAGCACAACGAACGCGGTCTGGCAAAACATGCATCCCGCTTTTCTTTTTTACAATCCGAACTCGGTAACCTGGATGCCATTATTGAAAAACTGATGAAATTCCAGGTGGCTATTCCTTCCTGGGCCCTTGGTACCGGCGGTACCCGTTTCGGCCGCTTTCCCGGTCCCGGTGAACCTGGCAGCCTGGAACAGAAACTGGAAGATGTGGGTTTACTTCACGCGCTGAATAAATCCAGCGGAGCGATCTCCCTGCATATTCCCTGGGATATTCCCCAGGACTATGCCGCTATCCGCAAACTGGCTGCAGAGCTGGAACTGAAATTTGACGCGGTGAACTCCAACACGTTTCAGGATCAGCCCGGACAGGCACATACGTACAAGTTCGGTTCTTTGCAAAATGTAAATAAGGCAACCCGGAAACAGGCCATTGAGCATAATATTGACGTGATTAAACATGGTGTTGAACTGGGATCCGAATCACTTACCGTATGGTTGGCTGACGGAAGTACGTTCCCCGGTCAGTTGAATTTTCGCAAGGCTTTTCAAAATACACTGGAGAGTTTGGAAGAAATTTATGCAGCCCTTCCTGCCGATTGGAAAATGTTTGTGGAGTACAAAGCTTTTGAACCCAATTTCTATTCCATGACCGTAGGTGACTGGGGACAGTCACTGCTTTATGCCAATAAACTCGGTCCTAAAGCAAAAACACTGGTGGATCTCGGACACCATCTCCCCAATGCCAATATCGAACAGATTGTGGCCTTGTTGTTAATGGAAGGCAAACTGGCCGGTTTCCATTTCAATGACAGCAAATACGGGGATGATGACCTGACGGTGGGCAGTATCAAACCCTATCAACTGTTCCTCATATTTAATGAACTGGTGGAAGGCATGGATGCTAACGGAATGGATCATGCGAAAGACCTCGGCTGGATGATCGATGCTTCACACAACGTAAAAGACCCGTTAGAGGATCTGTTGCAGTCCGTGGAAGCCATCATGATGGCCTATGCGCACGCGTTGCTGATGGATCGTAAGGCCCTGAATGCGGCACAGGATAATAACGATGTGGTGGCCGCCCAGGAATTGCTCAAGCAGACCTTCCATACGGATGTACGTGCCCTGGTGGCTGAGGCAAGACTGCGCAGCGGCGCGGCATTGAATCCCCTGCAATTCTTCCGTGAGGAAAAAATCAGGGAAGCACTGACCAAAGAAAGAGGAACGAATACGATCGCAACAGGACTCTGATGAACAAGATACCGGTAATAGCCATCTTCGATGTGGGTAAAACCAATAAGAAGTTGCTGCTGTTTAATGAACAGTATGAATTGCTGCAGGAAGACAGCCGCCCGATGGAGGAAATCAACGATGAGGACGGCTTTCCCTGCGACGATGTACAGGCACTCACGGCCTGGATCCGTGAATCCTATGCCCGCCTGCTCAGTAGTGAACAATTTGAAGTAAAGGGCATCAACTTTTCCGGTTATGGTGCCAGCTTTGTTTATATCGGACAGGATGGCCGGGTGGTATTGCCCCTGTACAATTACCTGAAACCTTATCCCCGCCCGCTGCTTGATAAATTTTACAGCCGCTATGGTGGAGAGGAACTCGTGGCCAGCCAGACGGCTTCGCCGGTGCTGGGTAGTCTGAATTCCGGCATGCAGGTATACCGGCTTAAAGAAGAGCGGCCTGAAATATTCGGGTTAGTAAAAGCTGCACTGCACCTGCCCCAGTACCTGAGTTATGTTCTGACCGGCGCCCTGCATACCGATATCACCAGTATCGGCTGTCATACAGGTCTCTGGCATTTTTCGGAGAATAACTATCATCAATGGGTAACCGAAGAAAAACTGGTTGATAAGTTTCCGGCGATTAAGAATTGTACCGAACTGGCCGGACATACCGGGGAAGGGATTCCTGCAGGTGCGGGACTGCACGACAGTTCTTCCGCCCTGATTCCCTACCTGGCTTCCTTTACCGATCCCTTTGTATTGCTCTCAACCGGTACCTGGTGCATCACCCTCAATCCGTTCAACAGCAAACCGCTGACTATAGACGAACTGAACAGTGACTGCCTCTGTTACCTGTCCTATAAAGGCAGCCCGGTTAAAGCCTCCCGTTTATTTGCCGGTAATGAACACGAGCAACAGGTGAAAAGACTGGCCGCTTACTTCAATACACCGGTAGATTATTATAAATCGGTAAAAGCCGATCCGGCGCTGCTGGAGAAATTCAGACCTGACTACAGCTTGCTGCTGGAAGAACAGGAAGCGCGTATACCGGCTGAATCGGTTTTTTCTACCCGCGACCTGGAGGATTTTTCAAGCTATGAAGAAGCGTATCATTTACTGATTGCCGATATCATGGTCCTGCAACTGCAAAGCAGCCAGCTCGTGATCAGGGAAACGGCCGTTAAGAAAATATTTGTAGACGGCGGATTCAGCAAAAATCCCATTTACATGCGGCTCCTGGCTGAAGCCTTTCCGCAAATGGAGGTATATGCTGCCACCGTGTCACAGGCCAGCGCGCTCGGAGCCGCTATGGCCATACACGCACATTGGAACAGTCATCCCATGCCCGACAGCCTCGTACAGCTGAAAAAGTACGGACACTGAACCGGATCACCACTGTAACGGGATCCGCGTTGTTAAACCGGATGTATCATGAAAGTCGCGCTTTTTATACCCTGTTATATTGACCAGTTTTACCCGCAGGTAGGACAAGCCACGCTTGAGTTGCTGACCAAACTCGGGTGTGAAGTGGATTTTCCGCTGCACCAGACCTGTTGCGGACAACCGATGGCCAACAGCGGTTTTGCCGCCGCGTCAAAGGACTGTGATAAAAACTTTGTCCGCAATTTTACCGGTTATGATTATATCGTGGGTCCCTCGGGCAGTTGTGTGTTGCATGTGAAAGAACATTTGAAGGATGATAAACACCCTGATGAAACGATTCATATCCGCAGGCATATTTATGAACTCACCGAGTTCATTACGGATGTATTAAAAAAGGAAGTGACCCATGCAGTCTTTCCGCATAAAGTGGGACTGCATAACAGTTGTCACGGTCAGCGCGGACTCGGACTTTCCTCGATGACCGAACGAGTATTGCCGGCTTTTTCCAAGCCAGAACAGTTACTCAGCAAGGTAAAAGGCATTCAGTTGCTCAAGCCCGTACGTAATGATGAGTGCTGTGGTTTTGGCGGTACTTTCTCCGTCTTTGAAGAAGCCGTGAGTGTGAAGATGGGGAAGGACCGGATAAAGCAACATGAAGCCAATGACGTGGAATATATTACCGGGGTGGATGTGAGCTGTCTCATGCACCTGGAAGGAATTTTGAAACGCCAGGGCAGCAAGGTCAAAACCATCCATATTGCGGAAATCCTAAACACGGAGGCCTGACATGAAAGATCATGCTACACTTGCTGAAGAATTTATTAAAGACGAGGCCCGCACGAACTGGCACGATGAAACCTTATGGTTTGTGCGTCAGAAACGGGATAAAGCCGCACATGGTTTACCCGAATGGGAGCAATTGCGCGAATGGGCTTCACAGATCAAGAACCATACGCTCTCCAATATGGACCGCTACCTGGAGGAGTTTGAAAAAAACGCATTGGCCAACGGTATCCGGGTACATTGGGCGGCCACAGCGGAAGAGCATAACCGGATTATACATGATATCATAAAGAAAAATGGCATTACCCGGATCGTGAAGAGCAAGAGTATGCTCACTGAGGAATGTCACCTCAATCATTATCTCGAAGAACAGGGCGTGGAAGTGGTGGATACGGATCTCGGGGAACGCATTGTGCAGTTCAGGCATGAACCGCCCAGTCATATTGTATTACCCGCCATACACCTGAAGAAACAGGATGTGAGTGATACATTTCACAAGCACCTGCATACGGAGAAAGGGAATAATGATCCCACGTATCTTACCCGCGCGGCAAGGGTACACCTGCGGGAGAAATTCATCGCATCCGAACTCGCCATCACCGGTGTTAATTTTGCGGTTGCGGAGACAGGCGGTTTTGTCGTCTGTACCAATGAAGGCAATGCCGATATGGGTACGCATGCAGCCAATGTGCATATTGCCTGTATGGGTTTTGAAAAACTGATTCCGAAAGCCAGCCATTTATCTGTCTTTCTACGTTTGCTGGCCCGCAGTGCTACCGGACAACCGGTTACCACTTATTCCAGTCATTTCCATAAACCGAAACCAGGACAGGAAATGCATATCGTGATCGTGGACAATGGCCGTTCAAATATTCTGGGCAAACCCGATTTCCGGAATGCGTTAAAATGTATCCGTTGCGCCGCCTGTTTTAATACCTGTCCCGTGTACCGCCGCAGTGGCGGATTCAGTTATCATACGGCCGTCGCCGGTCCGATTGGTTCCATCCTCAATCCCAATTTCGATCCGAAGAAATATTCGGATCTGCCCTTTGCCTCTTCGCTTTGCGGCAGTTGCAGTAATGTGTGTCCGGTAAAAATTGATATCCATGATCAGTTATGGAAATGGCGGCAGGCACTGACGAAAGCCGGGTATGTGCCGCTGATGAAAAAGATCATGATGAAAGGAATGGCCTTTGTATTGGGACGTCCGGCTCTGTACCGGTTCAGTGGTGCTTCGGCCCGTTGGGTATTGCGGTATATGCCGTTTATGGTAAAATTTAAAATCAATCCCTGGTACAAGCAACGGGAGATGCCGGCGCCGCCAAAACAGAGTTTCAGGGAATGGTATATTCAAAACAAAAAGAAATGAGCAGCCGCGACAAAATATTCAGTGCCATCCGCAAAAACAAACCGGAACCCGTTCCGTTTGCGGAACCGGATGCATCCGTTGTTATCAGTTATCCGGATCTGTTTGAGCAATTTAAAACCGTATTGACGGCGATTGGTGGGAGTTGTATAGAAGTGAGTTCAGCCGCAGAGGCAAACAAGCTGATTGCGGAGTTGGAAAAAGGGGCTTACGTGATTGATACCACGGCGGATTATCCGGAGAACCTGGCCAGCTTATCACCCGGTTTACTGGCTTCCGTAGATACGGCTATTATCCGGGGACTGACGGCTGTGGCTGAAAACGGATCCATCTGGGTCACCGAAAAAGAAATGGTCAATCGCTTACTGCCCTTTATTGCCCAGCAACTTATTCTGGTCATTCATGAAAAGGATATCGTTCCCACCATGCATCAGGCCTACGAAAAAATAACTATCAACGAAACCGGCTTCGGTGTCTTTATTGCCGGTCCTTCCAAAACAGCTGATATTGAACAAAGCCTGGTCATCGGGGCGCATGGGCCGTGCGGAATGAGGGCGGTGGTTATAAAAAATTAGTTGGAAGTTGGAGGTTCGAGGTTGGAGGTTCGAAGTTGGAGGTTCGAAGTTGCTGAAAGCAGAAGACTCAATACTATTTCGAGCGCAGCGAGAAATCTTTTTTTACCCAGCCCAAGGAATTTGTCATTCCGCAGCGGAGCAAGGAAACTTCTTAGAAGGGTTCAGCGGAAGTCTCTAAACTTAGCCAGGAAGCTTGCTTTTTTATTAGGTTTGTTTACGTTAGACTTAGACGAAGTTTCCACTTTTTTTGTTCATTTTCGTCAACATCGAGCGAAGTTTCCTTGCTTCGATGTTTCGATAGCGGTTACCTCAAACGAAGTTTCTTTGCTCCGCAGATTCATTACGTTTACCATGAGCGAAGCTTCCTTGCTTCGCAGATTCATTTACGTTTACCTCGAACGAAGTTTCCTCGCTTCGATGTTTCGATAGCGTTTACCTCGAACGAAGTTTCCTTGCTTCGCAGATTCATTTACGTCAGGTTTTGTAGAAGTTTCCTTGCTCCGCAGACTCATTACGTTTACCTCGAGCGAAGTTTCCTTGCTTCGCTGCGGAATGACAGGACCGAGGATGGGGAGAGGAGGGTAAGATTTCTCGCTGCGCTCGAAATCACAGAAATGGTCGTTTTTTTCCCGGAAATAAGTGGGGAAAATCACCTTGCCGGGAATTTCTTTTTAAGCACTTTCATGTCAATAAATGACAAGCCATGAAAGTAAAAGAGCAAACGTACTATGTATATATTGTTGCAAATAAGAATCGAACAACATTGTATATCGGGGTGACGAATAATATACAAGCCAGGCTTACGGATCACTGGGATAACAGGGGGCGCTTCGCCACATTTGCGGGCCGGTATTTTTGCTTTAACCTGGTTTACTATGAAACGTATGAATATGTTCAGGATGCAATAAACCGGGAAACTGAACTAAAAAAGTGGAACAGGAACAAAAAAGAAGCCCTGATTAACTCACAAAACCCTGGCTGGCAGTTCCTTAACGAAAAAATCTGCGGTCAATGGCCTCCTCAAAATATAGTCAGAAGATTCTAGGACGCCAACTTCGAGCGTAGCGAGAAGTCTTACTAATCCCCCCAAAAAGAGACAATGTCATTCCGCAGCGAAGCAAGGAAACTTCCTCAAACGTTTACGTCCGTCAAACAGCGCAGCAAGGAAACTTCCTCAAACGTTTACGTCCGTCAAACAGCGCAGCAAGGAAATTTCGCTCAAGAGTGCAGCTGTAGTCTCAAAAAAGTTTGTAAGTTACTTTGGGTAATGGCCATTTCGCACAGGTTTTCGGGAAACTTCTTTATACGAGCCAGAAGTCTGTTCCATAAGAGAAAGGAAACTTCTTACAACATGCTGCGTTTTTAACTGCCAACGCCATTTCTATCTTTCCTCAAAAACAACAAATTTCTCATGTCATTACGCTAAAGCCCATCGGCTCATAGGTTATCATTTGCTTCTGGCTTTTGATTCTTTTTTGGCGTCTGGGCATCTTCCTTGCACGCTGTAGCTTTAGCGAAGGAGGGGGCTCTTGAATTTTTACCCCAAATATTCCTTTATTGCCGCATGCATTTTCTCATTTTTCCCCAGCCATTTTCCCAGTCTTTTTAAAACGAAAGTGAACAAAAGCATGGACAGGGCCAGGAAGAGCAGGATATATTCGGCCCGCATGGATTTCAGCACAAAGGCTTCGATGAGGATGATCCCATGGATGATATAAATAATCTTGCTCGCGAAGGCATGACTATAACCCTGGTTGGTCAGCAGGTGATGGATATGGGTTCTGTCTGCATGAAAAGGCGATTTGCCATTCCAGATACGACCGGCAAAAACGCGGAGGGTATCATAGACAGGTATCAGGACAATGCTCAGGGCAATTACCGGCGTGTTGAGCAATACGGGCGTGGCACTGCTGATATTAAATTGTACCAGCCGCAGGCTGAGTACGGCAATCACGAAACCCAGTACAAGAGAGCCGGTATCCCCCATGAATATGCGGGCCGGGTTGAAGTTGAAATATAAAAAAGCAAGCACGCCGCCGGCCAGTGCAAAGCCAATCAACGCGGTCTCGCTGTCTCCGCTCATGGTCAGGAAAAAGCCAAGAGTGATCAGGCTCATAAATCCGATACCGCCGGCCAGTCCGTCAATACCATCTATCAGGTTGAAGGCATTGGTAATACCGGTAATGGCCAAAATGGTAACCGTGTACTGTGCGCCCAGCGGTAATTCATGAATGCCGAGTATACCTTCAAAGCTGGTGATCCGTACACCCGTAATGGCCATCAGCGCGGCCAGGGCGATCTGGATGATGAATTTGTATTTAGCGGAAAGATCTTTCAGGTCATCCATAATACCCAGACCAAGCAGGATCAGTACGGAAAGAAAGAAACAGATTTGAGCGGGCTGGGTGCTGAAAGAAAACCAAAGCAGCAGGGAAATCGCCATCCCGGCCACAATCGCTATACCTCCCATCGTTGGGATCGGGGCCACATGTTCCTTGCGGGCATTCGGCACATCATATAATTTGTATTTGCGGATCAGGGTAATAATCGGGGGAATACTGATCAATGTGATCACAAATGCCGTCAGAAAACAGAGCAAAGCGAATTTATACTCACTTAACGGGAAGTTCATTTGTAAGAAATAAAACGGGCTGTACATGTGCAATGGTTTGTCCTGAATGGTGGATCTACGTGTTAAAATAGGGAGGTTTTCCCAATTCAGCAACCGGTTTTTTATTGTGTTTCACGGGAATAGCTGATTTAAGGCAGCTGTCTGCTGTTTTGATCTGCATTATTGGGATATTTGCTTTTACAGCACCGTATTTTTCACATCAGACCATGACCATCCTGTACATCCTTTTTTATACCAGCCTGATCATTCTTTTTTATTCCTACCTGGGATATGGTCTTTTATTGTGGCTGCTCCCCGGTAAAAAAAGGAAAATCTCAGATTCCGGTCATCCCTTTCCGGGAGTGACTGTGATCATTGCGGCCTGGAATGAAGAACAGGTTCTGGAACAAAAGATACAGAATACACTTTCGCTTGATTATCCTGCCGGGTTACTCAGGGTGATAGTGGTGACCGATGGTTCCACCGATAACCCAGGTGCCATCCTGAAAAAATATACCGGCATCCTTCATCTGCATCAGCCGGTACGTCAGGGCAAATATGCGGCTATCCGGGAAGCTATACGTCATGTGAGCACACCAGTGGTGGTGTTTACTGATGCCAATTCAATGCTGAATCCGGAAGCCATTACCCGGCTGACAGCTCATTATGCGGATCCGGAAGTGGGCGCCGTGGCCGGGGAGAAAAAGATAGTAGCCGGTAACAACAGTACGGCTGTGGGACAGGCAGAAGGTATGTACTGGCGCTATGAATCTTTTATGAAAAACCTGGATGCCCGTTTTTATACCGTGGTAGGAGCAGCCGGTGAACTTTTTTCAATCCGGACCTCCTTATTCAGGCCTTTGGATAAAGAAATGATACTGGATGATTTTATCATTTCCATGCAGGTGGGTTTACAAGGGTTCAGGACGGCGTATGAACCAGGGGCATTTGCTGCTGAGACCGCTTCGGCTTCTTTGCATGAAGAACAGAAACGGAAAATCCGGATTGCAGCCGGAGCGTATGAAGCCGCTGGTATTCTGCACGGCCTTCTGCCGTTTACCCGCTTTCCCCGTTTGTACTTTCAGTATTTTTCGCGACGGATTCTCCGCTGGTTTTTTTGCCCCTTTTTACTGATCGTTGTGTTGCTCACCAATAGTATTATCGTACTGCAACCGGACGCCCCGTTTTTTTACCAACTGGTACTGGCGGCACAGGGTTTATATTATCTGCTCAGTCTGGCAGGCTGGCTGCTGCTGCGTGCCGGGAAAAAAGCGGGTATTCCTGGTATTCCGTACTATTTCCTCTTTATGAATTTCTGTCTGGTCCGTGGATTTATCCGGTATCACCGGAAAAAACATTCCGTACTCTGGGAAAAAGCGGAAAGACAGCCGGCCTGAATGCTGTACAGCTTCTTTACATTTGCCCAAATACTATTTTATTTCTTCCGGTACACACATATTAGCCAGTCCCATCGAATACCTCAAAGGGGTAGGACCTCTGCGCGCCGATCTGTTGAAAAAGGAACTGAATATTTTCACATTCGGTGACCTGCTGGAGTATTTCCCATTCCGCCATATTGACCGCACGAAAGTAAATATGGTTAGTGAACTCAGTCCGGATACGGATTTTGCCCAGATAGCCGGTGTGTTGCTGAGTTATGAAATCATCGGACAAAAAGCAGGCCGCCGCCTGGTGGCCCGGTTAAAAGATAAAACAGGTATACTGGAACTGACCTGGTTTCAGGGAGTAAACTGGGTGCAAAAAACATTGGAAGAGGGACGGTCTTACCTGGTCTGGGGAAGGGTTGGTTTTTTTAACGGGAATCCGCAGATCGTACATCCGGAACTGGAACTCCTGGTGCCGGATCAACCCCTCGCAAAAAATTACCTGGAACCGGTTTATTCAACCACGGAAAAACTGAAAGCAAAAGGACTGGGTGGAAGACAGATTGGCAAACTCACCCAGGTATTATGGGCTCAGATAAAGGAAACCGATATTGAAGAGAACCTGCCCCTGGATATACGGGAGCGATTACAGCTTACCGGGCGCTATAAGGCCCTGCAGCAGATCCATTTTCCTCAATCGGACCAGGAGTATCAGGCGGCAGTGAAAAGAATCAAGTTTGAAGAATTATTTATGGCCCAGCTGCGTATGGGACTGCTGCGGAGTCAGCGGCACCGTTTTTCAAAA
>Ga0209480_10003268_pt1 | contig 10636 bp, 8 predicted proteins | sample JI61114C2DNA_FD_187501 | JGI IMG/M metagenome (GOLD analysis project Ga0209480, IMG submission 187501) | Wastewater effluent complex algal communities from Wisconsin, to seasonally profile nutrient transformation and Carbon sequestration -... | ecosystem: Engineered > WWTP > Effluent > Algae...
TAGAAGTCTCACCTCAATTATTCGAGGTTATTAACTGGTAAATAGTCGATAAATGCACCAAAATTAAAAAAACATTAGCACCCCAGAAGTGAACGATGAACGCATGGATCAACCCGTTTGCGGATGCACTTGAAAAGCTGGATCGGATTGGTGCCGAGCGGGTCTTCAATCAGGCACTATCTCAGCTGACGCCCATTCAGACGATTGAAAATGTCGTGGTGCCGGCGCTGGATCGGATCGGTTTAGCTTGGGAGCAAGGCGATGTCGCCTTGTCGCAGATTTACATGAGCGGCCGTATTTGCGAAGAGCTTGTCGACCGTGTTTTGCCGCCGAGCGATCCGGACCGCAAGCATCAGCCGCGTTCGGCCATTGTCGTGCTCAGCGATTACCACATGCTTGGCAAGCGCATCGTGTACTCGGTGATGCGGGCCAGCGGTTTTGAACTGTTTGATTACGGTCGTATGGATGTCGATCAACTGGTTGAACGGGCGTTGGCTGACAAAATTCGTGTTTTGCTGATTTCAGTGCTAATGCTGCCTTCGGCGCTCAAGGTTGGCGAGGTTTGTGCCCGTTTGAAAGCAGCTGGCGCCCCGGTTAAAGTTGCTGTGGGGGGCGCGCCATTTCTGTTCGACGCCAAATTGTGGCAAGAGGTTGGCGCGGATGCGATGGGGGCCAGCGCCGCGGATGCTGTCGCGATCGTTCAGCGCTGGATGGAGGAAATGCAATGACCGTTGCGATGAATGCCATGCAGCGCTTGCTGACCACCCTCGGCCACCAGGAACCGGATCGCGTTCCACTTTTTCTGCTCACTAACTTGCAAGGTGCGAAGGAGCTTGGGCTGTCGATTGAAGCGTATTTTTCGCAGGCCGAAAATGTCATCGAAGGTCAGGTGCGCCTGCTCAAAAAATACGGCGCCGACTCTCTTTATGCTTTTTACTATGCCGCCATCGAAGTTGAGGCTTGGGGCGGCCGCACGCTTTTCCAGCCGGACTGCCCACCGTTATGTGGTGCACCAATCATCACCCGCCCGGAGCAGATCGATACCCTGCAGCCGCCGAACATTGCGGAGGCGTCCGGACTGCAGCGAGTCCTCAAGACCATCCGTGGGTTAAAGGAGCGGGTGGGGGACACGGTGCCTGTTGTCGGCGTTGCCATTTCACCTTTCTCGCTACCGGTCATGCAGATGGGTTTTGATCGTTATATCGAACTGATCTACGAGCAGCCAGCCCGTTTTGAGCGGCTGATGCAGGTCAATACCGAATTTACCGTCGCCTGGGCCAATGCTCAGCTAGCCGCTGGGGCGACCGCTATTTGTTACTTCGATCCGGTTTCTTCGACCACGATCATTCCGCGCGAGTTGTATCTGAAAACCGGGCAACGCGTTGCCAAACAAGCCTTTTCACAGATCAAGGGAGCGACGGCAATTCACCTGGCATCAGGCCGTGGTTTGCCGATCATCAGTGATCTTGCCGATACCGGCACAGCGGTGATCGGAGTCAGTGCCCTGGAAGATCTGGCGGCGCTGAAAGCTGCGGCAAACAAGCGTGTCAGCTTGCTGGGCAACCTGAATGGCGTCGAAATGCGCCGCTGGACGCCGTTACAGGCGGAAGCGGAGGTCAAGCGGGCAATTGCCAAGGCGGGTCGTGGTGGCGGTTTTATTCTGGGTGACAACCATGGCGAGATTCCTTGGCAGGTGCCGGAAGAAGTGTTGTTCGCCATCAGTGACGCGGCAAGGCGCTGGGGGCGTTACCCGCTCGACTGGATTGATACCTGGCAGGACGAGAGCGTTTGAACATGACATCAACGCTCTGCATCCTGAGTTGCCACAACTTCCAGCCGGAAATCAGCGCGGCGATTGCGGCAGAAGGCTGGGGCGATGTCGTGGCACCGGCTTTCCCGGTGCGCTGTGGTCGACCACCAGTCAGTTGGGCGGAATTGCGCCCTTTGTTACCCGAGTATTGCACTCAGGTGGTGTTATTGGGCCGGGCATGCCTGAATAATCTCGGCGAGCCACCGGCCGGCTTTCCGCCGGTCCGCATCGAACATCAGGCGCAATGTTTTCATCTGGTTGCCGGCCAGCATCTGGTTGATGAGGCGATTACCGAAGGCGCTTATCTGATTACCCCGATCTGGCTGGCCAACTGGCGGATTCAGATAAAAAAACTGGGCTTCGAGGTGGCGCAGGCCGGGGATTTTTTCTGTGATTTCGCCAGTGAGCTGGTTCTCCTCGATACCGGTATTGACCCTGAAAGCACTCGGCATCTCGCTGAATTGCAAGCCGCAGTGAAGTTGCCGGCTCGGCGGATTGCCGTGGGCCTTGATCATGTGCGTCTGCTGATCAGTCGTTTGGTTCTGACGTGGCGGCTGGAAGAGTCGCAGCGCCAACTGCAGCAGCAAAGTCGTCATCACGCGGCAGAGTTGGCCGACCATGTCGCTGCCACGGATATGTTGACGCGCCTGGCCAATACGCACACTGAGTCCGAGGCGATTGCCAGTATTGAAGAGCTGTTTCAGATGCTTTTCGCCCCTGCGGCCTTGCACTATCTCCGTCTGGAAAACGATGTTCCGGTGCCTTGCGGCAACATTGCGGAGGTGATGCAGGAGGCGCTGAAAACCTTGTCGGCTGAATATGCCTGGACACCGGATGAGCAGGGGTTTTTGCTGCAAATCAGGCATGGTGAAGAAATATTGGGCTTGATTGCGGTCGACCGTCTGGCTTTCCCGGTCTATCGCGAACGCTACCTCAACATGGCGCTGGCGGTAGCGGGCGTCTGTGGGCTAGCCATCGAAAATGCCCGTAACCGTCGCCGGTTGCAGGAAGCAGCCAAAATGGCTTCGCTTGGCATCATGGTGGCCGGCGTCGCCCATGAAATCAACACGCCGCTGGGTGTTGGTCTGGCTGCTGCCAGCACCTTGCAGGAACACGCCCGGCATCTGGCCGAGCAATTCGCTGCGCGCAGCATGACCCAGTCCGATCTGACACGTTACCTTGAGCTGGCGGCCACCAGTACCGGCTTGCTCCGACAAAATCTGGAACGCATCGCCCATCTGATTAACGCTTTCCGTCAAGTGGCGGTGGCTGGTAAGCCACTGACGACGCAGCGTTTCAAATTGCGGGCTTGTCTGGATGAGGTGATCAGTAGCTTGGGTGAGCGGTTGAGCGGTGGGCTGGTGACAATGAATATCGATTGCGATCCGATGATCGAAATCGATGGCGTGTTCAGCGACTGGGTCAGCATTTTTGTTAACCTGCTGAGCAATTCCCTGAGACATGGCTTTATGGGGCGGGCGCGAGGCAACATTGGTATTCAGCTAACGCGGGATGCAAAGCACCGGCTGCGGATAGATTATCAGGATGACGGTAAGGGTATGACGCCGGAGGCACAGGCTCGCATTTTCGACCCGTTTTTCACCACCGATCTGCAACAAGGCATGGGCCTTGGCATGCATCTCGTCTATAACCTGATTACGCATCGTATGGGCGGCACCATCCTTTGCGAAAGTGCGCCAGGAAAAGGAACACGTTTTCATATACTCGTGCCGCTTGAACAGGCTGAAACTCTTCCGAAGGCGGTGGTTTCATGAGCGACAGTGACGGCTTCGACTCGCTATTCATGGCAGAGCCGGCGGCTTCCCCCGGCAATCAGGTGCCCATCGCAACTACTCTTGCTGCTCCCTGGAAAGTGCTTTTGGTCGATGATGAGCCGGACATTCATGCCGTGCTGCGTCTGGCTATGCAGGGCATTGTGGTTGAAGGGCGGTCGTTGCATTTGCTCGATGCCAGATCGGCCGACGAATCCAAACTGAAGTTGCAGGAACACCCGGATACCGCGCTGATCTTGCTCGATGTGGTCATGGAAACGGAGCAGGCTGGCCTGGCGCTGGTTCACTTCATCCGCCACCAACTCAACAACGCAAAAATTCAGATTGTGCTGGTCACGGGGCAGCCGGGTTATGCGCCGCAGCGCGAGGTGATTACCGATTACGCGATCAATGGCTATCGCTTGAAATCCGAGCTGACGGCCGACAATATTTTCGTCTCTGTCTACGCGGCGCTTCGCACTTATCAGGCGCTGCATCAGTTGGATCAACAGCACCAGGCGCTGCAAGAAATGGCTGCTCAACTCCAGGAACGCGAGGCGCGCTGGCGTGCGGTTCTCGAAACGGCACCCGATGCCATCGCGTTGGCGAATGAACAAGGTGTGGTGACAGCCTGGAATCCGGGGGCGCAGCGACTGTTTGGCTATGCGCCAGAGGAAATCGTCGGCCAACCATTGGCAAAACTGATCGCCATTCACCATCAAACGGGGAGCAATGCAGCGCTGAGTCGTTTATACGAGCCAGAGTCCTTGCCTTTGCCGGGAAAAATTCTGGAGCTCACCGCCTTGAATCGGGATGGCGAGGAATTACCTGTTGAAGTGGTACTTGGCGCTTGGCATTCAGCTGAGGGCCGCCAATTCAGCGCCATCATGCGCGATATCCGTGCGCGTCGGCGGATGGAAGAGCAGATTCGTCACATGGCTTTTTATGATGTACTGACCAACCTGCCCAATCGCCGTCTTTTGCTGGATCGTCTGGCGCAAACCCATGCAGCCTGTAAGCGATCAGGTTGTCATGGTGCATTGATGATGCTTGATCTTGATAATTTCAAGCCGCTCAATGACTCGCATGGCCACGAGATTGGTGATTTGCTGCTGATTGAAGTGGCGAAGCGAATCAACGAATGTATTCGGGAGATCGACACGGTGGCGCGTTATGGGGGCGATGAGTTCGTGGTTGTACTCGGTGGACTGGATCTCGACGAGCAGCTATCGATTGACCAGGCGGCCCATATCGCCGAGAAAATTCGGGCGACGATTGCGCTGCCTTACCTCCTTCTGTCACAACATGCGGACAGCAAGCGGATCGAGCATCGCTGTACGGCTAGTATCGGTTTGACGCTGATCGGCAAAGATAGTGACGAAGCTGAGCTTTTTGAGCGGGCTGATGTGGCGATGTACGTCGTCAAGGAAGGGGGGCGCAATGCCTTCCGGTTTTTTGAAGCGAACGCAAGAGTGTCGGGTAGCGTTGAAAACTCGCCTCGTTGATCAGCATTCGCATTGATCACCAGCCAGCCTACTGCAGCGAATTGGCTCTTAGGGTATGTCGTTCCCGGTGCTGGCGTTACCCAGCGAGCACTGGCTTAATTGACAATGTTTGCACTGGTCAGCGGGCTGGTGAATGGGTAGCCAGATCCGGAACGTGGTGCCTTTACCGAGTTCGGATTCCACTTCGATGCGGCCATGATGCTTTTCGACGATGCCATAAGATAAGGACAGACCCAGACCGGTTCCCTGGCCCACGGGTTTGGTTGTGTAAAAAGGATCAAAGATACGTGAGAGATTTTCGGGAGCAATACCGGTGCCGGTATCGCTGATCTCGACCCATACTTCGTCTTCGCCGCTGCCCGTGCGGATGCTGACGACGCCCCGTTCTTCGATGGCGTGCGAGGCATTGACGAGCAGGTTCATGAAAACCTGATTCAATTCCGACAGGACGCATTCGATCAGTGGCAAATCGCCATATTCCTTGCGGACCTCGCATTTGTACTTGAGTGCATTCCAGACGACACTCAGCGTTGCTTCAATACCCTGCTGCAGATCATCTTCCCGGCAGGCTTCCCGTCGTTCGATGCGCGAAAAATCCTTCAACGATTGAACGATTTTCTTGACCCGGACGAGCCCTTCCTGCGACTCGGCAAGTAGCGCCAGGATGTCTGTTTTTAGGTAATCCAGCTCCAGCTTGATTTTCAGGGTGTTGGCATTGGAGAAGCGGATGGCTGAATCCGGTTCTTCACTTGCTTCAGCGGCCTCGTAGGCAGCAATAATTGCCAACAAGTCACCAATGTGGCGATTGAGCGTGCCCAGGTTTGAATTGACGAAACCGATCGGATTGTTAATTTCATGGGCCACGCCCGCTGCCAGCAAGCCGATCGAAGCGAGTTTCTCCGACTGCAGAAGCTGGTTATGGGCATCTTCCAGCTGCTGATTGAGGCGAACAAGATTCTGCATTTGTGTCTCAGCCAGATCTTGGGCGCCTTTGCGTTCTGCGACTTCACGATTCAGTCGCTGGTTAGCGCTGTGCAGATCGATGGCCAATTGTTCAATCGTTCGCTTCTGTTCCAGATTCTGCAAGGCCTGATAGGTACGTAGTGCCGAATAAACACAGGTGAAAAGTATGTCAGAGGTCAGGCCGGATTTAAGTCGGTAGTCATCAATTTCGTAATTGCGCACTACTTCGCGCTGCGGCGTATAACCCGGCTGGCCAGTCAACAAAATAATCCGCACCATCCGATTGCACAGTTGCTGGCGGAGATATTTGACCAGCACCAGCCCGGCATCCTTGGTTTCCATGATGACATCGAGCAGGATGAGGGCAATGTCGGGATTTTCAGCCAGCACGGTCCTGGCTTCGGCAGCGGAGCCGGCATCGAATAATTGCAGCGGTCGACCTTCAACTAGCATGTCGGTCAGCGCTAAACGAATGACGGCATGGATGTCTGCCTCGTCATCGACCAAAAGCACTTTCCAAGGCAGTTGAGCTTCGCTGCTTGAGGCAGCAGCGGCCTCCGGCGCGAAAAGCGCAGAAAATGTGTCGTCAGGGTTAGAGGGCGTCATCAGCGCGTTCATTATGAGGAATTGCGATCTGCTTAAAAGATGCCATTCTATTCCCCGTTTAGGTCAATCAACGGCCGGTAAACCTTCCAGCGCTTCATGCACTTCCAGCCAGCGCATCTCCGCTTCATCGATCTGTTCGCCGAGCAAGCCGGCCTGACGATGCATTTCCTCGCTTTTTACCCGGTCGACCGCAGCATAGAAGTCCGGATCGGCGAACTGGGCATCCAGCGCCGACTTTTCCTCGTTCCACTTGGCCAGCTTCCGCTCCAACTGCTCGATTTCCTTGAGCAAAGGCCGGCGTTGGGCCAATAAAGCCTGACGGTTGGCCTTGGCGTCGGCGCGTTGTTGCAAGCGCCCGGTTTTTTCGGCGGCGACTTCCGGTTCCGGCGATCTTTCGGCATTGCGCTGGCTGGCCAGCCAGGCGGCGTAGTCGTCGAGGTCGCCATCAAATTCAACGGCCTTGCCGTCGGCGACGAGCAGCAGTTCGTCGGCGCAGGTGCGCAGCAGGTGACGGTCGTGCGAGACGAAGACCATGCCGCCTTCGTAGTCCTGCAACGCGAAAGTCAGCGCTTCACGCATTTCGAGGTCGAGGTGGTTGGTCGGCTCGTCGAGCAGCAGCAGGTTGGGCTTGGTGCGAATCAGTAGGGCGAGGGCCAGGCGTGACTTTTCGCCGCCGGAGAAGGGTTCGATGGCGCGGCTGGCCATATCGCCGCGGAAGTCGAAGCCGCCGAGGTAGTCGCGCAGTTCCTGTTCCGGCGTCGTCGGTTCGAGGCGCGCCAGGTGTTGCAGCGGCGATTCGTCCGGCCGCAGCTGTTCGAGCTGGTGCTGGGCGAAATAGCCAATGTTCAGCGCCTTGGCTTCCTTGCGCAGGCCGCCTTGCTGCTCGACAGCGCCGGCCAGCAGTTTGATCAGCGTCGATTTGCCGGCGCCGTTGCGGCCGAGCAGGCCGATGCGGCAGCCCGGGCGCAGCGTCATCGTGATGTTGTCGAGAATGCTGCGGTCGACGTAGCCGGCCGAGGCTTTTTCGATGCTCAGCAGCGGGTCGGGCAGGGCGCTCGGTTGGCGGAAGGCAAAATGGAAGGGCGAGTCGACATGGGCGGCGGCGACCGTTTCCATGCGTTCCAGCATCTTGATCCGGCTTTGCGCCTGGCGGGCCTTGGTGGCCTGGGCGCGAAAGCGGTTGATGAAGCTGTTGAGGTGCGCCACTTCGCGTTGTTGCGCTTCGTAGGCCGATTGCTGCGTCGCCAGCCGGGCGGCGCGGGCTCGTTCGTAGTCGGAATAGCCGCCGGTGGTCAGCGACAGGCGCTGGAGGTCGATGGCGAGAATCTGGCCGACCACGGCATCGAGGAAGTCACGGTCGTGTGAAATCAGCAACAGCGTCGCCGGTGTGTTTTTCAGCCAGGTTTCGAGCCAGAAAACGGCATCGAGATCGAGGTGGTTGGTCGGTTCGTCGAGTAGCAGCAAATCGGCGCGGCAGGAGAGGGCGCGGGCCAGATTGAGGCGGACCCGCCAGCCACCGGAGAATTCAGAGACCGAACGCTGAAAGTCGGCGTCGGTAAAGCCCAGACCGTGCAGCACTTCGGCGACGCGGGCCTTGGCCGAGTAGCCACCGATTTCGCCGTAGCGATCATGCAGGTGGCCGATGGCTTCGCCGTCATTGCGCGCTTCGGCTTCGCGCAGTTCGCGTTCGACGCGGCGCAATTCGACATCGCCATCAAGGACGAAGTCGAGCGCGCTGTCGGGCAAGGCCGGCGTTTCCTGGGCGACGCGGGCGATGTGCCAGCTGGCCGGCAGTTCGACATCGCCGGATTCGGCGTGCAATTCGTTGGCAAGCAGCGCGAACAGGCTGGATTTGCCGCAGCCGTTGGCGCCGACGACGCCGACCTTCCAGCCGGCATGCAGTTGGACGGAGGCGTCGATGACCAGGGGGCGGCCGACGCGGGCGAAGGTGACTTGGCGGAGGGCGATCATGAGGGGGCGAATTATAGCGGCGGCCTGCTAAAATCTTTTGCATCATCAGGCAGATTCGGCGCTATCCCGGCCGCTCCCCTGATGGGTGCCTTCAAGGTTTTGCAGCGTATTTCGAGTATCGAGAATTTCGACCCATGAACCATCGACCCATGAACCATCGGCCACTCTCCGTGGCTCTTCGGCTGATTGCCTTGCTTGCGCTTAGTGCGCCTGCGCTGGCTGGCGAAAGTGGCCCGACCCCCGAGCAATTGGCCGACTGGAAGCAGCGTCTGGATCAGGCGGCGGCTTTGCAGGCCGAGAGCAAGGCGGTGCAGTCGGCGGCTGACGAGGTTCTTGAGGCGAAAAATATCGCCTGTTACAAAAAATTCCTGGTGAATGCCTGTCAGCGTGATGCCCGCAAAGAACATGTGATCGCCGCCAAGGAAGCCCGGCGTCTGGAAACTGAAGCCAAGCTGCTGGAGCGGGCGGTCAAAAAAGAAGAACGGATCGATAAGGACCGCCGCGCCGCCGAGCTTGCACCCAAGCGTGAGGCCGAACTTGAGGTGCGCGAAGCTGAGGTCAAGGCTGAACGTGAGGCCGCTGCTGAACGAACGGCCGAAGCGCAGGCCGACAAGGCGAGAAAGGCGGCGGAGGGGAGCCAGCGCAAGGCCGCCGAAGCCGAAAAATATCGCAAAAAGCAGGAGGCGCACGATGCCAAAGTGGCGGAAAAAATGAACGAAGCCGCCCGGCGTTCCGCCGAGTCTGCAACGCCGTCAAAGTAAGCCGGTTCAGCAACGTGATCCGCCAGATTCCCGTCAGCGAGCTTTTGCCCGGCATGTATGTCGTGGACCTGCACAAAAACTGGCTGGATCATTCCCTCTGGCGCCAGCGCTTTGAAATTCGCAACGAAGCACATGTGCGCGAACTGGTGGCGGAAGGGATTGCCAATGTCAGTATTGATACCAATCGGGGTATCGATCTGCCGCCGTCGCCGCTTGCCCGCATCAACGAGGTTGAGCGCAAATTCATCTCTCTGGCTGAGCGTATCAAGGCTATGCCGCGTCAGGTGTCGCTGGGCGAGGAACGCCGTCGGGCCGCTCGGCTGATCAGTGAGGCGAGCGGTACCGTGACCGACCTGATGCTGGCCGCCCGGGGCGGGCGCACGGTCGACGCGGCACGTCTGGAGCCGGTGGTTGGCAAGATGATCGAATCGGTCTTGCGTAACCCGGATGCGCTGGCCCCGCTGGCTCGCCTCAAACAGATGGGCGCCTATGCGACCGAACATGCGGTGGCCACTGCGGCGCTGATTATTGCGCTTGGCCGGCAACAGGATATGCCGCAGTCGGAACTCGAAAAACTGGCGCTCGGCACGCTGCTCAAGGATATTGGCCAGTCGGCGATTGATGCCAAGCTGATCACCAAGCCCGGCATGCTTTCTAAGTCGGAATACACCCTTGTCCAGAGCCATGTCGAAGAAGGCCTGGCGGTGCTGGAGGCAAGCTCGCGTCTCGCGGAAACCTCGGTTGCCGTGGTGCTTGAACACCACGAACGCTTTAACGGCTGCGGCTATCCCTACCGCATGGCGGGCGATGAAATTTCCGTGGCGGGCCGCATGGCGGCGATTGTCGATAGTTACGATGCGATGACTTCCGATCGCCCTTATCGGCCTGCCATCTCACCCTCGCTAGCCCTGCGCCAGCTCTATGACCAGGGCGGCACCCAGTTTGACCCGGCCTTGATCGCAGCCTTCGTCAGGACGGTTGGGGTTTATCCGGTCGGCACGCTGGTCATGCTGGAAAGTGGTCATTTGGCCGTGGTCGAGGAAGTCAATCACGATATTTTGCTCAGTCCGGTCGTCCGCGTTATCTACCATGCGTCGCGCCGCCAGTACGTGACGCCCGTGCAGATAGACCTGGCGCGGAAAGTGGGTAATCACTATGGCCAGATCGTCCGTGCTGAAACATTTGAGCGCTGGGAGCTCAGTCCCTTGCGCTGGCAACCTGCCTGATCAGTTTGCGGATTGGGGTCGG
>Ga0209480_10003269_pt1 | contig 10633 bp, 11 predicted proteins | sample JI61114C2DNA_FD_187501 | JGI IMG/M metagenome (GOLD analysis project Ga0209480, IMG submission 187501) | Wastewater effluent complex algal communities from Wisconsin, to seasonally profile nutrient transformation and Carbon sequestration -... | ecosystem: Engineered > WWTP > Effluent > Algae...
CGGCACGCTGCCTGGTTCCATGCTGCTGCAGCCTTACTTCGAGTTCTCCGGTGCCTGCGTTGGCTGCGGCGAAACACTCTACATTCGCCTTGCCACCCAGTTGTTCGGCGACCGCATGATGGTCGCCAATGCGACCGGCTGTTCTTCCATCTACGGCGGCAATCTGCCAACCACGCCGTACACCAAGGACGCCGCCGGGCGCGGGCCGGCCTGGAACAATTCGCTGTTTGAAGATAATGCCGAATTCGGCCTCGGCATGCGTTTGGCCACCAACCAGTTGGCTGATGCGGCACGGACGCAGTTGCACGGGCTGGCGCTGGAAGTCGGCGACGAGGTCGTATCAGCCCTGCTGCACGCCGACCAGACCACGGAAGCCGGTATTCACGAGCAGCGTGAACGGGTCGCCGCCCTGCAAGCCAAGCTGGGCCATATCGCAACGCCCGAAGCGGCTTCACTGGCAGCGATTGCCGAAACCCTGATCCGGCGCAGTGTGTGGATCATCGGCGGCGATGGCTGGGCTTACGACATCGGCTTTGGCGGCCTCGACCACGTGCTTTCCTCCGGTCAGGACGTCAATATTCTGGTGCTTGATACTGAGGTTTACTCCAACACCGGCGGCCAGAACTCCAAGGCGACGCCGCGTGGTGCTGTCGCCAAGTTCGCGGCGAGCGGGCAGCCGAATCGCAAGAAAGATCTGGCACGCATCGCCATGGATTACGAAAATGTGTTCGTCGCCAAGGTCGCTTACGGCGCCAAGGACACGCATACGCTCAAGGCCTTCATTGATGCCGAAAGCTATCCCGGTGTTTCGATCATCATCGCCTACAGCCCGTGCATTGCGCATGGTGTCGATATGTCGCACAACCACAGTCAGCAGGATCTGGCGGTCAAATCCGGCCACTGGCCACTGCTGCGCTACGACCCGCGTCTGCGCGAGCAGGGCAAACATCCGATGTCGGTCGACAGCGCTGCACCGAGCATTCCCTTCCGTGACTTTGCGCGCAATGAAGCACGCTTCACCGTGCTTGAACGCCAGAACCCGGAAGCCGCCGAACAGTTCATGGTGCAGGCCGAAAAGGATGCCCGTTTGCGCCATCAGGAATATCTTGAACTCGCCGAAATGGCCGTGCCGGAAGTTGTGATTGCCGAAAAGGACAGGGAAGCTGCTGAACAAAAGGAGGCGCCAAATGCTTGATCTATCCACCAACTATCTCGGCCTGAAGCTCAAGAACCCGCTGGTTCCTTCTTCAACGCCACTCAGCCGCAGCCTTGATCCGGTATTGCACCTCGAAGATGCTGGCGCCGCCGCCATCGTCATGCACTCGCTGTTCGAGGAGGATGTGCGCAACGATGAGAAGATGATTGACCGCTTCCTGGTCAATCCCTCGTCGTTCGGTGAATCGGCCGGCCACTTGCCGTTTGCTAATGACTACCAGAGCAAGCTCGACACCTATCTTGAGCAGATCAGTCTGCTCAAACAGCGCTTGAGCATCCCGGTCGTCGCCAGCCTGAACGGTTCCTCGCTCACCGGCTGGGTCGAACTCGGCAAGGAAATGCAGGAAGCCGGCGCCGATGCGCTGGAACTTAACGCCTGGTTCATGCCGGGAGACCCGATGGTAAGCGGCGAGGCGTTGGAAGATCACTATCTCGCGCTGCTCCGTGAGCTGAAAACGGTAGTCAGTATTCCGGTCAGCATGAAGCTTTCGCCCTTCTTTTCGTCTCTGCCGAATTTTGTCCAACAGGCCGAAAAGGCTGGGGCCGCAGGCGTTTCCCTGTTCAACCGCTTCTTTCAGCCGGATATCGATCTCGCTTCGCTGACCGTCGTCGACCGTGTTCAGTTGTCCACCTCCGCCGATGTCCTGCTCACCATGCGCTGGATTGCCATCCTGCGCGGTCGTACCAACCTGACTTTGGCCGCCACCGGTGGTGTTCATACGGCAGAAGACGCGCTGAAAATGCTGCTCGCCGGCGCCGATGCCGTGCACATGGCTAGCGCGCTGCTGCTCAATGGGCCTGAAGCCTTGAAAGCGGTGCTCGCTGGCGTCAATGAATGGATGGAAACGCACGAATACGAATCCGTGGCGCAGCTTAAAGGCTCAATGAGCCAGCAAAACCTGCCCAACCCAAGCGCCTTTGCCCGTGCGGCCTACCTGAATGCGCTGGATTCCTTCACGCCGCCGGTTGGGGTGCGTTACTGAGCGGGAAAATTTTTCCGGCTTTTTGCGCGTTGACCGTAACAGCTTAGAATTGGCCGAGAAACCTGACTCAGTGAGGAAAGCCGTGGTCTGCCACTGGTTTTCCAACTACCACATCAAGTCGTCGGGAATCTTGAAGGCGGCATATGGGTCGTCCGCGTCGATCTCGCTGCTGCTCTTGTTCACCCGCACAACCAGTGATCCATCGCGTTCGGCGATTTTGTCGGCGATAACCCTGGGGACCAGTTCGCTGTTGTCGCCCTGGCAAACGATCACCAGGCGCCCGGCGATTAGATGTGTCTGGACTGCCGCCGAGACATAAATCCGCTTGATCTTGTTGTCGTGAGTGAAGTTGTAGGCGACGTCGCCGGCGCCCTTGCTCTGGCGGTTCTGCTGCACCATCTGAACTATTTGCGCGACGATTGCTTTTTGCCGGGCGGCGGCATCGCGCTGGGCAATCAATTCGCGTGCCCGCTCGGCATTTTTGCGTTGTGTTTCGAGGGCGGCCAGGCGAACTTCGTCGACCGTCTCTGTGCCGGTCCGGCGCTCGTCCTTCTTCTGGTTGCTCTTCTCGTGGATGGCCTGTTTGACCTTCTTTTTATTGACCAGGCCGGCTTTTAAAAACTGATCTTGCAACGAGGCCATAGGTGCCACTCCGTAAATGGGTCGGCTGGCTCGGGCAATAGCGCCAGCCAGTGGAAAGGCAGCAGGATAGCAAATAATGTCGACTCCGCAGAGCGGCGCTCGCAGTTGCATTCCTTTAGGCAGCCGGTTGGTGTGCGTTGCTAAGCGAGGTGGGGTACCTCGCTTAGCAGGGTTTAATTCACCCCTGAACGCTTGATCAGCGCCTGCAGTTCACCAACGATGCCGCGGCGGAAGCTGAGCACGCAGATCACGAAGATCACCCCCATGATTACCGTGACCCACGAACCCACCGAATCGGGCAGTTGGGTCTGCAAGGCGACGATGGTGGCGGCGCCGACGATCGGGCCGAGAATGGTGCCGAGGCCGCCGAGCAGCGTCATCAGCACCACTTCCCCGGAAGCATGCCAGTGCACATCGCTCAGTGAGGCGAGCTGGAAGACCAGCGTTTTGGTCGCCCCGGCCATGCCGGCCAGGGCGGCAGAAATGATGAAGGCGATCAGCTTGAATTTGGCGACGTCGTAGCCCAGCGAAATGGCGCGCGGCTCGTTCTCGCGGATGGCTTTGAGAATCTGCCCGAAGGGTGAATGGATGGTGCGGTAGATGACGAAGAAGCCGAAGCAGAAGATGGCGAACACCAGGTAATACATGGCGATGTTGTCGGAGAGGTCGAGCAGGCCAAACAGGTAGCCGCGCGGCACGCCCTGCAAGCCGTCCTCGCCGCCGGTTTCCTTGATCTGGATGGCGAGGAAAAAGACCATCTGGGCCAGGGCCAGGGTGATCATCGCGAAGTAGATGCCGGTACGCTTGATGGCCAGCCAGCCGAACAGCCAGCCGAGCAGGCCGGCCGCCACGGTGCCGGCGAGGATGCCGACTTCCGGCGTGACACCGACGTCGCGCACCATCATGCCGCAGACGTAACCGGCCGTGCCAAGGAAGGCGGCGTGGCCAAACGAGAGCAGGCCGGCAAAGCCGAGCAGCAGGTTGAAGGCGCAGGCAAACAGCGCGTAACAGAGGACTTTCATCAAAAAAGTCGGGTACACCGCAAAAGGTGCGATCAGGCCGATGACGAACAGCACGCCAAGGAGCAAGGGCAGCTTCGACTCGGCAAAAGAGGCGGGCGCATTCATGGGGTATTCCTTCGAGTTTTCACTTGTCGCGCTTCAGGATTTGCCGAACAGACCGGCCGGGCGGACCAGCAGAACAATGACCATGATGACGAAGACGACAACGCTGGAGGCTTCCGGATAGATCACTCTAGTCAGGCCTTCGATCAGGCCGAGGCCGAGGCCGGTCAGGATGGAGCCCATGATTGAACCCATGCCGCCGATGACGACAACGGCGAAAACGACAATGATCAGGTTGGAGCCCATCAGCGGATTGACCTGGAAGATCGGCGCCGCCAGCACACCGGCAAAGGCGGCCAGTGCCACGCCGTAGCCGTAGGTGAAGGTGATCAGCAGTGGCACGTTGATGCCCAGCGCCTGGACCATGGCCGAGTTTTCTGTGCCGGCGCGCAGATAGGCGCCGAGCTTGGTCCGTTCGATCATGTACCAGGTGCCGAAGCAGACGGTCAGCGAGGCGATGATCACCCAGCCGCGATAGATGGGCAGGAACATGAAGCCGAGATTGACGCCGCCGGAAAGTAGTTCGGGAACCTCGTAGCTCTCGCCGGAAATACCGAACTGGTCGCGGAAGACGCCCTCGAAAATCAGCGCCAGGCCAAAAGTCAGCAGCAAGCCGTAGAGGTGATCGAGCTTGTACAACCGGCGCAGCATCAGGCGTTCGATCAGCACGCCGACGATGCCGACAATGAGTGGTGCAGCGATCAGCGAGACCCAGTAATTGATGCCGAAACGGGTCAGCGCGATCCAGGCGACGAAGGCCCCCATCATGTACTGCGCGCCGTGGGCGAAATTGATGATGTTGAGCAGGCCGAAGATGATCGCCAGCCCGAGGCTGAGAATGGCGTAGAACGAGCCATTGATCAGGCCGACCAGCAGCTGGCTGCCGAGCAGGGCGGTCGATATTCCGAAAATTTCCATGGGCGGCTCCAGTCCCGGCGCGAGCAGCTATTCGCACCGGGGATTGCAATGACTCGGCTTACTTCTTGATCAGCGGGCAGCGCGACAAGGCCAGCGGTTGGAAGGCCTCGGCGGCCGGGATGGTCGCCTTGATCGTGTAGTAATCCCACGGATATTTCGAATCAGCCGGCTTCTTGACCTGCATCAGGTACATGTCATGGACCATGCGGCCGTCGTCACGAATCTGGCCGTTCTTGGCGAAGAAATCGTTGATCGGCGTCTTCTTCATGGATGCCATCACCTTGCTGGTGTCATCGGTGCCAGCCGCCTTGACGGCGCGCAGGTAGTGATAGATCGACGAGTACTGACCGGCCTGGACCATGGTCGGCATCTTTTTCTGCTTGTCGAAGAAGCGCTTCGACCAGGCGCGGGTTTCGTCAGTACGATCCCAGTAGAAACCTTCGGTCAGGTACATGCCCTGGGTAGATTTCAGGCCAAGCGCGTGAATGTCGGTGATGAACATCAGCAGGCCGGCCAGCGACTGTTTGGGCGTGATGCCGAATTCGGCCGCCTGCTTGATGGCGTTGGTGGTGTCGGCGCCGGCGTTGGCCAGGCCGATGACCTGGGCGCCGGAAGCCTGGGCCTTGAGCAGGAAGGATGAGAAATCGGAACCCGGGAAGGGGTGACGCACCGAGCCAACCACCTTGCCGCCGTTGGCGACGACCACCGCCGTCGCATCCTTCTCCAGCGCCTGGCCGAAGGCATAATCGGCGGTCAGAAAGAACCAGGATTTGCCGCCCCCCGTGGTCACTGCCTTGGCCGTGCCATTGGCCACGGCGTAGGTGTCGTAGGTGTAGTGCACTGAAACGTCGTTGCACTGTTCGTTGGTGATCGGCGTCGAGGCCGGGCCGTTCATGATCACGATGCGGTCTTTTTCCTTGGCCACCTTCATCACCGCCAGCGCGGTGGAGGTGGTGACCAGCTCAGTCACCGTGTCCACATTCTCCCGCTCGATCCACTCACGCGCCTTGTTCGAGGCGATGTCGGCCTTGTTCTGGTGGTCCGCAGTCACCACTTCAATCTTGAAATTCGGCTTTTCATTGGCGATGAAGTCGTCAATGGCCATCCGGGTGGCGAGCACAGCGCCCGAGCCGGCGAGGTCGGAATAGGTACCGGAGAGGTCGGTCAGCACGCCGATTTTTACCGAGCCGCCCGAAATCTGGGCCTGGGCACCGATCGAAAGCGCCGCCAGAGCGGCTGCGCAGGCAGTTTTTGCATATTTTCTGGATGACATGGGTGACTCCTCCTTATGGTTGTGGGCAAGCCCGGCAAGCACTAAACGCCGAGCGTGTGATGCAGCCAGTCCATCTTGCCCGGGAGCTCTTCCTGAGTGATGGTGGCAATTATTTCTCCGTGTTCGAGCACGTAATGACGGTCGGCCAGTGGTGCGGCAAAACGGAAATTTTGTTCAACCAGAACGATGGTGAAACCGCGTTTCTTCAACTCGGTGATCACCTCGCCCAGCTTCTTGACGATGACCGGGGCCAGGCCTTCGGTAATTTCGTCGAGTAGCAGCAGTTTGGCCCCCGTGCGCAGGATGCGGGCCATCGCCAGCATCTGCTGCTCGCCGCCGGACAGCTTGCCGCCCGGACTGTTACGGCGCTCGCTCAGGTTCGGAAACATCAGGTAAATCTCGTCAACCGACATGCCGCCGCTGGAGACGATGGGCGCCAGGGTCAGGTTCTCCTCGGCACTGAGCGAAGTGAAGATCGCCCGCTCTTCCGGGCAGTAGCCGACGCCGTGGTGGGCGATCTTGTGCGTCGGTACATTGATGACCTCTTTGCCGTTGACCATGATCGAGCCGGTCCGCCGGCCAACCAGGCCCATGATCGACTTCAGCGTGGTCGTCCGGCCCGAGCCGTTGCGGCCAAGCAAGGTGACGCATTCACCCTTGGCGACGCTGATATCCAACCCGTGCAGGATGTGTGATTCGCCATAAAAAGCGTGCAGGTCGGTCAGGCGGAGATATTCGGGTTTGGGTTTGAAAGCGCTGGTCATGGTCGTTTCCCGCTCAGTGATGCGCGTCGTTCATGTTGTCGGACCCGACGTAGGCTTCAAGCACCTGCGGATTTTTCGAGACTTCTTCGTAAGTCCCCTCGGCCAGCACGCTGCCCCGGGTCAATACGGTAATCCGGTCGCACAGGTTGGCGACCACGGACAGATTGTGTTCGACCATCAGGATGGTGCGGTTGGCCGAGACCTTGCGGATCAACTCGACAACGCGGGCGATGTCTTCGTGCCCCATACCCTGCGTCGGTTCGTCGAGCAGCATCATGTCCGGCTCCAGGGCCAGCGTCGTGGCGATTTCCAGCGCCCGTTTGCGACCATAGGGCATTTCGGCTGTCATCGTGTCGGCGAAGCTGGCCAGGTCGACCGCCTCAAGCAGCGCCATCGCCTCGTCGTTGAGCTTGTTCAGGCTTTTTTCCGATTTCCAGAAATGGAACTCAGTGCCCAGCTTGCGCTGCAGGCCGATACGCACGTTTTCCAGCACGCTCAGGTGTGGGAAGGTAGCGGAAATCTGGAAGGAGCGGACAAAACCCCGGCGTGCCGTCACCGCCGGCGCTTCATGCGTGATGTCCTCACCCTTGAAATGAATCGTGCCGGCCGTTGGCGGCAGAAATTTGGTGACCAGATTGAAAACGGTCGTCTTGCCCGCGCCGTTCGGTCCGATCAGCGCGTGGATGGTGCCACGCCGGACTTTGAGATTGACATCGGAAACGGCAGTAAAACCCTTGAACTCCTTGGTCAGACCGCGCGTTTCCAGAATAAATTCGTCCATTGTCACTCCTGGCGTCCCTGTTACTTTTTTGGGGTGACTGCGAATTCCCCGTGAAAAATTTCTTTTTATGTAATTGATTCACTATCGGGTAATTGTCGCATGCCCGGAATTTTATTGGCTTAGGGTTTTCCCTCGTTTTGGGCACGCAAAGGTATGCACTTTGGGGGCCTTGCCGAGCGTTCAATTTTTCTCGGCTTTTTGGGCGTTGACCGCAACAGTCTTGAAACTGCTCGAGAAATCCTGCATCCGTGAGCGATTTTTGTTGAAATCGTACAAACCCAGCTTGGAGCGCGAGCGGAAGTCGATGCGTTTTGATGGTTCGTCGATGCGAAACTCGATCTGATCCTTGAAGCCTAGCGTGGTGGTGAAAATCACCTCCAGATAAAGCGGCGCGCTGCTGACGATGGTTGCTTCCGGGAAGGTTGCCAGCGTGGCGCGCAACAAGGCCATTGCCTGTTCGCCGTTGCCCTCAAAGACCAGTGCTTCAAGGCCGTAACTACTGAAGGAATTCACGCAGTTGCCGGGGTGGGTGCAGTTCAAGGTTTCCTGATCGATTTGCCGACTGCTGGGCAGCTTGGTGCTGTCTTCTCGAGCATGGGCGACAAATACCGTGGCCAGCATCAGGCAGGCGAGGGTGCAGATCGAATTTGGTTTGGCCAAGTGCTTCTCCGTGGTGTTCAGGCGATTGGAGCGGGAGAAATCCGATTGGTTGCGGTCGACAGAAAATTTGCCGCCATTTTTTGGACATTGACCCGCGCCTTCAATCTTGCCGCCAACAAATAAAGCCCGCCGAGCTTGCGGTGCAAAAAAAGTGTGTCAGCTGGTGGGGTGTGCCAGAAATCGCGGTCCATCCCGAGGATCATGCCGGCATCGCGGATACGCGCCGCGAGATCGGAGCGTCCGAAATCGTAATCGCCCTCGTGGCGCAAGGGCTCGCAGGCCAGCGCGAAAATGTCGAGCACGAGATTGCGCTGCGTGTCGTTGATGCTCGCCTGAAAGTAGCCGATGGCTTGCGCGGCGGCATTCATCGCCGGGCGATTGCCGGTGGTTGCACCGTTCATTAGTTGCCGATAGTGCTCAATCATGGACGTCTGATAGCTGCGGGTGGCGCCAAAATCGAGCAGGATCAGTTGCCGGGAAGCGCTGTCGTAACGGTAGTTCGCAAAGTTGGGGTCAGTCTGGATCAGGCGGAATTCAAAAATTTCGCGGAACAATAAATGGAAAAGCAAGCCGATCACACGGTCGCGCTCGGCTTGCGGCGCAGCGCTCAGTGATTCAACCGGCACGCCGTCCATGCGCGTCATGACGAGGATGTTTTGAGTGGTTAGGGTAGCGTGCATCTGCGGCAGGCTGAACTCGCCGGCATGGCGCAGCAACGCGCCGTACTCGCCCATGTAGGCGCCTTCGCGCAGGTAATCGGCTTCATGGTGCAACTGCTGTTTGGCCTCTGCCATCAGCGGCGCAATGTCCAATGATTTGGGCAGCAGGCCGGAGAGGCGGAGCAGGGTGGCGACGTTGTCGACATCGCTATTGATGCTCTGGCGCACCCCGGGGTACTGGATTTTGATCGCCAGGCGCTGGCCGTCCTTGGTCTGCGCCAGATGAACCTGACCAATCGAGGCAGCCGCCACCGGCGTAAAGGAAAACTGCTGAAAATGCCGATCCCAGCCTTCGCCCCAATTGGCGTTGAGCACGCTGACCACCTGGCTCATCGGCATCGGGCTGGCATCGGCGCGCAGGCGGGCGAGGATTTCGGCCAGTTCTGGCGGCAACAATTCGCCGGCATCCATCGACATCAATTGCCCAACCTTCATCGCTGCGCCACGCAATTGAGCGAGTTGGTCGGTAACGCGCCGGGCGTTGGCCGGCGTCAGCAGCAGCTCATTGATCTTCGGGCGCTTGCCCTGCGCAAACTGCTTGGCGCCCTCGGCCAGCATATTGCCGGCGACCCCGCCAGCCAGATTACCCAACCGGGCCAGGCGCGACCAGCGCCCGCTGGGCACCGCCGATGGTTTCAGTTTGCCCGACATGCGCGCCTATTTGCCGCGCGGCAAGGGCGTATCGGGTGTGTCGGCGTCATCGAGATGATAAGGGTCAGCGACATAGGCCGGGCCTTTCATGACCATGATGATGAAAGCGGCAATGCCGACGGTGAACACCACCGTCCAGTGCAGAATGACGAGGCTGATCACGTAGATGTCAAAGCTAGTGATGCTTGCGGCGATTTCTGCTTCTGTTGCGGTCCACGGAAAAAATCGCACAAAAATTGACGGCATTGCGAGCAGCAAGGTGCCGACCAAAAAAATCATCGGCAGCGCACGGATCACCTTGCGCTCCTTGCCCGGCGGCGTTCTGGTAAAACCCGGCAGTCTGTTGAAGGCATTCATGGCGACTCCTTGATCAAACCTGACCAAACGACAAAACCCCAAGCACACTCAGGCACAGGCAAGCCACCGTAGTCAGGTGAAAACGCAGCGGCAGATACCAGTCCGGCAAAGTCTGGCTGCGAGCCAAGCGCTTGTCCTGAAGATAGTGCGCCACAAAACCCGGTACCAGCAGAAAACTTGCCATCGTCGCATCGACCAACAGCGCCGGCCAGGCGAGTAAGGCCGGCATCACACTCCAGACAAAGCGTGCGGTGCGCTGCTGCTCAGTGAGATCTGGCAAGGTCATGGCAAACGCCCAGTGCAGCGCGCCGACAAAACTCAGGATCAGCGCGCCATAACCAATCAGCGCATCGCTCCACAACATACCGTGATGGTGGTCGACCAGAATGGCGGCGGTCAATGCCACAAAGGGAATCAGGCCGCCATAACCCAGCCAGGCCACACTGCGTGGGAGCGGGGCACTCATTTGACTAATGGCCGGATGCTGGAAAAACCGCCATCCAGCGCCCAAACCTGCCCGGTGACGCGCGCCGCGTGCGCGGAGAG
>Ga0209480_10003274_pt1 | contig 10626 bp, 13 predicted proteins | sample JI61114C2DNA_FD_187501 | JGI IMG/M metagenome (GOLD analysis project Ga0209480, IMG submission 187501) | Wastewater effluent complex algal communities from Wisconsin, to seasonally profile nutrient transformation and Carbon sequestration -... | ecosystem: Engineered > WWTP > Effluent > Algae...
GAGGCCGGCGGGCGCAATATAGCCCCCCGCCCCATGGAGATGATGCTGGCCGGTGCCGGCGGCTGCACTGCCTTCGACGTGGTACTGATCCTCAAGCGGGGCCGCCAAGACGTGACTGACTGCACCGTAAGCCTCAAGGCTGGCCGTGCGGAGACGGACCCAAAGGTGTTCACCCGCATCGCCTTCCACTACACCGTCAGCGGGCGCAAACTGAAGCCCGACAGCGTAGAGCGAGCAATCAAGCTTTCCTACGAGAAGTACTGCTCCGCTACGATCATGCTAGGCAAGACGGCCGAGATCGAACACACCTGGGAGATTGTGGAGGTATGAACACCTACTGAGTCTGAGTCCGGCTCTGCAGGCACGCTCAGACCCAGTAGGCAACGCTCGTCATCACTTTAGAGCTGGCCTTCATTGCAGCCTTGACTGGAGCGGGCAGTTCGACGGCACCAAGCCGAACAGCTGTGTCGGCATGAGCGGCCTCGTCCTCCTTCATCTGCGTAACAATCTCCCTTGACCTCAGATCCTGGGGAGGCAGTCGATCCAGGTGGCTCTTCAAGTGGCTTTCCACCTGACGCTCCGTTTCTGCCAGGAAGCCGAGATTGACCCCATCGCCAAAACGGGCGGCGAGAATGCCGATCGCCAAGGATCCACCATACCAAAGCGGATTGAGAAGGCTCTTGTGCCCTCCCAACTCGGCAATCCGGCGCTCAGTCCATGCCAGGTGCTCGGTCTCCTCTTGGGCTGCGCGCTCCAACGCGCGCTTGATCCCCATGTCTTTCGACATCATGGCCTGCCCCTGGTACAAGGCCTGAGCACAAATCTCGCCGCAGTGGTTCACCCGCATCAGTGAGGCGGCACGGCGGCGCTCATCATCGGAAAGCTCAGCCTCTGGCAGGCTGTCACCCGGCACCGGTCTTACGGTGCCTGCGTTCGCAAAAACAGTTCTCAAGGCCCTGTCAAAGCCCACGATAAGTTGGTCAAGCATGTTTGACGACCCCGGAAAATAATCTGTGGATCAGCGAAGGGGAGCCGCATTCCGCAGGAGACGAAGAATTTCGTCCCGGGTCGGCAGGGCAGCCCCCGGGGGGCAAAAGAACTCTTTCGCCAGAACAGCATGCTGACGGTTCAGCGAATTATCGGCAATGCGTTGCCATTCGGCATTCCGGGGTAGCACCCACTCACTGCGCCCGCGCCCCATTGCATACAACTTCCGCTCGGCCGTTTCACAGCGCACACCCTCATAGCTGAGGTTCTCTGCTCCGCCGGCGGCCCGGACAAGCAGCGTGTAGCGAACGATGCCATCACTGCCAAGGCGCAGCGACCTGCCGTCAACGAAAAACGCCGAACTGGCACCCGGGCTGACCGAAAAGGGCATGAGGTCCGCCTCGGCCGGCAGAGGCGGAAGCTCAAGCGCGGCTTCTTTCCACTCCGGTTTTGCCTCGTCCTCAAACAAGGCAGTGCGCCCCCCCGTACACGCCGAAAGCAGCACAGCAAAGAGGACAGCGGAGATGCCCGCTGCAATGGGGTGCAGGCTGGTATTCGGGGCAGACATGGCGGCTTTCAAGTGAGGCGGGCCTGGATTCTAGCGCCTCACCGGACTACCGGCGAGGCGGGAACCTTCATCAACCAGCGATCGCGGCCTCTATTTCAGCAAAGGTACGCGCAACCTCGGTGGTCTGAAGCGGGATGCCCATCTGGCGGGCAATCTGCGATGCAGAGAAGATTCCCCGCAACGACAACCCACCATCAGCCCCCTCCTCCGTCACCAGCGCGTGCTGGCGACCACAGGCCTTGAGCGTCGAAACCACATGCCCAACCTCAGAACGGAGTACGTCGGACAACGAAACCGCGTCCAGCTCTTCGGCAGCGACCATGATGTCCCTGACGGTAAGCTCCTCGTGGCGCATCATCCGCTCACTGGCCACGCGGGTCGGCTTCTCGCCGAGCAAATCGTTGGAAGTCACCACACCCACGACACGGCGGCTGGGGTCAGTCACAAACAACAGGCGAACCCCGCGGAGGATCATGCTGTGATTGGCCTCGGCCAGTGACAGATCGTGAGCAATGGTGGCCGCGGGAATGCGGCGCAAGTCGGTCATCACCTCAATCGCTGGCGAAGATGCAGTGACCTTCGCCATGCTCCAGGGATCGGTAATCTCGCAGGCTCCGCTGCGCACGCGGAACTGTTTGATCGGCTGATAGTGCAAGCGCTCCATGGTGTCTCCTCCCATTGTGCCCTACATCACGAGCCGGAACTCTCGAGGCAGCCCCGGCCATCACACCGCCGGACGACGGCGAAAGAACCGATAACAATATCAGTCAGACCGGGAAGCCTCCTCCGAGTTTCAAAACTGTCACATCGACGCCGGTGGCTCGGCACCATCATGCGGCGGGTCAAACAGCCGATAGCTATCCGGGATCTCGAAAAAACGATCCCGAAACAACAGCCGGGCAAGCTCCAGCAGAGCGGACTGATAAACGCCCCGCTTGAACTCGATCACGGCTTCCAGCGGGACCCAGTAATAACTCCAACGCCAGGCATCGAATTCCGGGTGATTGCTTGCACGCAGGCAGACATCGGAGTCGCGCCCCACCAGCCGGAGCAGAAACCAGATCTGCTTCTGCCCCCGATAGGTGTTTCGCCACTCCCGCTTGATCCAGTGCTTGGGAACGTCATAGCGCAACCAGCCGCGTGTGCGGCCAATGATGCGGACGTGCTCAGGCTTCAAGCCGACTTCTTCGAAGAGCTCACGGTACATGGCCTGTTCCGGCGATTCGCCGTGCTTGATTCCGCCTTGCGGAAACTGCCAGGAATGTTCTCGTATCCGTTTGCCCCAGAAAACTTCGTTGCGCGCATTCACCAGAATGATGCCGACGTTAGGCCGATAGCCTTCACGGTCGAGCATGGTGCAACCTTTAATTCATGAACTGGCCGGAATTCTTCCACATTTCCCCCTGTCGTGAAAGAACAACGCCCTGATTCGGTGCGCTGCACGACAAGCGCAGCCAGTCAGCCCTGTGCACGGTAAAATCACAGGCTGTACTTTCAACGGATCCGGTCCATGCGTGCCTCCCAGTTCTTCCTCTCCACCCTCAAGGAAGCCCCGTCCGACGCCGAAGTCATCAGTCACAAGCTGATGATGCGGGCGGGCCTGATCAAACGGCTCGCGGGTGGTATCTATACCTGGATGCCACTTGGCCTTCGTGCCCTGCGCAAGGTAGAGGCTATCGTGAAGGAAGAGATGAACCGTGCCGGCGCCATCGAGTTGCTCATGCCCGCCGTCCAGCCCGCCGAGCTCTGGCAGGAATCCGGGCGCTGGGACTTCTACGGCCCTGAGCTGCTGCGCTTCAAGGACCGCCACGACCGCGACTTCGTGATCGGCCCGACCCACGAGGAAGTCATCACCGACGTCGTCCGTCGTGACCTGAGGAGCTACCGGCAACTGCCCAAGCACTTCTATCAGGTGCAGATGAAGTTCCGTGACGAGATCCGGCCGCGCTTTGGTGTCATGCGCGGGCGTGAGTTCCTGATGAAAGACGGCTATTCCTTCCACAGCTCCTTCGAGGACCTGCAGCGGGAATACCGCAACATGTACGACACCTACCACCGCATCTTCAACCGCCTCGGCCTGAAGTTCCGCGCGGTGGCTGCCGACACCGGCTCCATCGGCGGCACGGGCTCCCATGAATTCCACGTCATCGCAGAAACCGGCGAGGACGACATCGCGTATAGCCCCACGTCCGACTACGCTGCCAACGTGGAACTGGCCGAAGCCCTGGCGCCCACCACGCCGCGCCCGGCCGCAAGCGCAGCCCTGACCAAGGTGCATACGCCGGGCGTCAAGACCATCGACGAACTGGCTGCCTTCCTCAAGGTGTCGGCCACGAGCACAGTCAAGGCCATCGTTGTGGACGGCGACGACAGCACCGGCAACAAACCTGTCCTGCTGCTCCTGCGTGGCGATCACGAACTGAACGAAGTGAAGGCCCAGAAGATCACCGGCGTCAAGAATCCACTGAGCTTCGCCTCCCCTGCCGCCATTCTTGCCGCGTTTGGTGCCAACGCAGGCTCGCTCGGCCCCGTGGGCTTTGAGGGCCGCGTGGTGATGGACCGCAGCGTGGCCGCCATGGCCGACTTCATCACCGGCGCCAACGAGGACGACCATCACTACACCGGCGTGAACATCGGCCGCGACTTTCCCGAAGCCGAAGTAGCCGACCTGCGCAACGTGGTGGCGGGCGACCCCTCGCCCGACGGCCAAGGCACGCTCGAGATCTGCCGCGGCATCGAAGTCGGCCACATTTTCCAGCTCCGTACCAAGTACGCCGAAGCCCTGAACTGCAAGTTCCTCAACGAGCAGGGCAAGGAGCAGATCATGGAGATGGGCTGCTACGGAATCGGTGTGTCGCGCATCCTGGGTGCTGCCATCGAGCAGAACAACGACGCACGCGGCATCATCTGGCCGGACGCCATCGCCCCGTTCCAGGTTGCCATCGTGCCCATGGGCTACGCCAAGTCGGATGCGGTGCGCGACGCCGCCAACGCCCTCTACACCGAGCTTGTTGCAGCGGGCATCGATGCCTTCCTCGACGACCGGGACGAACGCCCCGGTTCGCTGCTGGCCGACAATGAACTGATCGGCACGCCGCATCGCGTCGTCATTGGCGACCGCGGTCTGAAGGAAGGTGTGGTCGAGTATCAAGGGCGTCGCGACGCGGAAGCCACCAAGCTGGCCCTCAACGAAGTGGCCAGCCTCGTCATCGGCAAGCTGAAGGGCTGACCCATGGCTGCATTGAGCCGCACCCTCGCTTCAAGCTTCCTTGCCCTGTCATTGATGGGAGCAGGGGTTGGCGCATGGGCCGGCAATCAGCAATATCAGCCCCTCGCCGCCAGCGTGCAGGCAGCCCTGCACGCTGCGGTGGCGGATCAGGCGCCCCTTGATGCGAGCTTCCAGCGTTCGGCGGAGCGGGCCCGCTGGCTGTCCGAGATGTCCCAGCGCCTGGCCAAGCGGATACCCGATGAAAGCTATCGCTCGGAACTGCTGCGCGCGGTGCACTATGAGGCTAGCCGGGCGGGTCTCGATCCCCAGCTCGTACTCGGCCTGATTCAGGTGGAAAGCGGCTTCAAGAAATACGCTGTTTCATCGGTTGGAGCCCGCGGTTACATGCAGGTGATGCCCTTCTGGGCTCGCCTCATCGGCACCGAAGACACCAACCTCTTTCACATGCGCACCAACCTGCGCTTCGGATGCACGATCCTGCGCCACTACCTTGACATCGAGAAGGGCGATCTCTTCCGCGCCCTCGGTCGTTACAACGGGAGCCTGGGCAAGGCCGAGTATCCAAACATGGTCCGTGCGGCCTGGGAACACAACTGGTCCTACCCAAGCTACCGACTGGCCCAGAGCCCCTGAAACAAAGGCATATGAACGATACGGGCGCCCAGCAGGCGCCCGTTCTGCATTCAAGATACCTGAATCATCCCACGATGATCCCACCACCAAGGCACACGCGGCTTTCGTAGATCACAACACTCTGCCCTGGCGTCACCGCCCATTGAGGCTGGGCAAAGGCAATCTCGGCCCGCCCGCCGGCCAAGACATCAATCTCACAGGGGGCATCCGGCGTGCGATAACGCGGCTTGGCGGTGTAAACCCAGTGGGTGCGCGGATCCCGCCCCGACACCCACGACAGGTCGGCAGCAATCATCCGGTCCTTGAGCAAGGCAGGATGATCGTGCCCTTGCACAACGTACAGCACATTACTGGCCACATCCTTGACTGCCGCATACCAGGCATCGTGATCGCCGGCGTCATCCTGATTGCCTTTGATGCCACCGATCTGCAGCCCCTTGCGCTGGCCGATGGTGTGATGCATCAAGCCCTGATGCTGGCCGATGACCTTGTTGCCATCCAGCGTGCGGATCTCACCCGGCCGGGCGGGCAGATAGCGGGACAGAAACTCCCGGAAGGGGCGCTCACCGATGAAACAAATGCCGGTGGAGTCCTTCTTCGCGTGCACATGCAGACCGGCAGCTTCGGCCATCTTGCGCACATCGCGCTTGTAAAGGTGACCAATGGGAAACAGGGTTTTGGACAACTGGGCCTGATTCAGGCGGTAGAGGAAGTAGCTCTGGTCCTTGGTGCCGTCCTCAGCCTTCAGCAGTTGGTATTCCGTCCGCCCGTCGTTGGTCCATTCACGCACCTGTGCATAGTGCCCGGTGGCAATGCGGTCGGCGCCAAGGGCCATGGCGTGATCCAGGAAGGCCTTGAACTTGATTTCGGAATTGCACAGGATGTCCGGGTTCGGCGTACGCCCGGCCTCGTACTCCCGCAGGAAATCGGCGAAGACCCGATCCTTGTACTCCGTGGAGAAATTCACCACCTCCAGTTCGATGCCCAGCACATCGGCCACCGACACCACATCGACGAGATCCTCCCGGGTCGAACAGTATTCGCTATCGTCGTCATCCTCCCAGTTCTTCATGAACAGGCCGACCACGTCATAGCCCTGTTGCTTGAGCAGCAATGCCGCCACAGACGAATCCACTCCGCCGGACATGCCGACAACGACTTTTTCCTTACGAGACATTCGGTCCCTCTCCATCCAGCCAGTCTTCCAGGGGTAACACCACGGCCGGATCGCCATGCTCCCCGAACCACGAATCCACCACAAAGCGCGCCCCGCCTTCAGGCACCTCACCACTCTTCTCGCGAATCACCGCCGAGAAATGCTGGGCCACCAACCAGCGTACCCTGCGCTGAATCGGCTCCACAGCATGAAAACGTAAGAGGCCACGGCCTTCCATCATTCTTAGAAAACCGGAGGTCGTCTCGGCATGGTCGATGCAATCCATCATTCCATGGACACCATCGTCGAGGAAGTCCCCCGGGCGGTCCGCCTGAATCGGCGACTGTTCACCTGCCCACAGGTACAGCTGGCCAACCACCAGAGACAGAATCGCCCGCTCGGCCACTGGCGTGTCCGCCAACCTCAGCCGCCCTCCAAGCTCGGTGAGCCTGGTTTCCGAAAAAATCACCTCCTGCCGGGCCACGCAACCGTAGTTGAAACAGACGGTGGCGTGCTCGTCTGCCAGAGCGATGCCCGCCCACAGCAGTGCCGCGACAAAAACGCACTTCATGGTGCGTCATAGTGGCGGATCAGCTCCAACGGATATCGCCGCCCGACGAGGTAATCCTCGCAGCACTGAAGAATCAGCGGGCTGCGATGGCGCTCCCGAGTCAACTTCAGCTCGTCAAGCGTCATCCACACAGCGCGCACGATACCCGCATCCAGCGAACGCTCAGGCTCGAAGCCGCATAGCTCACCGCCAAAGGCAAAACGCAGATAGGTCACATCACCGGTCGGTCGGGGCCACTGATAGATCCCGACCAGGAAGGACGGGCGGAATACATGGGCGGTTTCTTCCAGCGCCTCCCGCGAGGCGGCCTCAATCAGCGACTCACCCTGCTCCAGGTGACCGGCAGGCTGATTGAAGCGCAGCCCGTCGTCGGTCTCCTCCTCCACCAACAAGAAGCGCCCATCGCGCTCCACCACGGCCGCGACCGTGACATTCGGCTTCCAACTCCTCATGGCGATCCTGCAGACAAAGACCCCATTTTACCCCCTTCCGAGCGGCGGTCCGCAGCCGCTCGGAATGAGCTAGAATTGGGGGTTTGAATTCACTGTTTTCAGCTGGAGATCCCCATAATGTCAATGGCAGACCGCGACGGTTTCATCTGGTACGACGGCAAACTCGTGCCGTGGCGCGAAGCGACCACCCACGTGCTAACGCACTCCCTCCACTACGGCCTGTCCGTGTTCGAGGGCGTCCGCGCGTACAACACCGTCAAGGGCACAGCGATCTTCCGCCTTGCCGAGCACACCCAGCGTCTGCTCAACTCCGGCAAGATCTACATGATGAACATTCCTTACACCAAGGAAGTTCTCATGGAAGCACAGCTGGAAGTCGTGCGCGTGAACAAACTCGAAAGCTGCTACCTCCGCCCGATCGCCTTCTACGGATCCGAGAAAATGGGCATTTCCACCAAGGGGGCGACGGTGCATGTGGCCATTGCCGCCTGGCCGTGGGGCGCCTACCTGGGTGAAGATGGCCTGCAGCGCGGCATCCGGGTAAAGACATCATCCTTCGCCCGTCACCACGTCAACGTCACCATGCCCCGCGCCAAGCTGGCCTCCACCTACGCCAACTCCATCCTGGCCAACCTGGAAGCCACCGACGCCGGCTACGATGAAGCGCTGCTCCTCGACACCAACGGTTTTGTGGCCGAAGGCGCTGGCGAGAACCTCTTCGTGATCAAGGATGGCGCCATCTACGAACCCGAGATTGCTTCCGCCCTCACCGGCATCACCCGCAGCTCGATGATCCAGGTCGCCAAGGAATTCGGCCTCGAAGTAATCTCCAAGCGCATCACCCGTGACGACATCTACATCGCCGACGAAGCCTTCTTCACCGGCACGGCGGCTGAAGTCACCCCGATCCGTGAGCTCGACGGCCGCGTCATCGGTGAAGGCTCCCGTGGCCCGATCACCGAGAAGCTGCAGTCGCGCTTCTTCGAGATCGTGAACGGCAAGGCACCCGAATACGAACACTGGCTGTCATTCATCTAAGATCCCAGGAGAGATCCATGCCCGAGAATCAGGACAAGACCAAGCCGATCGAAGTGACGGCCAAGGCGCTCCCGCTCCACTGCCCAATGCCCGACGCCCCCCTGTGGGCCCGGCATCCGCGCGTGTTCCTGGACGTGACTGCCGAAGGCAAGGCCACCTGCCCGTATTGTGGTGCCCAGTATGTCTTCTCCGGCGAGCTGCCCAAGGGACATCACTGAGCTTCGACACAGGCTTCGGCCAGCACGGGGGCGGCAACGCCCCCGTGTCACGTCAAGACGTCCATCCGGGGAGCCCCTCATGAGCAATCCCATCTTCACTACACCCGACGAAGCGGAAGCCGCCTTCTACGCAGCCTTGGCCCACGCCGATATCGACCGCATGATGGCTGTCTGGTCCGAGGATGACGAAGTCGTCTGCGTTCATCCGGGCAGCATTCGTCTGATCGGCCTGGTCGCCATCCGGGAATCCTGGCGTCAGCTCTTCGCCAGCGGCGCCCGCATCACCGTCAGCGCCACCCACCCGGTGCGCTGGTCCAACCTGATGACAGCCGTGCACACGGTCCATCAGCACGTCCACGTGGAGGGAGATGATCGCCTCCATCCGCCGATCATAGCCACCAACGTCTTCGCCCGTGGTGCGCTCGGCTGGAAGATGGTGATGCATCACGCCTCACCGGCCCCAGACATGGACAACCTGCACAGCAACGACTGCCCCCACGTCATCCATTGACGCCATCCATCACCCGCTACATCGCGCCTCGCTGGCTGCCCGGGGGGCACGCCCAGACCATCTGGCCCCTTCTTCGCAAGGGGCCCCTGCCCGATCTCCAGCGCGAACGCTGGGACACCCCGGATGGAGACTTCATAGACCTGGACTGGCTGCCCCATCGGCCGGGCGCGCCGCTCGTCGTCCTCTTCCACGGTCTCGAGGGCTCCAGCGAGTCACCCTACGCGCGCAGCCTGATGCGCATGCTCACGCGCTTGGGCTGGAACGGTGTGGTTCCACACTTTCGTGGCTGCTCCGGCGAGCCCAACCGGCTGCCCCGAGCCTACCATTCCGGCGACGCGGACGAGATCGGATGGATACTGGAGCGACTCGCCACCCTGCACCCGCAGCTTCCACGCTACGCAGCGGGGGTGTCCTTGGGCGGCAACGCACTGCTGCTGTGGCTCGGCACCCGTAGGCGCGATGCCTGCCAAACCATCCATGCCGCAGCGGCCGTCTGCCCGCCCCTCGACATGGCCGCGGCCGGGCACAACCTGAGCAAGGGCTTCAACCGCCTCTACACCCGGCACTTCCTCGCTACACTCAAACACAATGCCGCAGCCAAGCTGCGCCAGCACCCCGAACTGTTCGACCTCGAGGCCATGCTGCGTACCACCAACCTCTATGAGTTCGACAATCTCGTCACCGCCCCGCTACACGGCTTTCGCGATACCGATGACTACTGGCACCGGGCGTCCAGCAAAGCCCACCTGAGGGAGATCAGCATCCCCACACTGGTAATCAACCCGCTGAACGATCCCTTTCTGCCGGCGAGCTTCCTGCCCACCCGCAAGGACGTCTCCTCCTTCGTCACCCTCGAGCAACCTGAGGAAGGCGGACATGTGGGTTTTGTCTCCGGTGGATGGCCTGGTCATCTCGATTGGCTTCCCGGGCGTCTGGTGCATTTTTTCACGATCAGTCACAATTCCTGACCCCCCTCCCCCATGGGCATGGGGGCGTCATGGTGCACCGCGTATAATCCGGTTTTCATTTCCCAGAAGCGGAGCCTCCAGCATGTTCGTCCCTGCCCCCGAGATCTTCAAGGCCTATGACATTCGTGGCATCGTCGACAAGACACTGACCGCCGAAGCCGTCCGAGCCATCGGCCATGCCCTCGGTTCGGAAGCCGTCGCGCGAGGCCAAAAGGCCATCGCCGTCGGCCGGGACGGCCGTCTATCAGGGCCAGAGCTGGCAGGAGCCCTCTCTGACGGCATTCGTGCCGCTGGC
>Ga0209480_10003276_pt1 | contig 10625 bp, 7 predicted proteins | sample JI61114C2DNA_FD_187501 | JGI IMG/M metagenome (GOLD analysis project Ga0209480, IMG submission 187501) | Wastewater effluent complex algal communities from Wisconsin, to seasonally profile nutrient transformation and Carbon sequestration -... | ecosystem: Engineered > WWTP > Effluent > Algae...
CGCGCTTTCTGCTGAGCTGGATGAACTCCCCTGCCCTGCTGCGCTTCGCCGCCGGATTCATGGGCATGACGAGCGCGCGTGATCTGGGCCGCATGACGCTCGGTGCGCTGGTGGGTGAGGAGGGCAATCAATGGTCCGAGTGGCGGCGCACGCTGGACTGGATCAAGAACGAGGTGAAGCCGGACGTGATCTCGCTTTCGAACAGTTTGTTGATCGGCCTCTGCCCGGTGATCGAGCGTGATCTCGGCATCCCGGTGGTGGTTTCACTCCAGGGTGAGGACTCCTTTCTCGACACGCTGGTGGAGCCTTTCCGTGAAAAGAGCTGGGCGGCAATGCGCAGCAATGCACAGCATGTGACGCGCTTCATCGCGCCGAGCCAGTTTTACGCCGATACGATGCGCGAGAAGCTGGCGGTGGCGGCGGAGAAGATCGTGGTGATCCACAATGGCCTGGACGTGACTGCCTTTGCCGCCGCGAAGCCAGACCCGAACTTCCCCACCATCGGCTACTTCGCCCGCATGATCCATGGCAAGGGCCTGACCACGCTGGTGGATGCCTTCATCGATCTGGCGAAGCGCGGCAGCATCCCGCGCCTGAAGCTGAAGATCGGCGGCGCGAAGACGGCGAGCGATGAAAAGTATCTGGCCGGTCTGCGCGCCAAGCTCAGCGCCGCCGGTGTGGCGGAGCGCGTGGAGTGGCACCCGAACATCAGCTTTAACGACAAGGTGAAGTTCTTCCGCGACCTCACCGCCTTCTCCGTGCCTGCGACGTATGGCGAGGCCTTCGGGCTTTACGTCATCGAGGCGCTGGCCAGCGGCGTGCCGGTGGTGCAGCCGAGACATGGCGCTTTCCCCGAGCTGATCGAGTCCACCGGTGGTGGTGTGCTGTGTGAGCCGGATGACATCAAGTCGCTGGCGGATGCGCTGGAAGCCCTGCTGCAGGACGGCCAGAAGCGCGAGCGGCTGATCACCTCCGGCATCGCCCGGGTGCGTGCGGAATTCACGGCGGTGCGCATGGCGGAGAGATTCGAGGCGGTGCTGATCGAGACGCGGAAGGCCTGACGAGAGAAGGCTTGAAAAGTTTCGTGTCACCTCTCAGCCTGATTTCCTCAGGAAGCCGGCATGAGCCACGAATCCACCCATCTCACCTGCCCGCAATGCCACGCGCCGCTGCCTGCGGACGCGCCGCAGGGCCTCTGCCCGGCCTGCCTGATGGCGGTGGCGGGACTGCCGACGGATCAGGACACGCTGCCGCTGACAGAGGCTGATCTGCCGGAGCTGGCAGACATTGCCGCCGCATTCCCCGATCTCGAGATCCTCGAAAAGATCGGCCAGGGCGGCATGGGCGTGGTCTTTAAAGCACGGCAGCCGAAGCTGGATCGACTGGTGGCGCTGAAGGTTCTGCCAAAAGCGCTCGCAGCCACGCCGGGCTTCCCCGAGCGCTTCACGCGTGAGGGGCGCGTGCTCGCGCGGCTGAGTCATCCGAGCATCGTGACGGTGCATGATTTCGGCGAGAGCGGGGGCTACTGCTTCCTCATCATGGAGTATGTGGATGGCGTGAACCTGCGCCAGGCGATGAAGGCGGGGCGCTTCACTCCTGAGCAGGCTTTGAAGGTGGTGCCGGACATCTGCGCCGCGCTCCAGGCCGCGCATGAGCAGGGCGTGCTGCACCGCGACATCAAGCCGGAGAACCTGCTGCTGGACACGAAGGGCCGCATCAAAATCGCCGACTTCGGCATTGCCAAGCTTTTGGATGATCGCGGAGCCGACCTGCTGCTGACGCAAAGCGGTGCCAGACTGGGCACCGCGCCCTACATGGCCCCCGAACAAATTGAGCAACCAAGCAGCGTGGATCATCGTGCAGACATCTACAGCCTGGGCGTGGTGCTTTACGAGATGCTCACGGGCGAGCTGCCGCTGGGCCGCTTTGCCGCGCCTTCGGAAAAGTCGGCGGTGAGTGGCAGCATTGATGAGATCGTCTTCCGCGCTTTGGAGAAGGAGCGAGGTCGCCGCCAGCAGAGTGCGGGCGAGTTTAAAACACAGATCGAGGGGGCTACGGCCTCACCTGCCCTGCGGCCTGTCAAGGTCAGTGAACGCGAGAAAAGACTCATGCTGGCCATCCTCACACTCGTGGTGCCCTGCACCGTGGTGTTTTGGGTCTGCATGAGGTGGCGACAGATGCTCGCCGAGCATTCCCGCTTCCATCTGCTGGAGGTGCCTGCGGCCATCAGCCTCATCGGATCAGTGATGCTTCTCTCCGCAGTGCCGCTCTGGCTGCGGCTGGTGCCGCGCAACCGGCTCTATGGCCTGCGCCTCCCCTCCACGATGGTCTCCGATGAACGCTGGTATGAAACCAATGCCCACGCGGGCAAAAAACTCTTCGAGTGGTCGATCAGTGTGATCATCGCAGGCATCGTCGGATTTTACCAACTACCCCGGCACCAGGATGACTACCCGTGGGCCGCGCTGGCCTTCACCTTCGCGGCACTGGGCGCGGTGCTCGTCTCATGCTGGTGGTGGCTGCGGCATCATCCGGTGGGCGAACCGGTGAAAAAGGAATCACGTCTCGCCAAAGCCTGCGGAAAAATCGTCATCGCCGTGATCGTGGCGCTCTTCATCAAAAGCTTCATCATCACGCCGTATCGCATTCCACAGGGAAGCGAGCCCGGCGTGACGAAGGGCAGCCACTGGATCGCCAGCCGCATGGACAGCGGCTTCGATAACGGCGACCTGATCGTCTATGAACATGATAGCGACCACACATGGATCGCCCGCGTGGTAAAGCGCGAACCGGACGGACTCCTGCTGAAACGTGGCGGCAGCCCAGACACCTTCTTTGTGAAGTGGGACAAGGTGATCGGGAAGATGATGTTTTCCCACTTCACGCCGGATGTCTTGATAAAGGAACCGCTCGTCATGCCCAGAAGAGCCTCCACCAGTCTTCCAGAAGGCACCTCTAAAGCTCCCGACACGCGGCCCGTGCTTCATTTCTCGCGCCTGAAACTCAATGAGGCTGACTGGCGCTGGCCCGTCTATGCTCCAGATGGCAGCGCGGTTGAGAATGCCATCAGTCAGCCGCTGATCTGGGATGCCGCGCACACGGAACAGGAGGGCCAAGGGGCAGATGACTGCTGGTGGCAGTTGTGGTTCCAGCATCCCGACTTTGACCGTCGAAGCATGGTCCATGTCAGCATCACACATCTGGATGGCAGCGAGATCGCAGGACGGGATTCATCCTTCGCCGGGCCATCCATTGAGACGCCGCACGCGCTCGCCTGCGTGGTGATCAGTCCCGGAAAGAAAAACAACATGCCCAAGGCCGTACGAATGGTGCTGCGCTACTCGATCGGCCCCTGGACGAATGGCAGCAAAGTAAAATCCACGTTTGATGGCTTCATGGGCTTCAAACACGGCGAACTCGGCGGTCTGGGTGAAGGGCTGGATAAGCGCGCCTTCATGACGTGGCTGAAAAAAGCAGATGACTGGCAGCCGGATGTCATCGTCCGCTTGCTTGATGGCGAGTCGATCACTTGGAAAAGCGCGAGCTCCAGCACCAGACTTGAGCAGATCATTCAAAAGTTCGAGTTCGAGGCACGACTCGATGAGATCGATTTTTTTCAGACGCGCACCCGCGCTATCTACACCCTCATTTTCGATCAGGTGGTGGTGCCTCCACTCCCCGATGCAGAGGATGCCCACGTGAGCGTGCAGGTCGGCTCAGCTCGCTCTAATCCGGTCAAATGGCAGCCCGGCCTCACCGTCGCCAAAGCGATCCAACTGGCGGGTAACAGCGAGTGGAAAAGCGCGAAGGTGTTTCGTCTCATCCGCGATGGTATGACGACGAACTACAGCTTCCAACTGGCTGAAACGATGGGAACCAAGCCCGACGACCGGATCCTGCTCCCCGAATGACCTCCCCCTTTCAAGCCACCCGCTGGACGCTGGTCTCCCGCTCACGCGGTGGTGACACCGAGGCGAAGCTGGCGCTGAGTGAACTCTGCGAGGCTTATTATGAGCCGGTGGTGGTCTTCCTCCGCCGCGAGGGGCGTGGCGATGATGCAGCGCGGGAGCTGGCGCACGGCTTCTTTGCCAGACTGCTGGAAGGTGGGGCGCTGGAGCGGGCGGAGCAGGGGCGAGGACGATTCCGTTCTTATCTACTCGGCGCGTTGAAGCACTTTTTAGCCGACCAAAAGGATCATGCGATGGCGGCGAAACGCGGTGGTGGAGTCACACATGAGCCGGTCGAGTCACCCGGCAGCACCAGCGCACCGGGACTCCAGATCGCCGACACACATGCCGCTGCGCCCGATGCGGCCTTTGACCGCCAGTGGGCCATCAGCCTGCTGGCCTCCGCGCTGAATGATCTAGAGGCGGAGATGCTCGCGGATGGGAAAGCGCGGCTCTTTGAGCTGCTGAAACCCTGGCTCACCGGCGATGCCGACGCTGCCAGCCAGAGCAGCATCGCCGACGAACTCAGCATGAGCACGGACGCGGTGAAGCAGTCCGTGCTGCGGCTGCGCAAACGTTTCCGCGCACTCGTGAAGAAGCGCATCGCCGACACGGTGGAGGGCAGCGCACAGGCGGATGAGGAGTTTCAGCACCTCATGGCCGCGTTGCGCGGGTGATCACGACTTCGCCAACCCGAGGTACGCCTTCGCGTTCGCGTAGCAGATGTTTTTCACCATGCCGCCCACGAGGTCATAATCCGCTGGCAGCAGCCCGCCTTCGAGATCATTGCCCAGCAGGTTGCACAGCGTACGGCGGAAGTATTCGTGACGCGGGAAGGACATGAAGCTGCGGCTGTCCGTCAACATGCCGATGAAGCGGCTCAGCAGGCCGAGATTGCTCAGCGCATTGATCTGCCACTCCATGCCTTCCTTTTGATCCACGAACCACCAACCGGAGCCAAACTGCACTTTGCCCGGCGTGGTGCCATCGGCAAAGTTTCCGGCCATGGTGCCGAACACATAGTTGTCCGCCGGGTTCACATTGTAGAGCACCGTCTTCGGCAGCGCTTTTTCGGAGTCGAGCGCATTCAGGAAGGCAGAAAGTGTCTCCGCCTGGGAGTAGTCGCCGATGCTGTCGCAGCCGACATCCGCACCGATCTCACGGGCGAGCCGGGCATTGTTATTGCGGATCGGGCCCAGGTGGAGCTGCATCGTCCAGCCACGCTTCGCATTCATCCGGCCCACATGCATCATGACCTGGGTGCCGAGGATGGCGATGTCTTCTGGGTAAACCTTCTTCACGTTCGAACCACGATAGCGGCTGAAAGCCCTGTCTGCACTCATCTTGCTGGTGAAATGGGCAAAGCAGGAGTTCAGCCCATGATCACTCAAGCGTCCGCCAACGGCATGGAAGGCGGCGTGACGTTTATCGAGCGCGAGCAGCAGGTTGTCGAAGCTGTTCACCTCCACGCCCGCCTGCTTGCCCAGCTTGTCACACCAGGCATTCCAGGCCACGGAGTCGCTGATCGAGTAGGCTTTGTCAGGGCGGAAGGTGGGATACACACCGATCTCGAAGCCATCCGCCGCGCACTTTTCATGATGGGAGAGATCATCTGCAGGATCATCCGTGGTGCAGAGCGCGCGAACCTTTTGAGTGCGCAGGATGTTCTTCACGCTCATCTCCGGCTTCGCCAGCATGGCCTCCGTCTGCTCCCAGATCGCCGGGGCGGTCTTCTCATTCAGCAGTTCGTCGATGCCGAAGTAGCGCTTCAGCTCGATGTGGGTCCAGTGGTAAAGAGGATTGCGCAGCGTGTGCGGCACCGTCGCCGCCCAGGCCAGGAATTTCTCACGCGGAGTGGCATCGCCCGTGATCAGGCGCTCGGGCACCCCGTTGCAGCGCATGGCACGCCATTTGTAGTGATCCCCAGCCAGCCAGATCTCGAAGAGGTTCTTAAACTGCCGATCCTCCGCGATGTCCTTCGGCGGCAGATGATTGTGGTAGTCGATCATCGGCTCATCCTTCGCAAAGTCATGATACAGGCGGCGGGCGGCGGGGGTGGAGAGGAGGAAATCGTCGTGGATGAAAGACATGATCTTGGAGTCGCTGGGGATTGGTTTTGACAGGATGGGCAGGAATCCGAGGATGGGCAAGATTTCTCGCCCGCCACTATTCAAAATGAAGAAGCTCACCGCCCTCGCCGCCGCAACGTTGCTTGTCGGGCTGTGCTCCTGCTCGACGCTGCGCTTCTACTCACAGGCGGCGGGAGGTCAGATGGAGATGCTGCGGAAGGCTAAACCGGTGGCGGAGGTGATGGCGGACCCACAATCAAAGCCGCTGCTCAAGCAGAAGCTCACCATCGTGGAGGACATCCTCGACTTCGCGGAGAAGGAGCTGCACCTGCCCGCGAAGGGGCAGTATCGGCGCTATGCCAATCTCGGGCGACGCCATGCCGTGTGGGTCGTCTTTGCCGCGCCTGAGTTCAGTGTGGAGCCGAAGACCTGGAGCTATCCCCTGCTCGGCAAGCTCGCGTATCGCGGCTTCTTCGAGGAGAAACTAGCCATCCAGGAAGCCGACAAACTCCGCGCCGAGGGTTACGATGTCTATGTCGCCGGAGTCGATGCCTACTCAACGCTCGGCTTCTTCCGTGATCCGCTGCTAAACACCTTCATCGGCCGCAGCGATGCCGACCTCGCCGAGCTCATCTTCCACGAGCTCACCCATCAGCGCCTCTATCTCAGCGGCGACACCGACTTCAACGAAGCCTTCGCCACCGCCCTCGGTCAGGAAGGTGCCCGCCGCTGGCTGCGTGCCCGTGGCAGGATGAAGGAACTGGCGCAGTATGAAAAGGAGATGCGGGTGGAGCGGGAGTTCATCAAGCTCGTGCTGGAGACTCGGGAGGAACTGAAGGGTATCTATGCCCGCACTTATCGCAGCCGGGAAACCGAGCTGATGCAAAAGAACAACGCCATCACCCGCCTCCGCCAGCGTGCTCTCGCTCTCGATGTCAGCCATGGCGGCAGCCTGAAGATCGAGCGCTGGTTTAAGAAGCCCGTGAACAACGCCCGCCTCGCCACGGTGTCCTCGTATTACGAGATGCTGCCCGGCTTTGAAGCCCTGCTCAAACAACGCGGCGGTGATCTGGAACGCTTCATGGCCGACATCGGAGCCATGCGCCGCCTGAAGCACGATGGCCGCCGCCAGCGCATCATGCAGGCGATTCCTCAGCGATGAAGCGTCTCGTCATCAGCCTCGTGATCCTCGCCTTGCTCATCGCAGCAGGGATCATGCTGAACTCACGCCCGACGCCGCTTCCGCCTGAGGTCAGTGCCGAGGTGGCTGAGGAGTTCGACCTCTGGCAAAAGCAGTTCCATCTCGGCGACATCGACCGCGCCGAGCGTCTCGCCCTCCAGCACCTCACCGAGCGCGACATGCGCCAGCGCATCCGCGAGGCAAAGCTCGAAGAAGCTCAAATCGAGAAGCAAATCCCGCCCATCACCGAAGCCGAGGCCCGTGCCTGGTATGCCGCTCATGCCGAAGAAATCCGCATCCCCGTTCTGCATCGTGTCTCGCACCTTTTCCTGACTCGACACAATCCGAAGAAGCCAGACCGCAGCGCCGAGATGCTCGCCATTCATCAGAAGCTGAAAATCGGCACGGACTTCGCCATGCTCGTGTCCCAGCACTCTGAAGATGCCCGCAGCAAACCACTAGCCGGTGATCTCGGCTGGCTCAGCGCCACGCGGATGCCCGCCGATTTTATGGCCCACATCGAAAAGCTCCGCGTCGGCGAAACGAGTGCTCCATTGGAGACGAAACTCGGCTGGCATCTCCTGCGCGTCACGGAGCGTCGCGAGTCACGTCCGCCTAACTTTGAGGAAGTCCGCTCGGAGATCGAGGCACTGCTCGACCTCCAGCAGCGGACGCGGGTTATTTCTTCCCCTTCTTTGCCATCGGTGGAGGAGCCACGGTGACACCCGCCGACTCCATCACGAGCTTTTGAAAGGCGTCCTTCGGCTTGCCACTGTCAGGTACGAGGACGTTTTGCACCATGAAGACCGTCACGATCTGACGCTCGGGATCAATCCAGCCATTCGTAGCAAAGGCACCGCCATGCCCGAAGCTGCCCACAGGCATCGCGGAGCACGGACGCTGCGTTTCCGTATTGCTCTGCCAGCCGACGGCGTAGCTCTGCTTCTTGCCGCCAGCCATCACGGGAGTCGTCATGTCCTTCACCGCCTTTTCAGAGAGGATGCGCAAGCCATCCAGCTCACCGCCATTGGCGATCATGGCGTAGAAGCGGCCCATGTCCGCTGCGGTGGAAAAGAGTCCGCCCGAGGGTTCCACCATATGCGTCACGCTGACATCACTGGTGACAAATGGATTGTAGCCCGGTGTCAGCTCATGCGTGTCCTCATCCATCTTATAGGTTCGGGCGATTCGTGCCCGATGGGCCTCATCAGGATGGAACATCGTGTCCTTCATCCCGAGTGGCTTCAGCAGACGCTCACGCATAAAATCCTCATACTTCATGCCGGAGACGATCTCCAGAATGCGTCCCGCCACCGTGGGCCCGAAACCATATTCGTAGCTGCTGCCCGGCTGAAAGGCCAAAGGCGCGCGCACCAGCGTCGCCACATAAGACTTCAGCGAGATGGCTCCATCCGTGGGCTTGCGCGAAGGGAAAGCGATGCCTGCCGTGTGGCTCAGCAGCATCCGCAGCGTGATCGCCTTCTCAGGTGCTGTGCCATCCGCAAGCTTCATCTGCCCGAGTTCCGGCAGCCACTTTGAGGCAGGCTCATCCAGCGAGAGTTTCCCTTCATCCACGAGGATCATGATCGTGCTCGCATTCACCGACTTCGTCATCGAGGCGATCCAGAAGAGCGCGTCCTTGGGCATCTTCTTCCCCGCTGCGATGTCCGCCATGCCAGCCGCCTCATGGTGAACGACCTTGCCTTTCTCCATCACCAGAGTCACGACGCCTGCGGCCTGCTTGGCCGCCACTGCCTGCTCCATGGCAGGCTGGATGCTGGCGAGGTGAGTGGCATCCAGCGCGAAGGTGGATGTGGTGAGGAGGACAAAGAGGGCGAGTGAGCGGAGGAGCATCCACGATCAACGCCGCCCATCACCCGCCTGTTGCAGTCGGACTTCCGAGTGCAGCTCACTGCATGACATGGAAGACATTCGCGCCCTTGCCGACCTCGTGAAAACTGGACCAGGTGTGGTCGAACACGAACTCGACCTTGCTCGCGGCGGACCAAGTGATGCGAAGCTTGTTGGCTCCCAAAGCTTCCCACAGTGGCGCGCCTTCGACACCGGGACCGGTGAGGAGGTGACTGGCGTGGAATTGCAGTTCGCCATGCTTGGAGCGCCAGCGGCTGGCGGGCAGCCATTGATCAAGTTCGGCGGTGTCTTGCGGACCATAAAAGCTCTCGGGAAGCACATGCTCGTTCTCGTTGCGCCACTGCTCACGCCGCACGCCGTCCTTCATGTAAACGATGTGCAGGCTCTTGTTCCAGTAGGGGTTGGGATCGCTGCCGAGCGTCGGCGGATTCACGGCGAAGAAGGCGCGCTTCACCTCCACGAGTTCCTTCACGCGCTTCGTGACATCGGCATCCTTGCCACCCGTGCCATAAATGGCGGAGAGCACCTGCACCTGCCAGCGCGTCGGGCTCAGCATGGCCTTCGGCGCGGCGGGCTTGGCTGGGGCCTTGATGGCAGGAGCGGGCTTCTTTTTCACGACTTTGTGTTCCACCTTCGGCTTCACCGTGCCGTCATCGGGAGACACGAGCAGCTTCGGCTGGATGGGGCTCAACTCCGTCTGGCCCGGTGGCTTCCACCTCACCGTGATGCCACTCTCACCGCGCCCGCCGACAAAGCCCGCTGACTCGATCTTCACCAGTCCTGCCTTCAAAGGGATCTTCGCCACGGTGTTGTCGCCATCGCCGAGAGGACAGACTTCCTTGCCGTCGATCCGCAGGAGATTGCGATCATAAAAGCTGCTCGTGGTGAAGGCGTAGTCGCCATCGGCTTCGATCTTGAGAAAGCCGCGCGCCACAGCGTTGCGCTCCGCATTCCACTTCCAGGGCGAGAGTGACTTCGTCATAAAAGCCTCGCCCACTGGCTTCCCGAGCTGATCGAGCGGCACGAGGAAACGGTCCTTGTCATTCGCCTGCAAATCATGGCGCGGATACTCCGTGACGACGAGCCCCGGCAGCAGCGGCTTGCACCCATCCGTATCTTTGGCATGGAGTGCTTCGGCATGAAGCGCCGAGTGACACAGGACGAACGCGAAGAGAAAGGAGGAGGTTTTCATCGTGAGGCTACACAACTACCACGCCCGCCAGCCTCTAGCATTTCTTTATCAGTATCCGCACTTGCCCGCAGTGTTTCCCCACCTCGTTTTGGGCCACCATGAAATCAGCCGCCATCCTCGCTTTCCTCGCCGTTTTCAGCGCCCGCGCGGCTGATCCGCACACCACGCCACCCGCTGAGTGGGAGGGCAAGATGGGCGACTATCGTTCACCGCTGCTCTTCAAAGATGGCCGCGAGGTGAAGACGCCCGCCGACTGGCAGCAGCGCCGCGCGGAGATCCTGGCGGACTGGCACGGCATCATGGGTGCATGGCCGCCCGTGATCGAAAAGCCAGCGCTCGAAGTCCTCGAATCAAAGCCACGCGAG
>Ga0209480_10003278_pt1 | contig 10624 bp, 12 predicted proteins | sample JI61114C2DNA_FD_187501 | JGI IMG/M metagenome (GOLD analysis project Ga0209480, IMG submission 187501) | Wastewater effluent complex algal communities from Wisconsin, to seasonally profile nutrient transformation and Carbon sequestration -... | ecosystem: Engineered > WWTP > Effluent > Algae...
GATCCGTTTGACCGCCAGTTCCTTGAACTCGGTCGTGTATGCCTGTTTCGGTATCTTCATTTCATGCCTTCCAAAAGTGACTCAATTTTAGGTCACCCTTGGCAGACTAAATTTCGGGGGAAGCTCAAACTCATTGACCAGATGGTCAGCGGCCCGATGGATGCCGAGGCGGTCAATGCGGCCTCGATGGCATTCAAGAAGGCGCTGATCGAACGCATACTGGGTCCGGAACTCAGTCATCACCTCGGCTACTTGCCCGGCGCCGAGAAGCCTAGCGAAGCCAGCAATCACCGCAACGGCGCCAGTGGCAAGACCGTGCTGACTGAAGAGGGGCCGCTTCGGATCGAGGTTCCGCGCGACCGTCAGGGCAGCTTCGAGCCCCTGCTCATCCCCAAGCACGAGCGACGCTTCACCGGTTTCGACGACAAAATCGTCGCCATGTACCCCCGCGGTATGACGGTGCGCGAGATTCAGGGCTTTCTGGCCGAGCAGTACGGCACCGAGGTTTCACCGGACTTCATCAGCTCGGTCACCGATGCCGTGATGACCGAAGTCACCGCCTGGCAGTCACGGCCTCTGGAAGGCGTCTTCCTCGACGCCCAGCAGGTCAAGATTCGCGAAGATGCAGTGGTTCGCAACAAAGCGATCTATCTGGCACTCGGAGTGCTGCCGGACGGCACACGCGACATCCTTGGATTGTGGATAGAGAACACCGAAGGTGCCAAGTTCTGGATGAAGGTCTTCAACGACCTCAAGACCCGCGGCGTGGCCGACATCCTGATCGCCGTCACCGACGGCCTGAATGGGATGCCCGAGGCGCTGGCGCTGGCGGTGGCGATCAAGCCGATCTACGCGGCACCCAGCGCTGAAGCAGCCGTGGCTGAACTGGAGGCCTTCGCGCAGGGGCAAGTTTCCTACCGTGGTCGCCGCCTGGCGTCGCGCTTGGGACCGGGTAATTCCTTTCTTTGCCTTCCCGCCAGCAATCCGCCGGGTGATCTATACGACCAATGCCATTAAAAGCATTAACGCCCGACTGCGCAAGATTATCAAGACACGCGGGCATTTCCCGAGCGATGAGGCTGCCAGTAAACTAATTTGGCTGGCCTTACGCAATATCACTGCGGATTGGGGACGGGCAGCCAAGGACGGGAAGGACGCCATGAACCAATTTGCCATCCTCTACACCGAACGCTTTGAAGCGGCTCGTGGATAAAATGACCACCGACTTTCCCACTGCGCCGTCCGCCTGCGGTCTAAAGGGACCTTCGGCTACCGTCACCGTGGAAAAGTCTATTCACGCCTCACACACAGAAATTCTGACCCCCCCCAGGGCTGGAGCATCAAATTTCCGGCAGGTGCAAAGCGGTAGCGAGATGGTCGGGATTGTAGGCAGCGGTTTTGAGTTTTCTGGGCAGGCTGATTGAGCGAGATTTATCGGCGCGAAAGAGATTCATAGCAAGGCGGCGAAGGAAGGAGAAGTTCTGGGCGGCATTGCGCAAGCGGATCGGGCTTGCGTCCTCACCGAACGTCACATCGAGGCACCAGTGCAGGCCGTTCTCGATCCCCCAGTGGGTACGGACGGCGTGCAGGATGCGACGACTGTCAGCGGGGAGCGAACTGATCACGTAGCGTTTCTCGGTCTCGATCTTGCCGCCGATGTCGCGCGTCGATTCGATGCAGGCCACCGACGCAAGCTTCGACCAGCGCGCCTTCAAGCCGAGCAGGTCGAGCCAGTCGAGTTCGTCGACAGCGGTACAGCGTCGGGTCTCGATTCGGCCATGCCCCTTGTCCAGCGTCTCGTGGAACGAGAGCTGTCGTCGGCAATGTCCTGGCGCGTTCAGGGTCGAGAAGAAGTTCTGTAGCGCTTCAGCAAGATGGGGCTGGTTGTCCTTCACGGCCAGCACGTAATCGCCACCGCCCTCGGTAATTTGCGTGGCAATCGCCGTTTGGCACCCCATGGCGTCGATCGTCACGATGGCCCCTTCAAGCGCTACGGCTGGCAATAACGCTCCGATCGCCGTGATTTCGTTCGATTTCTCTTCGCAGGTGCGCTGACCCAAGGTCAGGCCATACTCCGCAGCATAAGCTGAGACTTGGTGCAAGGCCCGCAAACCGCGCTCGGCACGGGCCGATCCCCGCAAGGCTTTGCCGTCAATGGCGATGACTCGCCCTTTCACCGCCGGACAGAGTTCGCCCATCCAGGCTTCGAAGCGCAACTCCAGTTCCATTGGCGAGAGCGTTTCGAAGACTCGCCGGATGGTGTCGTGACCGGGAATGCCGTTGCGCAGGCGCAAGTAGCGCCGCAGCCAAGCTTCCCGCTCGCATCCCCAGTCCTCGATGTCGTCCCAGCCTTCCGCGCCGGACATTACGGCGCACAGCGCCAGCACCACGATGTCCAGCAGATCGTGATCCGTTCGCCCTTCCACCCGCGCATCCGGCAGATTGGCAAACCGTTCGATTAGGCCTGCTATACCGTCTTTCTTGTCCATCTCTCGCCCTTTAAAATAGCGAGAGTGGACGCCATTTCAGGTGAGTTTACAAGCCCTTGTCATAACCCACTGATTGTGATAGATTTTTCATGCGCCAGCCCTGACCCGACACCCGATTGACCAATAACCAAAAACAACTTGAAACTTCCAGCCACAAATCTCGCATCGGATTTCCGGAGCAGGGCTGCTGTTACTTGGTCGCTGGCTTTCTCCCTGGTGCAGCCGGCGGCGAGAAACCTCTAATCCGGCACTGGATGCCCTCGACCGCCACACCCTGATTGAATCGAGTCACGCTGCATCGCGAAATCTCGCCTTGCTCCACCAGTTTTGATATCGAATCATGGACGTCAGGCAAAGCAATGCCCGTTGCCGCAGCAATTTCAGAATCAAGCAGTTGACCGTGTTTTTTCAAGTGTAGAAAAACGGATGATGTATGCATCGTAAATCCTTTCAGTAAATGAGAGCAATTGCCCATAAAAGAGTCATGGGGCCATCGTTGTCTCTCTTGTAAAACAGTCAGTCTATCTAACGGCGGAGACTGCCCGGCTGTGTGACTTGCGGGGGAACCGCCAGGAGAATTGGTGCAGGCGAAACCGAGGAGGGCTGCTGAAACGGGTTGCCCTGGACCAACACAATCGCTGCCGTAGGGGCTGCCGCCAAAGCAAAAAGCATAATCGCCACAAACGCCGCCCGGGCATTCTCCGCATGCACCACCGCAATCGAAATCAAGGTAAGAAAGCCTAGAAAAGCCATACCCAGCCATTTCAGCGGATTGATGTGAGTCTGGCTCAATCCAATCCGCAAATTACGTTCATCGCGAATATCCATCGCCTTGCTCAACATCAGCGCCTGAACATTTCCCCCGGTCGCCTGAGCCAATTGGATGCTGGATAAAAGACCTAGCAGGGTATCCCCTTTGGCATTCACCTCCGGGCTGATCCTTCGTTGAGCCAGTAAGGGCCATTCTGCCGCATTCGCCTGCACATAGTCGGCCAGTACTTCATGAACGTTACTCTGAAGCGCTTCATCCAAATGGGTGGACAGCGCAATCAAGCTTCGCAGGGCATCTGCTTCCTTGAAAACCGCATTCATCGCCCGGTCATGTGCATTCCAGGTGTCATTGGCCAGGAAAGCCAAGGTCAACCCAAACAGGACGCCGATGATGTTGATAAAGGGCGGAGCGACTCCGTGCAGTGAACGTACCCACTGGACCCATGGCGAACGGTGCATCACCCAATGAATCAGACCAACCGCGGCAAAAGTACCCAGCACAGCAAACAGTGCGTAGCCATAGTGATCGTAGGTATGCCAGTTCCCCAAGTTCATAACTCCCACAAATTGGAACGATCAGCAGCCAGATCAGGTCGTTGTCAAGCCGGCGATTCAAGGCTAGAAGCGGATAGCGGGTGCTATGATGAAATTCTCGTCGATCAGCAATCGGACAAACAATGAACGCTGGCTACACCGTGGAAAAGCAGACTACACAAAGCAAAAAGCCCAACCGTGTGGATTGGGCTAATGGCTTTTTACTCTGGCTCCCCGACCTGGGCTCGAACCAGGGACCTACGGATTAACAGTCCGGCGCTCTACCGACTGAGCTATCGAGGAACAGAGGCCCACATTATAGGGGTCGATTCCTCTTATGGCAAGCATTTTCTGACTTTTTTATAAGAAAAATATTTAGGTATGGATCTTGGGCTTGTTTATGTAAGGCTATGTACCCATAGCCTATTGAACTCCTTCGATTCCCAAAGCTGCGATCAGGAAATCGGCAGCGGAAATTTCCTGGTCTTGCCGTTCAATCAAGCGTCGCCAGCCTAGCAGCCTGTCGGACCTGAGGCGACCAGGTCAAAGAAATTGAGGTTGCAAGGCAGGAATTTGCTGATTTTTGCCTGAAGACGCACGATTTCCCCTAGTTTTTGCTACTGCGGACGCAATACGGCCATGCGCTTCAAATTCCACGCGAGGCAAACCAGCGTCCACTCGCCCGTAACTTTCTTCAGGCCGCGCAATGAGAACTGACGAAAGCCAAAGACAGACTTGATGATACCGAACACGGGTTCGACGGTTTGCTTACGCAGGGCGTAGAGCGCTCGGCCGGCCTTTGTTTTCAATTTGTGCGCCATGGCCTGGGCCGGTGTTGCTTCGACTGGCAAGGCTGGCGGCTCGGTAAAGCGTTCATGCGGCGCTGGATGGTGTTCGTCCCGCTTCACCGCTATGAGCGGGTCAATGCGGCGCGCTTCGCAGGCGCCGACATTCTTGGCGCTATAAAAGCCCGTGTCGGCCAGCAGGTGTTCCGTTTGGCCCAGAGATTCCGGCAACGCCGCCAACTGGTCGAGCATCGGCACCACCTGTTCCTTGTCGTTGCAGGCCTGGGTGACGGCCGGTGCGACAATCAGCATGCTGGCCGTATCGACGGCGGCCTGAGCGTTGTAGGCTTGTTCAAAGCCGCTGCCGGACACCGGCATGATGCGCGAGTCTTCATCGGTCAGATTGAGCTGGTCTTGCGCCTTCGGCCCACCAGTTGGCGGCTTCGGCGGCTTGCCGCCGGGTTTCTTGCCGCTTTCCTTGGCACGGGCTTCGCGACGCGCCAATTTGCTCTCGTACTCGGCCTGTTCTTTCTCGAAGCGGGCCTTGGCTCGTGCCTCGATCTTGACCTTGGCTGCCGCCATGGCTTCCAGTCGTGCCTGGCGGCGAGCAATTTCCGCGGGTAGATTCATCCCGTCGGGCACCGCCGATTGGTCTGCCTGTTCTGCCAGCGTCAGCAGGGATTCGACTTCCGCTTTGAGCTGGATTTCCAACTGCTCAATGTGGTCGTGTGACAGGGCACTGTGGCGAGACGCATTGGCCTTGACCTTGGTGCCGTCCAGACTGAGGGTGCCCAACTTCAGGAGCTTCATTTCCTGCGCCATCTCCAGCACTTGCACGAATACACCCGCCAACTCGTCGAGAAAGCGCCGGCGAAAGGTCGCCAGCGTGTCATGGTCAGGGTGCGTGCCGGCCGCAATGAAGCGAAAGGCCACCGAGTCATAGGTCGCCCGCTCAATCTTTCGGCTCGAGAACACGCCGGTGGCGTAGCCATAGACCAGCAACGACAGCAACACGGAGGGGTGATACGCCGCGCTGCCCCGACCTGCGTAGGCTTTCTCCAGGGCGCTGACATCGAGCCGATCAACCACTTCGACAATAAACCGGGCAAGGTGGTCTTCCGGGAGCCATTCATCAACCGAGGGTGGAAGCAGGTAGCCGGTCTGGCGGTCAACAGGGTGGAAGCGGCTCATTTCTCAGGCTGTTTTCGGTGGGCAGGTACGCATTATCCCATTTGCACAGCATTAGTCAGACAGGCTGCTAGGACGGGCAAAGCGTAGGCATGGTTTGCAGGGGAGCGACCAGACCTTGCGCAACTGAATCGCCCCGGATTTGGTAGAGGCTCTAACTCTTGAGAAGATAGAGCCATAAAGAAGTCAGTCAAATACCACCGGCAAAGCCGGTGGCTTGAGATGGTGAGCACCTCAAAGGTGCCCATAAAACCGTGAGCCGCCCTTGGCAGCTTACTCTATTATGAGCTTCATCTGGTCGTAACGCTCGTCCTCCGCTTTCTGGTTCCGGATGTACGCACGAACCATCCGTTCATCCAGTCCGACTGTCGACACGAAGTCATTGGCTCAGGAAATTTTTTAAGCCAGTCGGTATGGAAAAATCAGTGCAAAAGAAGAAGGCAGCTTTCCGACTACCGGGTTGTTCATGGTGGGATTCCTGATGGCTGACGCCGCTGAAGAACTGCCGCCCAACTGCATGAAATGCTGCCACCACGTCATTACGCATGATGTGAATTTTCCCTATGCCTGTCAGGCGATGGGTTTCAAGAGCCGTCAGCTGCCTTGCCGCGAGGTATTCGCCAGCTCCGGTCTGCATTGCCAGTTGTTTGAGCTGCGCGAGGTGCGGGTGGCCAAGGTAAATTGTTGAGCTTGGTGGTGGAGCCGTGCTTTTCCGGCGCTATCACGCTCGGTGCGACAGTCCGCACTGAGTCTTCCGCTCAGTTTTTGAGCAAGAGCACCGCCGCCGCATCAAGATCGGCCTTCTTGATCAGCCCCAGTTTTTTCTGAATCACCTGACCATTGCGGTCAATGAACAGCGTGAAGGGCAGGCCGCCCTTGGTATTGGCCAAAGCCTGCATGAGCGGAATGCCTTTTTCCTTGGCTACGAAGATGGGGTAATCCATTTCGTAGGCTTTGGCAAAATCCTTGGCGGATTCGGCTTTGTCTTCGATGCCGATGCCGAGGACTTCGATCTTGCCTTTATGCGCGGCGCGGAACTTGATCAGTTCTGGGATTTCTGCCCGGCAGGGGCCGCACCAGCGGGCCCAGAAATTAACCACCAGCGGTTTGCCTTTGTAGCGTTCCAGCGCGATGGGTTTGTCGTCCAGGTCGCTCAGCGTGGCGGCAAACAATGGCGCGGAGGAGGGTTGTTCCTCAGCAGCAGCGGCCACAGAAACAATGCCTGGTCCTGCGGTCAACGCCGAAAAAAGGGCAAAAACGAGGGCGGGCAGTAGTTTTTTCAAGGCAGGTCGCCACGGCGGAAAATGAAGTAGCCGACGGTTGCGCTAAGCAAGCCGAGCGTTGCCGGGTAAACCAGCGCGAATATTTTGTAGCCGGCAACGCCGAAGAGATCAAGGATGACGTAGGCCGATGGCCCGAGCACGATCAGTTGCGGGTCGAAGAGGGCAAGGGCGGCGGTACGGAAGACTTGCAACGGGTTGGCCAGGGCCAGGGTGACGGCAAATTCCGGTGCGACTTTGCCTTGAATCATGACGCCGAGCAGGATCAGGTCGAGGAAAAGCAGCAAAAACAGCCAGACCATGAAGGCTGCGCCCTGAGCCATGTCCGTGGTGCGGGCGATGGCGGAGATCAGCATGCCGATACCGAGGAAGCACATGGCCATGACGGCGAGTAAGGCGGTGTAGTAGCCAAACATTTCCCAGGGAACTTCGATATCCTGGATGGTGGCCCAGCCCACTGCGCCGGCCATGGCAAGAAAGACCGGCGTGAAGACGACAATATAGCGACCGACGATCTTGCCCCAGAACCACGCCGAAAGCGAAACCGGCAACGACAGCAGGTATTCAAAAACGCCTGCTTCACGGTCGCCAGCGACGGAGCGGACGGTGGTGATCAGTACAAAAATTGGCAAAATCGCCATCGTCAACTGGATGTAAGTGACCAAAAGACGGGAGAGACCGATAAAGCCAAGGACGCGAGATTCCGTGAGGCCAAAGAGGAAGAGCAGGGCGACGATGCCGCCGAAAACCAGCGTGTAGATCTGGAACCAGCGAGCGCGCAGGGATTCGACGATATCGAGTTTGGCAGTCAGCCACAGTTGCTTCATTTACTTTCCTTTTGCGAGAACGTGCTGACGCATAGTCTCGAAATCCAGGCTGCCCATCTGCGGGTAAGCGACGGCGCCAAAGTTGTAACCCATCGGGGATGTCTTGGTGATGAACTGGGCTTTGCGTGGATCGAGCCAGGTCACTTCCTTGCCTTTGCTGGTCGCATCGGCCACCCACATGCGGGTGGCTGGGTCAGCTAACCAAGGGTAACTTTTGATGTTGTCCCGTATCCAGAAGGTGAAGCAGCCGATGTCATCGAATTTTACGGCCATGTCTTTTGGCCCACCTCGGAGTTCGGCGGCAAAGCGTCGGTCGGAAATGGCCATGCTGCAACGCGGACAGACATCGCGATCCCATTTGATCTCGACCATGCCGTCCGGCCAATCCCCTTTTTTGCAACCGGAAAGGGCGGCAGCAAGCGGCGTCAACAGCAAACCGCCAACACCAAGGCGGCCGAGAAATTGACGACGTGTGTTCGTGTCGGCCGGGTAGCTGTCCGACAGGTTTTCATGACTCGAACGCGCTTGGCAACGAGCCGGCCGCTGGCCAGAAACAGGGCTGGTCATCTCAGGTCTTTGCTTCAGCCAATGAGAGCTCACTCACCAGCGCGGTATATCGGGAAATGATACCGAGGAAGCGCAGGCGATCCGGTCCGGCAATATTGCCTTCCCAGATAAGGTTCTCGTCATGGCTGGTGAATTTCCAGCCATCAAGCGCTTTGGCGAAGGCGGGTTCAAAACGGCTGAGGACGATGCGGCAAGTCAGCGTCGCGGTCAGGGATATTGCATCGGCCACCTTGTCGTCGAGCACAACCTTGCCCATATCCATTTCGATGACCCGATTGACCAGCGCCGAAACTTCATCGAGGCGATGGCTGGAGATGATCATCGTTGCGTCTTCAAGACGCTCAGCCAACAGATCAAAAAATATCTTGCGGGCTTCGGGATCAAGGTTGGCAGCGGGTTCGTCCATCACCAACACCTTGGCGTTGCGGCCGAGGGCGATGGCGATCAGGAGTTTCTGCTTCATGCCGCCGGAAAGGCGAACGAACTGACGGGCCAGAATGCTCTCCAGATCGAGCCCGAGACGTTTGGCGATGGCGTGAATGCGGAGCGGGTCGGTGCCACAGAGTGCGGCGGAAAATTCGATTAACTGACCGACCGGCATTTTCAGCGGTGGTGGCAGCTGCGGCACGAAACCGATTTTGCCCAACACCACCGTTCGGTTGCTGCGTGGGTCGAGGCCGTTAATGGCGACGGTGCCATCAAAGGTGTATTCACCGAGCAGGCAACGGATCAGCGTGGTTTTGCCAGCTCCGTTTGAGCCGATGAGCGCAACGCGCTCACCGAGGCCGATGTTGAGTGTAATGCCGTCGAGCACGCGGGCTCGACGGAAAGTCTTGGCGACGTTGTTGAACTGGATCATGGGTCCGGATTATAAGAGGGGGTACTGCGGTCAACCTTGAATTTCAATCAAAAATCAGAGGAGCTTTTGCAGGCCCTTGACTTCAAAACTCAGTGACCCGGTTGGGCAGGCATCCACACACAGCCCGCAGCGTGTGCAGTCTGGTCCGATCGGCACTTCGGTATCAACAGCCCGCCCTTTGATAACCGTATCCAGCACGTGCGGCACCAGACAAACTTTGCGGCAGTCACCTTCGTGGAAGCAGCCTTCAAGTTTGTATTTGATGCGGACGGGCGAAATAATGCCAACCACACCGTAAGTCAGCCCGATTGGGCAGGCATAACGACACCAGGCACGGCGAGAGAAGAAAACTTCGAAAAACAGTAGCGCCAGGACCCAGAGCAGTGCCAGGCCAGGACCGTAGATCAGGGCGCGGGAAAGGATGCCGGTGGGTGAAATGGCTTCGAAGACGGTGTAACCGGTGGCCAGCGCGAGCAGGGCAAAAATGATCCAGAACACGGTACGCAGACGGCGGTCCATCGTTTGATCGGTAACCAGTTTTTTCTTGGCCAAGAACAAGTGAATTTTTTCAGCCCATTCCGCGACTAGATGGTAGGGGCAAACCCAGGAACAGAAGGTGCGTCCTCCGAGTAGAGCCCACAACAGCAATACCGTCCCGGTGCCGATGACGAGATTATTGATAATGTGCTTGTGGGCCAGCATGACCTGCAAGGCCGAGTTCAGGTCTATCAGGTGGAAGCCGACAAAGCGGGAGGCGGTGAGGGCGCCTTCAAGAATCTGGATATCGAGAAAAAATGAAAAGGTGAACAGCAGGTTGGCAATAATCAAGGTAATCCAGCGACGGTTACGCCACTTGGTGGATTTGACTTCGTGGGCTCGCAAGTGGGCTTTGACCGCGATCAGATCCTGCTTGTTGGTCATGCGCTTGAGCACGTGAACCTGTTGCGCCCGCTCGGTGATTTTTTCCGGTTTTTTGGGTTCCCAGCCGAACATGATCTTGATCTGTTCGGTAAATCGGCGTTTCAGGACGTCGCTCATATTTTCCAGACCTCGCCAGCTTCTATGGTGATAGCGGTCGGTTCGACCGGGCAGATCATCTCGCACACGCCACAGCCGACGCAGGGCTCGTGAACAACAGGTGATTTGCGTTGGCTGCCATCCGGGGCAAAGACTGTTTCGATCGAAATGGCTCCCTTGATCGGGCAGGCACGAACACAGAGGTCGCATTCGGGAATATCGTAGGGGTGCTCGCTGACCTTGATCGGCTTCCAGCGATCCACATCCATGTACCGAAGCTTGCCCTTGAATTCAGCCCCACGGGCCA
>Ga0209480_10003280_pt1 | contig 10621 bp, 5 predicted proteins | sample JI61114C2DNA_FD_187501 | JGI IMG/M metagenome (GOLD analysis project Ga0209480, IMG submission 187501) | Wastewater effluent complex algal communities from Wisconsin, to seasonally profile nutrient transformation and Carbon sequestration -... | ecosystem: Engineered > WWTP > Effluent > Algae...
GGTGCCGTCCAGATCGGTATCCGTATCGGCCGTTCCGCAGCCGCAGATCCCGGGGGCGGTCTTGTTGGCGTCGTTCGGGCATCCGTCGTTGGCATCGCAGGTTCCGTCACCATCGGTATCCTGGATGGTACCGGCGCAAACGCATTGCGCGCTCCAGAGGTCATTGATCGTGCATGCGTTGTTGTCGTTGCAGGCTGTGCCGGGCAGCGCGGTGCCACCGATCACGCCGAGGCAGTCAGGCGTACCAGCAGAAGGGTATGTCAGGAAAGGTGAAACGACTTCACCCGCACCAGCGGTCTGCCACACGTAGGTCTCCAGCGCGCTGTTGTCGGGCGTTTGGAGCTGCACGTTGATGTGGAAGGACAGGTCACCGTCCGTGGTCAATTGAGCGATCAGCTGGCGGTTGGTACCCGTTGGGTCCACACCGGGGCCATTGGGCAAGGTCGCCCAAGCGTCTCCGATCACGACGAGCGAACTACCGTCCGCGTTGAGTGCGGTGAAATCGATCAGTCCACCGAGGTTGTAGGTGAGGGCGGGAACGGTGCCGGGGAGGTTGCCATCGTTCACGGCCGGCGTGGCGAATCCCTCATATACATCGCAGAGGGTGAGGTTGCCGTTGGTGTCAGCGGTCCTGAGCGTACCCACTTGCTGCGTGTTGGCGCCGCAACCGACCGCACCCCCAGAGCGTCCGGTGGTACCGATGGTGATGTAGGAGTCAAAGGCGGCGGCATCATCGAAGCGGGCGGTCTGCGGGGGCGTTTCGCCACCGAAGCCATCCTCGTTCCAGAAGGTGGTCGTCGTCGTGAAGTCGAGCGGGTTGGGGGAAAGACCGCCACCCTGGGGCAGGGGGCTGCCGTTCACCGTGTTCAACTTGTAGTTCGGTGCCATGTCCACGTAGATGCGGTAGACCTTGGTACCGGCGGTGATGGGATAGGTGACCCCTGCGGTATTGTTCAGGTAATCGGCGTCAGCTGCGGTGACCGTATAGTAGTCTTCCACGATGATGCCTTCGAGGCCCTGTGCCTTGGCTGACAGGCCGCCGAGAAGGAAGGCGCCACCAAGCAGCGTTTTACAGAAATGGTTCATGGGTTGGTCGTTATGCGATCAGGGACCGGGACATATCCTGTCCCGATCCCTTCTCGCTGGTTGATCTTAGTAGCAGGTACCGTTGAAGGCGCCCACGAAGAGGCCGAAATCGGTGGAGTTGATCACACCGTCCTTGTTGAGGTCACCGGCGCATCCGGCCACAGCGGCCACGTCCAGGCCGAGGTCAGCTGCGAGGGTCCAGCCTTGTGTCCAAGGAGCCTTGCCCGGTTCGAAGGCACCGCGGTATTTGCCGCCGGAGAAGAAGCCGTCGTTCGGCGGGTTGAGGGTGCTCGTGGCGGTACCGGCGGCAGGAACAGGGTTCACGCGGTCGGTGATCACGTTCGCGCCCGTGAGCGTGTACGTGGCATCGATCAGCGCTTGGGCGGCCACCACCAGGTTGCCGTCAGCCGTGAACTTGTTCTGGGCAGGGCTTCCGCCAGCGGGAACCGCACCGTTGATGCGCAGGTTGTTGGTTACACCTTGGAAGGTGCAATTCTTCACGTTGAAGGTATTGGCGTTCCAGAAGGTCTCCACAGCGGTCGTCATGTTCAGACCCTGCTGGAAGCGGGCGAAAACGCAGTTGGCGTAAGTGCCTTGCGTGCGCTCCTTCGCTTCGATACCCTCGTCGTTGATGTTGCGACCGATCAGCGTGGCGTTATAGACGGTCGGATTGGATGGGATACCACCGTTGGCCGCGTTCGTGGCGGCATCATCGCCGTCGAGCTCGAAACCGTTGTCACCCTGGTTGTTGGCACCACCGCTGTTGTCCGGTCCTTGAACACCGTAGAAGTATTGGATCTTGCCGTTCCAGCCTTGGTCCGTATCCAGGTAGTCATCATCGTTGTGCATGCCAACGAGGTACTTCGCGTTCACCGTGCCACCGAAGAACTCGAACGCATCGTCCTTGTTGCCGATCACTTCCACGTGATCGATCGTGGTGCCGGTACCGACACCGCCCAAGGTGAGGCCGTTGATCTCGTTGTTCGCACCGATCACTTCACCACCGTGGCGCAACGATACATAACGGATCACACCGCTGTTGTCGTCGTTGATCTCGGTACCCACCGGGTTGCCGTACTCGTGGCGGGCATCACCCGTGGCAAGACCTTCGATGTTGCCCACGCCGTTGGTGGCGGTGGCCGTTACGTCTCCGTCGCTCGCGCGCTTGTTCGTGTAGGCGCGGCCCAGAACGATGAGGCTGCCCCACACACCGCGGTTGGTCACCGCGTAGGTGCCGTCCAGCGGATCGGCGGTGGAGGTCATGATGATCGGGCAGCTTTCCGAGCCGTTGGCCCAGATCTGGCCGCCACGCGATACGATGATGGCCCGAGCGTCGCCGGCGTTGTCTTGCGCTTTGATCACCGTACCGGGCTCTATGAAGAGGTCTTGTCCGTTGTTCACGTACAAGCGGGAATTGAGCACGTACAGGTTGTTGCAGGTCAGGCTCGTGTTCGCATTGAGCAGGTTGCCGTTCACGTCCACCAAGGTGGAGGTGAGCACCTGTGTGCGCGAGCTCACGGCAGGGCATCCGCAAGCGGAACCTACGCTCTGCGCGTTCGCGGAGGTTACGGCGAGGGCGGCCACAGCGGCCGTCATTGCCAGTTTCGGGAAGCGTTTCATGTGAATTGGGTTTGGGTGTTTGGGTTCGTTGATCAAGGCTCTTTTGAGCGCCACAAACGTCATGACCCGAGCGTTCGCCGGAATTATCGGGCTACTATGGTTTGATTACGATATCACGTCGGAATTGCGTCCGGTACATGAACCGTACATGAACACCGGCCAAGGAAGCCTGTTGACTGTCCGCCCCCCGGATCAAGCGCGCATGACCTGAAGGTCAAGCGTTGGCGACCGCGGTGTTACGCCATGATGAAGACAGGTCCGTGCGGTCGACTGCGCGGTTGGCGCCGTGGACTTCCTGCACGATCCAAAGAACCGCTGTGGGCTGACTGTGCCCGCCGCACAGGTCTGTCTAACCGTCGGACGGGCAAGCCTGCACACCACGGCAGGTCAGGATAAAATGAGGAGGGCTACTGCGTGCGGGGGAAGGAAAGCGCCGGATGCCAGGTCTCTCCGGCAGCAGGCGCGGAGTGGACGAGCTTTTCCACCGAACCGTCCGGAGCGGCCATCTGCAGGTTCAGCTGGAAGGTCAGCTCGCCGGTGGTGCTGATCTGCGCGAGGAGCACCATGTTCTCTGGTGTTGTGCCCTTCGCACCACCGAGCAGCGCCCAAGCACCGTCCGTGGTGAGCAGTGTGCCGCCGGAGATCTTGTGCAGGTATCCTGAAGCGAAACGGAAGTCCACCACCTCGCGGCGGGACGTGTCGCGCACAAGCCCATCCGCCGTAGCGAGCGTTACCGGTTTTGCGGATGCGTTCTTCGGGTCCGTTGTCGCGAGGTCCGCATAGGGAGGACACGGGATCACGGAACCGTCCGGGTCCAGGTGTTTGGGCACTCCACTGTGCATGTCGCTGGCTGCCCCGATGGTGAGCCAGGTGTCCAGTGCGGTCGGCCAATGGCCGAGCGCATCACCGTTCACCCGGTCACCGAACTTTTCGCCGTTGATCGTGTCGTTGAAGAAGTCCGTTGTGGTGGCGATCTTCAATCGGTGCTGCTCATCGCCGTACGCCATCTGGAGCGTGTATCCCGGTGCGAGATCCGCGTAGATGCGATAGGTCGTCAGCGTCCCACCTTCCTTGCCGGGCAGCGGGGAGATCGCATAGGTCTCCACGAAGATGTCCTCCAGCCCTTGCGCGCTGGCCTGTACCGCCAAGGCACCGCACAACGCGATGATCGTCGATCGGCGCATCGTCGTCAGAACTTCGTGATGCGTTCCACATGCACGGCCTGGCCAACGCTCACTTGGATGAAGTAGAGACCACCCGCCAGTGCAGAGAGGTCGATCACTTCACTGCGGGTGCCGGAAACGCGACCGAGGGAACGCTGGATGAGCTGATCGCCGAGCGCATTGCGCAACGTCAGGGACACGGCTTCACCGGTGGCCTGTTCCAAGCGTACGCGCAACAGGTCGCTCACCGGGTTCGGGTGGACGCTGACGACCGCCCGGGAGGTCTCTTCGATACCCGTCGGCAGGCAATTGCAGCCTTCCACCCAGACCTCGCCAGACGTATCCGGGTTGCCGTCATCGCAGGGTTGGCCGGGCAACGCGTTCCCGCCGAGCACGCCGAGGCAGTCCTCGCCCACGCAGACGCAGGCGTTGTCGTAAACATCGTTCGTGGTAGCGGTGATGCCATCATCGCAGCTTGTTCCGGGCAGTGCGGGACCACCGGGCACGCCGAGGCAGTCGGCGGTTTGCGCGTCAGATGACCAGCACAGGGGAGCGAACGCGAAGCGGTGGTCACCCTCGATACCGACCGTGTCCGTTGGCAGGAGGCTCGGGAAGTACCTGAGCTGCGCCGGGCAATCTTCGCACACGAGGCTGTCCGGGATGCGCAGCCAGACATTCAAACAGAAACTGAAGATGCCGTCCGTTGTGAACTGGCCGATCAGGATCTTGTTGCCCGGCGTAGGGCAAGGCACGCTACCGAGCACGCCAAGGCCGAAATTCTCGCTGCTGAACGAAGAGCCGGTGGTGTTGAAGCACTCCGGGAAGTCACCGAGGGAGGTCGATGTCGGCGGCGCGGAGTCGCCGGCCATGAGACCGTCCGCATCGGTGAGCGGGATGCCGGCGAACGGATCGTCATTGGTCAGGAGTCCCTCGGGGACACCGTTGCTGCCACCGTCGTTCGGGAACAGTACGCCATCCTGCGCACCGTCGGGATCATCGGTCTTCAATACGCCCCAATGCGCGTCCGATGCGGCACCCACGGCCAACCAGGAGTCTATGGCCACGGTGTTCTTGTCCAAGTGGATGTCGTTGATCGCGTCCGCCCACGTCTCGCCGCGGTCCTCGTTGTTGAAGAAGCTCGTGGTGGTGTTGAACGTGAGCGCGTGGCCCACCTCACCGGAGAGGTATTGGAATTCATACCCGTCCTTCATGTCCAGGAACACGCGGTAGGTCACCGCCCCGGGAACCAGCTGGGCGCTGCCGTCCTCATCAGCAGCGTCGTTCTCGTCGGCCACATAGTAGCGCTCTACGATCACGCCTTCCAGCGCGGTGCTGTCAGGCCCGGTCTGGGCGATGGAGAGTGTCGCGCTGTAGGCGAGCGCGGAGGCGAGCAGGGAACGGAGGCGGGACATGACGCTGTGTTTGGGTCGGCGAAACAACCCCTGTCATGTGGCGTTCATCTGAAGTACGTGTGGTCATTGTGTGGCGAAAGCGCCGATGGGATGACCCGGAGTTCACCATAGGGTAACATCGCCGCATGCGATGCCCGGCAGCACGCAGGGTCAGTTCTTCACGACCACCTCGGCCCACTGCCGCTCGCCGGCAACGATGCGCAACAGATAGACACCGCGATCGAGGCGCGACAGGTCGAGCTGGCCGGAAGGTGCACCAGCGGCGAGCCGGGTTCGCAGCACGAGCCGTCCGGTCCTGTCGATCAGGTAGAGGTCAGCGGGATCTTTCACAATGCCCGGCAGGATCACATTCAGCCGGTCCTGCGTGGGGTTCGGGAAGATTGCCGGGGCGACCGCCGCCACGGCGTCATCCATGCCGACACCCGGACACACGAGCTGCGGGTCCAGGCCGTTGCATGAATCCGGCCCATAGCAACAGAGGGCTGTGAGGTTGAAATTGGCATCCGGGTTGAAGTTGCACGCGGCCGTATCCAAGCAACCGAAGACGATGGCCGTTACACAGGAGCCGTCGTCACAACCGACCGTCGGGTCATATTCGAGGAAGTCCGGATCCATGCAGCCGCAGATGGGCGGATAGCAGAGCAGGCCACTGGGCACCTCATCGGCGGCCAAGAGCGTATCGCTCGAAACGAAGCGGATCACCGTGCTGTCCGCACGGACGATCTCCACGTTCAGGCAGAAGGTAAGATCACCCGTGGTGGTGAGCTGGGCCACCAGCACCTTGTTCCCGTCTCCATGCCCCTTCATACCCGGCAGTTGGCAGTTGATCCGGGTGCTATCAGAGAGGAAAGTGGTCGCCTGCGTGGAATCACCGAAAACGCTGTCTGGCGTAAGCCCGAGCGGAATGAACCCGGGCGGTTGCGTGCCGATGGTGTCCTGGATCAGACCGTCAGCCGTGGTAAGCGGGATACCCGCTCCTGGATCCTGGTTGCCGAGCATATCCAGATCGTTCGGGAAGAGCACCTCGCTGGTGGCGTCCGGGTCTTCGGTCTTCAGCACGCCGAAGCGTTGATTGCTCGCACCTCCGAGCGATAGCCACGAGTCGAGCGCCACCGTGTTCTCGTCCAGCGCACCATTGGTGATCTCGTGGCCGTAGGTCTTGCCCCGGTCCGGGTTGTTGTAGAAGGGTGCGGTGCTGCTGATGTCCAACGGATGTTCGGCCGAACCGTAGATGGCGAGCAGTGCGCACCCGTCGCAGAGGTCCAAGTATACGCGGTAGGTTTTCGACCCTTCCGGCAAGGTGCCGCCTTCCTCGTTCGGCACGGCGTCGACCGCGTTGGAGATGTAGTAGGTCTCGACGATGACGTTCTCGAGATCCGACTGTGCGGTGGCCCTCGCCCCGATCAACAGGGATGCGCTGAGCACGACAAGGGTCCGGGGTGAAAGGCGACGGAACACGGGAGGTATCATTTGATGGTGTACGAGAGCGTCAGGTTGTACTCCGTGCCGTAGGTGTACACGTCGAAATCGAAGTCGTATCCCTGGTCGAACTTGTAGGCGCGGCGGAGCGGCGCGTTCAGGAGGTTCCGCACGCGTGCACGAACGCCCCAGTGCTTGCCGAAGGACTTGCTCAAGGTGATGTCGATCATGTGGCGGGGCATCTCGTACGCGCGCACGGCCCGGGGAGCGAGCTCGGAATTGGAGATCACCAGCTTCGGTCCTTGCACGTTGTAGGACACGCTCGCATTGAACCGGGCGCTGTCGGAGGCCCAGCTGAGCATGGAGTTCACGATGTACGGCGCCTGACCGAACATCTGGGTGCTGTAGGCGACCTCTTCACCGTCCAACTGGAACGTGAGGTCCGATCGCGATTCCATCAGCGTCAGGTTGCCGCGCCAATCCAGGCCCTTGGCGATCCCGATCCGTCCTTCGAGCTCCAGGCCGTACACGTGCGAGAAGTCGGCGTTGCGCCAAGTGAATCCGCCGGCGAGCGTGGAGAGCAGCTCGATGTGGTTCTCGAAGCGCTTGTAGAAACCGCTGAGCGATATGTTGTTCCGGTTCTGGAAGAAGCGCTCGATGCGCAGATCGTAGTTGTCGATGTTGGTCAGCTCGAGGTCCGGGTTGCCGAACACCGGTGCCGCGAGGATGTAGTCGAACAGTTGCACTACGGAGAATTCGCGGAAGCTCGGTCGACCGATGGACCGGAACCAGTTCACGCGGAGGTTGGTGGGAGCGATGTCGTCGTCCTTCAGTTTGTAGATGATGTTCACGCTGGGCAGCAGGTCCCATTGGTCCAGTATTCCGGGAACGGCGGGTTTCGGTTCGGCGCCACCGCCGCCGGCCACCGTCAAGTCGCCCACCGTACCGCGTGACGGGTCGAAGCCGGGCACGCCCTCTTCATAGAACCGCAGGATGTCCGTGATCATGTCCGTGTGTTCGGCACGCAGGCCGCCGTCGATGCGCAGGCGCGGTGTTACCGCGTAGTCGAACAGCCCGAACACGGAGGTCACCCGGTTGATGCCGATGTCGCTGTCCTTGAATGTTCCGAAGGGAAAGTAGAGTGAGGTGAACTGCCCGTCCGGCCGGATGTCGAATCTTCCGGGCTCTTCCCACTGCGTGGGTCCCGGCGCGCCGAGCACGCTGAAATAGGTCTGCCTGTTGCGCCGTGTGTTGTCGCGGTAGGCGCCACCGAATTTGAACGCCCGCGCTTTGCGCTCATCACTGCTCAGGGGCAGCTCGAAGCTCACGCGGGCGTCGAGCAGCGTTTCGTCCAGGAAGCGGTAGATGCGTGCCGGTGGTTCCAGGGCGCCGTCCACGTCGAAGATCGTTCCTCCGGGCTCCGGCATGATGTACTGCACCGTTTTCAGGTCGAGCACATTGCGCTGGCCGTCGGAATAGGAGATATCGGTCTGTACGCGCAACCGTGTGCCGGGAAAGAAGTGCTTGGAGCCGAACTGGTACACCCACAGCTTGCGCTCCTCGTAGTACTGGTCCTCGGAACCGAAGGTGGAGCCGTTCACGCTGGGCTTCAGGAAAACGCGGAACCGTGCGTTGTTCTGGCCGAGCACGTTCGGCATCACCAGCAGGGAGAAGCTGTTGTTGCGGTTGAGCTTCAGGCTCAAGCTTCCGAGCGCGTTCCACCCGGCGCTTTCCGTGGAGATGCGTTGCGTGCCGGACTGGTCGAAGTCCAGGGCATCGCCGGGGTTGGTGTCCGCCTCGTCCTCCCGGGTGCGACCGAACGTGGAAGATCCATCATAGTCGGTATCCATCGCGTAGCGGAAGCCGACGAGGAAGCCGAGCGTCTTCGGGTTCTTGGCTTTCTTGAAGACCTCGATCTGGTTGCCGATGGTGATGGACTGGTTGAAGTTGGGATTGCCTTGCACCTCCATCAACCTCCAACGGCTGTTGTCGAAGCGTTTGTTCAGTCCTGCGAGTTCACTGTTCACGATGGGCGAGAAGTACCCCAGGTCGTAGGTGGAGTTGTACACGTCGACCGCACCCTGCACGGCCGCGGGGTTGTTGATGAGGCCGGGAGACAGCAGGCCGAGTTCCACCAGGGCGAGATGCTGTAACTGCGAAGAGGTGCTCATCGTCGTCGTCTGGAAAGCGGACGTGTTCGCGGTGATGCCGTACGCTTGCAGTGCAGGCCCTAACCCGAGGAGGGTCAGTTGCTGGAAGAGTTCAGGCGTGATGAACCGCGGGAAGTCCTCGGTCACCGAAGGAACGCCGTCAGGAATGCCGCGCCCACCATCATCGCGGCCCATCCAGTCGGTGCTGTTTCGCCCGGCCGAGATGATGTCCTGGAAGGTGGAGTTGGGATTGTAGCCGAGCATGGTGCTCACGCTCAACCGGAACTTGTCCGGATAATCGCTCGTGTTGAGGGAGACCAGGGCACCGGACCAGTCACCGGTCATTTCGGGCGTGGCGGTCTTGGTGATCACGATGTTGTCCAGCAGACCCGTGGGGAAGAGATCCAGCTTCAGGTTATTGGTGAAGGGATCGAGTGTCGGGATGCGGCTCCCGTTGATCGTCGTGACGATATACCGGTCCGCCAGACCGCGCACGGTGACGAATGCACCTGCGGTGCTCACCCCGGTCACGCGTTTCACGGCGGCGCTGGCATCTCCATCGCCGGTCTTCAGCATGGCTTCACCGCTGATGTAATCGATGCTCGCGGCGGAATTGATCTTCATCCGTTCCAGTCGCACATCGCTCGTGCTGCGGGCCTTCTTTTCCACCACCACCGCCTTCAGCTCGGTCTTGTCCTCGGAAAGGCCGACATCTACCACGACCACTTCTCCACCTTTCGCGCTCACGGCCTTCTCCTGGGTCTTGAGCGTAACGAAGGTGATCACCAACGTATACGGGTTCGCGTCCGGCAGTTTGAGCGAATAGGCGCCATCCAGGTCCGTGGTGGCGAAAACGCCGGGCAGTTCCTTCACCTTCACGGAGGCACCGATGATGGTCTCGCCGGTGGGGTCGCTCACTGTGCCGCGCACAGTGCCTTGACCGAGCGCACCAGCGGCGATAAGGATGGCGGCGGATACCGCAATGAGTGTACGGAACATGGCGTGATGGGCGGGGTTGCGAAACTATCGGCGTGCGGACCGTGCCGTGTTAGTGCGGTGTTATCACTGATCTAACCGGAAGCGTCCATGGATCCGGCCCCTGCGTGAGGGCTGCCATGGAATGGCGAAGCCCCACGAGAAGCGGGGCTTCTGCATCCGGGCTACCCTTACCGTTCTGTAGCCCGGATGATGTGTTGGTATCAGGGGATCTGTTGGGTCCGTACGTTGTTCGGGGTCGTGCTGCCGACATTCACCAGGATGAGGTCACGGTCATTGCCCGAACCGGTGTACTTCACTTCACCGTTGAGGTTCACATCGCGCGTGCTGTAGGTGTTGGTCACCACGTTGTTCGGTGTGGTGCTGCCGACGGACACCAGGATGGGGTCGCGGTCGTTGGCGCTACCGGTGTATTTGGCTTCGGCATTGAACGAGACATCACCGGCCCAGAGTACCTGCGCGGTGCCTGCGGTCTTGCGTGCGCTGGTACCGAAGGTGGACGTCGCCGCGCTGGTGAAGTCCACGGTCGCAGGCGCTGCACTGAGCGCCAAGGCTGCGCCGGTCATGCAGCCGAGGTGGTTGCGGTGGCGGGTTGCCAGATGATAGGTGCCCGGCGCCACACCGAAGGTCACGGCTGATGCACCGTCCAGGTCGACCACATCACCGTCGCGTTGTACAAGTGCGCTGCGGCTGGCGACGATCGTGGTCGGCGTCGCGGCGCTCCGCAGTTCGAGGAGCACCCAGTCCACAATGGCGTTGTTGCCGGAAACGGCGA
>Ga0209480_10003281_pt1 | contig 10619 bp, 9 predicted proteins | sample JI61114C2DNA_FD_187501 | JGI IMG/M metagenome (GOLD analysis project Ga0209480, IMG submission 187501) | Wastewater effluent complex algal communities from Wisconsin, to seasonally profile nutrient transformation and Carbon sequestration -... | ecosystem: Engineered > WWTP > Effluent > Algae...
TGGATTCTTCCAAAGTTCTGAGTAATTCGGCATCGTTTGCGCCTTTTGTGCGCGTCAGACTGCGAATGCCGTCCGTTAATTCAAAACCGATGCCGCGCGTTCTGACCGCTTCGATCAAAGCCTCTTTGTTGTTCACATTTTTCGGCAGATCGTAAAGCATTTTGACAAATTCGCTCTGCGTCAAAGGTTTCGGCGCGGTTTCCTGTGCGAAAATTGAACCGAAAGAAACTAAAAAAACTAAAATTATAAAAATTGCTTTTTTCATTATAAAAAGATTACTGCTCTTTAAAGATGCGCCAAACTAGAAAGACGTTTGCTGACTGTCAGAACCACCTGCGGTAGCGGGTGGGTAAAATTCGATATTTTTTGCTGACAAATTAAATCTTTTAACCCACCCGCTACCGCAGGTGGTTCTGACTCGTTCTGAAATTTTGCCCACCCGCTACCGCAGGTGGTCTGACTTGTGCTGTAAAACAAAAACGGAGAAACCTTAAAAGATTTCTCCGAATTTCGTTTTCAGTTTGTAAATTTAAGAAAAACTTTGAAAAGAATTGTGTAATTGGACATTCGTATAAACTTTTGTCTTTTTACTTTATTAATTCACCCATTCTTCTTCATAATTCAATCGCCAATGTCTGGTAACCCAATCTTGCGCGGCTGTCAGAACATTTTGCTTCCATTTTTTCACATTTTCCAAAATCGAAAGCGCGGCTAAAGGCTTGCTCGGATCTCTTTCAACACGAATAACTTGCGTCGGGACTTCGATAATCGTTTTTTCTTCATCAAAAATCCGTAATGTAACTTCGCTTCCGACCGGCGGTAAAATTTCGATGTTCAACAATGCTGTATTTTCACCGAGATTTTCCGTCAGACCTTCGACCGAAATTGTGTTTCCGCTTTCCGTGTCAACCCAACTTGCTTCAAACTGCAAATTCGCCATAATGCGTTGATGCATCGGCGTTTTGGTTTCACTTGTATTATACGATAAACGCGACATAATTATTACTTCCCCCTTTCCTTATTCGTCAACTCAAATCTTTTGATTTTTCGTCTGATTCGAGATTGCGCGAGTAATTTATACTAATATTACAAAAAAGTCAAGTTTCAAAAAACCGCTCAAACCGCTCATTTTTAATTAAGCGGATTTCTTACGATTATTTATCGCTCAATGTATAGATATATTTCAAAAAGCAAGACTTTTTCAGAATTTAAAACGGTTTTCCGCTCAAAAAGTTGCAAAATGAAATTATCCCTAGGAAAAACGCTTGTCGGTAACATTAATTTAATTTCAGAATGCAATGATACCCGAGGAATAAAGAACATAATTAATTGTTTGATTTTTAGGAACTCAATTTGCTTGAAAATATAAATATACCGTTTTTATCGTATAAAAAAAACGGAAAAATTTTCACTAAAACTAAAGTGGAAAGGCTGAAAGTGTGGAAATTCAAGCACTTATAAATATTAAAGACGATTTTTTGGTAAAGACAGCGGAAGATTCCGACAGTTCTTTTATATCTCTAAAATCCAAAAAGTAAGATAAATATTCAAATTATCGTCAATTAGCAATCTAAGAAAAAGCAATTTTTTTTCCAAATATATAAAAAACAAAAGAGGTCAAAAAAAATATAATGACTAGAAGAATAAAATTTTTAGCGACGGCGATTTTCTGCTTGGCTCTCGGAGCAGCGCAGATTTTCGCGCAGTCAACCGTAACCGGCGGCGTTCAGGGCAGAGTTGTTGACCCGCAAGGCGCAGTCGTGCCGAATGCAACTGTTAAAGTTAAAAACGCAGGCACAAATGCCGAAGTTACAACAACAACAGATGACGACGGTGGCTATCGCGTAAGCAATCTCCAACCCGGAACTTATACAATTGAAGTTTCGGCAAACGGATTCTCAACCGTCAAGGTTGAAAGAATCATTGTCGAGGTCGGACAATCAACAAGCGTCGAAGTTCCTTTGAGAATTCAAGGTTCGGAAACTGTTGTCGATGTTACGGCTGAAGCTCCGGTTGTTAATACAAACGATAACGCAAATTCAACTAATATCAACCAAACTTCAATCAACGAACTTCCGATCAACGGTCGTCGCTGGTCGAATTTTGCACTTTTAACGCCGGGCACAGTTCCCGACGGAACTTTCGGTTTGATTTCGTTTCGCGGTATTTCGGGTTTGTTGAACAACAACACGATCGACGGCGGCGACAACAACCAAGCATTTTTCTCGGAAGAACGCGGCAGAACTCGTATCAATTACGTTATCAGCCAATCGGCTATCCGCGAATTTCAGGTAAATACTTCAAACTATTCGGCTGAATACGGACGTTCGGCAGGCGGCGTAGTTAATGCTGTTACGAAATCGGGAACGAACGAATTTCACGGCGAACTTTTCTACTACAACCGCAACAACCGCAACGGTGCGCGTAACCCGCGTGCTTTCCAAAGCGTTTTGGTCAACGGCGTTTCGACAACGACAACTGCTAAACCGAAAGATTTGCGTGAGCAATTTGGCGGCGCGATCGGCGGTCCGATCGTTAAAGACAAATTATTTTTCTTTTTCAGCTACGATCAACAAAGACGTAATTTCCCCGGTTTAGGTGCTTTCAGCAATCCGAACTTTTTGAACACCGCGAACGTCGCTCAATTGACGACACCGCTCGGCGTTCAAGTTCCGGGACAACCTAACGGCGTTACGGGAAGAGGTTTGTCGCTGGCACAAGTCAACAATACTTTATCGTTCTTAAATTCGCTGACCGGCGAAACACCGCGTAAAGGCGACCAAACTTTGTTCTTACCGAAAATTGATTGGCAAATTAACGGTAACAACTTGTTCAGCATCAGCTACAACCGTTTGCGCTGGGAATCGCCGAACGGTATTCAAACACAAGCCGTGAACACCCGCAGCCGTTCAAACTTCGGTGACGATTTCGTTGAAGTAGATTCGGTTAATGCACGTTTGCAAACAACTATTTCAGGAAGCATGTTGAACGAATTCCGTTTTCAATACGGACGCGATTTTGAATCGCAATTCAGCACACCGCCGCTTCCGGGCGAACCGACAACATCATCAACCGCACTCGGCGGCGTTCGTTCCCCGAACGTATTTATTACCGGCGGACTCGAATTCGGAACACCGACATTCCTCGAACGCTCGGCATTTCCCGATGAGCGTCGTATTCAAATCGCCGACACAATTACTTATACCAGCGGCAGACACACACTTAAATTCGGCGGCGATTTCAACATCGTAACCGATGACATTCAAAATTTACGTTTTGAAGCCGGTGCGTATTCATACAACAACATCAACGATTTCATCATTGACTATGCGAACTATGTAACTCCGTTAGGCGGAACAACAAACTGTATCGCTAACCCGACACGCTTTAGAGGAAAATGCTACACAAGCAACTTCCAACAAGGTGTCGGTTCACCGGGACTTAAGTTGAAAACATACGATTACAACTTCTTTTTCCAAGATGATTTTCGTATTTTCCCGCGTTTGACATTGAATATCGGCGTTCGATACGAATATATCACGATGCCGGATATCACCTTGCCGAACGCAAGCACCGCACTTGTTCCGAATAATACATTTACTGTTGCTCAAGCTACATCGCAACTTCCGAGAGACAGAGACAATCTCGGTCCGCGTTTCGGCTTAGCGTATGACGTTTTCGGAAACGGCAAAACATCAATTCGTGCCGGATACGGAATTTATTACGGACGTATTCAAAACTCGACGATTTACAATGCGCTCGTCAATACCGGAAATCCGGGCGGACAAGCACAAGTTCAAATCGCTCCGACAGCGGCAACTGCACCGATTTTCCCGAATGTTTTGCCGGCAAACAATTTAACTTTTGCTCAAGGCGCAATTCAATATTTTGCTCCGGGTTTCCAAGCTCCGATGATTCACCAATATGATTTCATTATCGAACATCAATTGTTGAAAAACACGGTCGTTTCGGCTTCGTTTATCGGTAGTTTAGGACGTAATTTGCCGACATTTGTTGACCAAAACTTGCGTCAAACAGGTCAAACGACATTTACGGTTGTTGGCGGAAATGCTAATGGAACACAATTTGTATTGCCGCTTTATTCGCGTGCAAACACAGCTTTCCAACAAATCACACAAATCGAAAGTTCGGTCAGATCCGAATACAGAGCTTTGGTTTTACAATTAAACCGCCGCTTTACCGATGGATTGCAATTCCAAACAAGCTATACGTTTTCGAGATCAACCGATACAAACCAAAACTCGGCGACATTTACGCAAAACAATAGCCCGTATGATTTGAATAACCGTTCATACGACAATGGTCCGAGCAATTTCGACGTTCGCCATAAATTTGTAGCAAGCTTAGTTTATGCTCCGACTTTCTACAAAGGCAGTTCAAGTTCGTTAGGCAATTATTTGCTTAACGGTTGGTCGATTGCACCGATTTTTGCTTATTACTCAGGTCGTCCGTTTGACGGAACGGTTTCGGGAACAAGCTTGAACGGTTCAAACGGCGATAATCGTTTTCCGCTTAATTCGCGCAATCTTTTCCGCTTACCGAGTCTTGTCAATTTAGATTTGAGACTTTCAAAACGATTCAGATTTGCAGAAAGATACAGTCTCGAGCTTTTGGGAGAAGCATTCAACGTTGCTAATCGCACACACATTTTTGGTGTGAATAATGCGCTTTTCATTCGCTCAACCAACTGTTTCAACACAAACGGAATTACTTCGAACAACGCAAACGGATTGTGTTCTAATCCGCAGTTTGGTCAAGTTACAAACACGGACAGCACACTTTATCGTGAACGTCAGATTCAATTTTCTGCACGATTCCAATTTTAGTTTTTCATTAATTTGAAAAACCTTTGCGGCGTGTTTTCTTCGGGAAACACGCCATTTTTATCAGCAAACGGAGCGCGGACGGCTCGTCCGCAAGTATTTTTTTTAATTGCGGACAAACCGTCCGCGCACTACGTTTGTCACAGACATTGACAATCGGAAATCCAAAATCCAAAATCTAAAATTGATTTATGCTTTCGCTTCTTAAAATCAAAAACATTGCGCTAATCGATGAAATTTCACTCGAATTTTCGGACGGATTAAATTTGCTTACGGGCGAAACAGGTTCGGGAAAATCAATTATCGTGGACAGTTTGAGTGCGCTTACGGGCGAGCGGATTTCTTCTGATTTAATAAAAGAAGGTGAAACTTCGGCGCGTATCGAAGGTCTTTTTTCGCTCAAAGCAAATCCCGATTTACACGAAATTTTCTATGAAAGCGGAATCGAATTGGACGATAACGAAAATATCGATTTAATCGTCCGGCGCGAACTTTCGGCTGTCGGAAAAAACCGCATTTTTATCAATAATCAACTCGTAACCCAAGCATTTTTACGAAAGATCGGCTCGTTTATCGTTGACATTCACGGACAAGGCGAACAGGCGACTTTGTTTAATTCGGCAACGCATTTGGAAATGTTGGACGAATATGCGAATTTAAGTTCTCTGCGCGAAAAGACGGCTGAAAAATATAAAAAACTTGCGTCCGTTCGCCGCGAAATCGAGAATTTGCGCGATGACGAGGCGCAAAAATTACAGCTTTTGGATATATTGCAATTTCAAGTCGATGAGATCGGCAAAGCAAATCTGAACGCTGGCGAAGATGAATCGCTCGAAGAAGAAAAACGCCGTTTGAACAATGTCGAAAAACTGTCGTCTTTGAGCGAAGAATCTTATCTATTACTTTACGAAAACGAAGAAGCAACGCTGACAACGCTTGAAAAAACTGCGCGGCGAATCAAGGATCTGAGCGAATTTGAATCTTCATTCGGCGAATATACGGAAAGTTTAGCAACGGCGCAAGCAGTTTTGGAAGATTTGGCTTTTGTCTTGCGCGACTTTCGCGGAACGCTCGAATTTTCTCCGGAAAGATTGACAGAAATCGAAAATCGTCTGGCAGAAATCTCGCGTCTCAAACGAAAATACGGCGGCACGATCGAAAGCGTTTTGGCACATTTTGCCGAAAGTTCAGAGCGTTTGCGAAATATCGAATCAGCCGATTTGCGCGAAGCTGAGCTGAAAAAAGAATTTGAAGCGGCGCGTGAAAATTATCTGAAAACCGCCCGCGAACTTCACGACAAACGCGAAAAATCGGCGCGGAAATTTGAAAAAGAATTAGAAGCAAATCTAAAAGCCGTTTCGCTCGAAAAAGCACGTTTTGAAATTCGTATCACAGCAAACGAATCAGACGATAAATCATTCACCGCAAAAGGTTTGGACAAGATCGAATTTTACTTTTCGGCAAATCCGGGCGAATCCGTGCGCCCGATCGCAAAAGTCGCTTCGGGCGGCGAACTTTCGCGCTTGATGTTGATTTTGAACACGACAACCAAACTCGCGGAAAAATCGAAAACGATGGTTTTCGACGAAATCGACACCGGAATCGGCGGACGAGTTGCCGAAGCCGTCGGTTTGAAATTAAAAGAACTCGCCAAAACTCAACAAGTCTTATGCGTTACGCACCAACCGCAAGTCGCGGCTCTGGCAAATCATCATTTCGTCGTCGCCAAAGAATCGCAGAAAAACCGCACATTCATCAAAATTAAAGAACTAAACGAAACCGAAAAAATCGAAGAACTCGCCCGAATGCTCACCGGCGCACAAATCACCGAAACCGCCCGCCAACACGCCAAAGAAATGCTCGGCGCGAAAAGTTAAATTTTATTTAATTTTTTGCGATTTTTTCTCGATTTCTTGGTCGCTGATGATTACGCCGTTAATCGAATACCAATTCGGGATACCGAGTTGTCGGTTTTCTTCTTGCGCTTTACGAACGGCTTCTCCGAAAATTTGGCGGTCGCGCACCATTCCACGTAGAGTTTTTTCGCTAACGCCGTTTTGTTTTTTTATTTTGCCATTTTCAGCCATTTCTCAAACCTCGTTTGCTCTAAAATTGTTGTGTCCAAAACATCGCCGACAGCAATCTGCACAATTGTTTCACCTGAATTATAATACAAACTCCACTCATCGGCTAATTTTCTATAAACATTCCAAAAATTTCGATTTGAGCGCAAATAACGACGACGCACATCTTCTTCAGGAACGTGATGTCCGCCTTTTGCCACGCGCACGGCAACACGCTGAACGCATAAATCTGCCGAATCAAGATAAACCAAATGAATTTTGATTTCGTAATTTAATTTACGCGCTTTTTCAATCCATTTTCGCAAACTTAAACCTGATAGTGTTGATTCGACAATCAGCGATTCGCCTCTTTCCAAAAATTCGCCGAATCTTTGGCTAAAAAGTCTTGCAGCTTCGATTGCTACTGATTCGGGATGATTGGGGTTAATTTCGCGGGCAATATCGTCCGCGCCGAGATAAGCAATTTCATCAATTAAAACAAGTTCACGCGCCAACGTAGTTTTCCCGCTTCCGTTTGCACCGCCAATGATAATTAATTGTGATTGAACCATCAAATAAAATATTTTGCAGTAGAAAATTAATCTTTGTTTCCATCATCGCCAATCGCTTCGACCGGACAGGCGTTTAAGGCTTCTTCGCAAAGTTCGATTTCTTCGTCGGTTTCGGGTTGTTTATAGACGAATGAATAGCCGTTTTCGTCGTTGCGTGTGAAGTTTTTGGGCGAAGTATCGCGGCAAACGTCGCAGTCGATACATTGACTGTCAACGTAAAATTTTCCGCGTTTGTTATCGGGTAATTTGTCTTCGATTTCTGCCATTTATTCGTAAATTGATTTTATTTTTCTGCCGAATCGAAACGGAAAACCGTCGCGCCGTAAGATTTCGATTCGGTTTAATTCAAAAACATCTAAATTATTTTCTTCGCCGTAAACCGTTGTAAAAGCCGCTTTATATCCGGCATTTTTTAACGATCGTTTCGCATAATCCGTAAAAAATCCCGCCGGATATGCGAAGATCGAACAATCTTTTTGTGTCAGATTTTCGATGTAATTTTTCGATTCGTTTACTTCAAATTCGATTTCTTTTTCCGTAATTTGATGAAATAATTTGTGATTAAAACTGTGCGAAGCAAATTCGATTCCGCCCGCAGACATTTCTACAATATCATTTTCCGAAAGATGTTCGCGACTTCCCTCGCCTTCTGCCGTAACTTTGTCGGTCGTTTTCCCGACACACGAAGGCACAAGAAAAATCGTGGCTTTTGCGCCGTATTTTTTCAAGATCGGAAACGCATTTCGGTAATTATCCTTCCAACCGTCATCGAAAGTTATCGCGACTGCTTTTTTTGGAAACTTACCGTTTTCTAAAAAAAAATTGACAATTTCCGAAGCCGTCAAAAGTTCAAAACCTTTATTTTTGAGATATTTAACTTGCCGTTCAAATTTTTGCGGATAAGTGAACGCGCCGCGAATTTTCACGTCCGCAGTCGGCAGATCAATTTTATGATAAAGCAAAACAGGAGATTTCATCATAAATTCGGAGCTTCAAAAATGCTGATGTCGGAATCGCCGCGCGTCAGAAACCAGCTTTTCGGATTATACAATAATTCTTGTTGTTCAGGAGATTTCACCATCAATTGCAGAGGATTTTTGACGCGCCAAAAACCGAATTTTTCGAGTCTTTCTTCAAGCAGATCATCAATTACATCTACAACCAAACCGCCGACGCGACGTTCGATGGCAATTCTCAAAGATTCTTGCAAAAGTGCGTCAATCGTTTCCTTCGGATTGTTCGGATGATAACAAATATCAGTGATCGCGGCTTTTTTGATCGCGCCGTTCGCGCCCGCTTTGCGGAAAAAAAGCACTGCGTAGCCGAGAAGTTTTCCGTTTTCAAAGTAACCGATCACTTCAAATTTCTTTTTCGGCTGACGCAAAAATTGCCATTCCAAAAGTTTTGCTTCACGTCGCACGGCACACGCCCATTGCGATTTAGATTCCTTCCAAAACTCATCAAAAGATTCGTCGAAATTTTCAATAACGCGCACGTTTTTATTCGGTTTGAACTTTCGTCTGATCGGTGCAAAAGCAAGATTTACAACTTCCCGAAGCGGTTTCAGATTTTCAATTTCGCGAATGTCGTTTCCCGCAAAAAGCAGTTTATGAAAACGCGGAATTTTTCCGACAATGACGAATCCGAGACTTTGCAGAAGTTTCGGCGCGTGTTGTTCGTTCGTGTTCACGCCCAAGATCAAAGGACAAAATTCTTCCGCCGCTTTGACCAATTTTTTCGCCAAACCTTGCCGCCGAAAATCTTTTGAAACGATTAGATCAAGAATCCAGATCGCATCTTGTCGTTCGCCGCCGACGTTGACCGTAACCGGAATTGCCGCGATCTGTCCGGCAATCGTTTCGCCGCTTTTGGCAACCCAAACCGGCAATTTTTCAGCGTCCGCATAAGGCGTTTCGAGAAAATGCCACGTCCAAAAATCAACATCGCTCATTCGCGGATTATCTTCGTAAGCCGTTTGCAGAAAAGACAAAAGTTTGTCTTTTTCGGATAATTTCAGATGCTCGATTTTCATTGATTGGAGCGTTCAAGCTAAGCAAGAACGGCAAACGTTTGAGTCAGAAATCAAGTTGAATTGTATGAAGCGTTTCGCGCCTTTCTCGTTTTACTCGAAGCGCGGGCAAGCGAGCCGCTTGCGTTCCGGTCAATTTTTTGCTTGATTTTGCTCGGTCATATTTATCATTCTTTCCAGCGCGATTAACGCAAAATGTTTGGTTTCGTCATCGACCGTAATTTCATTAACGACTTCGCCATTCAAAATATTGTCCAACGCCCACGCCAGATTTTGCGGCGCGATGCGATACATCGTCGCGCACATACAAAGGTCGGGCGCAAGCAGATGAATTTCTTTGTCGGGAAATCTTTGCGCTAAACGATTGACCAAATTAACTTCCGTTCCGATCGCCCATTTTGAACCGGACGGCGATTTTTCGACGGTGTTGATAATAAACGAAGTCGAACCGTTCAAATCGGAAACATCGACGACTTCACGGGCACATTCGGGATGCACGAGAACTTGAACGCCCGGAATTTGTTTGCGGATTTGGTCAACGTGCCAAGGTTTGAATCTGCCGTGAACCGAACAATGTCCGCGCCAAAGAATCAATTTTGCTTCGTGCAATTCTTCTTCCGTGTTGCCGCCGAGTTCTTCGTGCGGATTCCACAAAACCATTTTGTCTAGCGGAATTCCGAATTTTGCGCCCGTATTTCTGCCCAGATGTTGGTCGGGAAAAAAGAACATTTTATCGAATTCCTTCAAATAAACATCAAAAAGCGGCACGGCATTCGACGAAGTGCAAACAACGCCGCCGTTGCGTCCGCAAAACGCCTTGATCGCCGCAGTCGAGTTCATATAAGTGATCGGCGCAACTTTATTTTTCAAAACGCCGATGTCGCGCAATTGTTCCCAAGCGTCTTCGACCTGATCGATATTCGCCATATCCGCCATCGAACAACCCGCGCCCAAATCCGGCAAAATCACTCTTTGATGCGGTTTGCCCAAAATATCAGCCGATTCCGCCATAAAATGCACGCCGCAAAACACGATATATTCCGCATCGGTCTGCGAAGCCATTACCGACAATTGATAAGAATCGCCCGTCAGATCGGCGTGTGCGATCACG
>Ga0209480_10003283_pt1 | contig 10616 bp, 6 predicted proteins | sample JI61114C2DNA_FD_187501 | JGI IMG/M metagenome (GOLD analysis project Ga0209480, IMG submission 187501) | Wastewater effluent complex algal communities from Wisconsin, to seasonally profile nutrient transformation and Carbon sequestration -... | ecosystem: Engineered > WWTP > Effluent > Algae...
ACCGTTTCACCCTCATCGGTCAGCGCCGGGTAGCCGATGACCGTTTGCCCGGCGACCGGAACTTCCATCAACTCGGGCAGCTCGCCAAAAGTCCAGTCAGTGAGGTTGGTGAACTCGGATGGGGTTTCGTGCAGTTCGGCAAATTCCTGCTTGGCCTCCTTGCCCCATTCCGCGCGCAACTGCATCAGGCTGCGGTTCATGTCCAGTTGGCGTGAATGCTCGTCGATCAGCTTGTAATTCATCGAGAAATGCAAGGGCAGGGCATCCGGCCGGAAGGCATCCGGCGTCACCGCCCAGCCGCGCGCATTCAAGCCACGCGCTTCGAGTATGTAGTCGATCAGCGGCGGAATCAGCCCCATGCCCATGCGCTTCTCGTTACCGACGGTGGCGGCGATGAACTCCTCGACGAAGTCAGGTACCGGCACCAGCTTGGCGCGAATTCGTTGCGGCAACGTCTTGATCAGCTGGATCAGCTTTTCCTTGAGCAGACCGGGGACCAGCCATTCCATGCGTGCCGCCGGAATCTGGTTCAACTGCGCCAGCGGCAGAGTCAGCGTTACCCCATCGCGCGGCGAACCCGGCTCGAAATGGTAGCTCAGCGGATAATCAATACCACCGACCTTGATATGGTGGGGGAAGGCCTCGGTCGTCACGCCGGCCGCCGAGTGGCGCATCAGGTCGTCTTTCGACAGGTAGAGCAGCTTGGCGTTGTCGCGCTCGGCTTCCTTGCGCCAGTGGTCGAAGGTGGCGCCGTTATGGATGCCTTCGGGGATCAGGTGGTCGTAAAAGGCAAAAATCAGCTCGTCATCGACCAGCACATCCTGTCGGCGCTGCTTGTGTTCGAGATGCTCGATCTCGCGGATCAGTTTCTGGTTGTGCTGGAAGAATGGCCAGCGCTTGGCAAAGGCATCTTCAATTTCCTCGCCAACCAGACCCTGGCGAATGAAAATTTCGCGCGATTCAGCCGGCGCCAGTGGGCCGTAATGAATGCGCCGTTTCGGGTTGATCACCACGCCGTAAAGCGTCGTGCGCTCCCATCCGGCCACCTGCATGGCCTTCTTTTCCCAATGCGCATCAAAATAAGTGCGCTTGATCAGGTGAGCGCCCACTTTCTCCAGCCAGTCCGCTTCAATGCGGGCAACGCAGCGGCCAAAGAGGCGCGTAGTCTCAGTGATCTCGGCGGCCATGATCCACTTGCCAGCCTTTTTCTGCAGCGGCGAGGAAGGGTGAATCAGGTAACGAATGCCGCGTGCACCGAGGTAATAGCCGGACTCGTCCGCCTTGCAGCCGATGTTGCCGAGCAGGCCGGAAAGCAGCGCCTGATGGATGGCCTCAAAGGTGCCGGGAATCTCGCTTTCCTTCCAGCCACCATCCTTGGCACCCAATTCGGCAACCATTGCGTGCAGCTGCCCATGCACCTCACGCCACTCGCGCATGCGCAGGTAGGAAAGAAAGTGCGCGTGGCAATTGTCGATCAGTTGCTTGTTCGATTTCTTGTGGTCGACGGCATGCTGGAACCAGTTCCACAACTTCCACCAACTGAGGAACTCGGATTTCTCGTCGGCAAACAGCTTGTGCTTTTCGTCCGCCGCCTGTTGCTTGTCTTGTGGTCGCTCACGTGGATCTTGTACGGAAAGGCCGGCGGCAATCACCATGACTTCCTTGAGGCAGCCGAGATCGCGTGCGGCGACCAGCATGCGGCCAATGCGCGGGTCGAGCGGCAGGCGGGCCAAGGCATCGCCGATGCGGGTCAGGCGATTATCATCGTCCAGTGCGCCAAGTTCCTGCAGCAGTGCATAGCCGTCGGCCACTGCCTTGGGTGGCGGCGGTTCGAGGAAGGGGAAGCTCTCGACATCGGTCAGTTTCAGCGACTTCATGCGCAGGATGACGCCAGCCAGCGAAGAGCGCAGGATTTCCGGATCGGTAAACGGCGGGCGAGCGTTGAAATCCAGTTCATCGTAAAGGCGGATGCAGACGCCGGCCGCCACCCGGCCACAACGTCCGGCGCGCTGACGGGCCGCCGCTTGCGAGATCTTCTCGATCTGCAACTGCTCGACCTTGTTGCGGTAGGAGTAGCGCTTGACGCGCGCCAGCCCGGTGTCGATCACATAACGAATGCCCGGCACGGTGAGTGAGGTTTCGGCGACGTTGGTCGCCAGCACGATGCGCCGCGTATTGCCGGAGGGCTTGAAAATGCGGTCCTGTTCGCCAGCTGAAAGGCGCGAAAACAAGGGCAAAATTTCCGGCGCGTGGGCCGACGACATGCCCGGCCGGGCCAGCGCGTGCTTGCGCAGGGCTTCGGCGGCTTCGCGAATTTCACGCTCGCCGGGCAGAAAGACGAGAATGTCGCCGCTGCCGAGGCGCGACAACTCATCGGCGGCATCAACGATGGCATCGTAAAGGTCGCGCTCATCATCCTTCTTGGTGACATCCTCGACCGGGCGGTAACGCACATCGACCGGATAGAGGCGGCCGGACACCTCGATCACCGGCGCGCCGCTGAAATGTTCGGAAAAGCGTTCGGCATCAATCGTCGCCGAGGTGATGATCACCTTGAGGTCGGGTCGCTTGGGCAGCAATTGCTTGAGGTAGCCGAGCAGGAAGTCGATATTCAGGCTGCGCTCGTGCGCCTCGTCGATGATGATTGTGTCGTAGGCGCTGAGATAAGGGTCGGACTGTGATTCGGCGAGCAGAATGCCGTCGGTCATCAGCTTGATCCAACTGTCTGCGGTCGACCGGTCCTGGAAGCGGATTTTTACGCCCACTCCTGTGCCCACCTGCGTCTTGAGTTCCTGCGCTAAGCGTGTTGCCACCGAGCGCGCCGCCAGTCGCCGTGGTTGGGTATGACCGATCAGGCCGGCGCCACCGCGGCCGAGTTCCAGGCAAATCTTCGGCAACTGCGTCGTCTTGCCCGAGCCGGTTTCACCGCAAACAATGACCACCTGATGCTTTTTGATCAGCGCGGCAATTTCCGCGCGCCGTTCATTAACCGGCAGATCCACTTGGAATTCCGGCTTGGGCAGCGAAGCCTGGCGTTGTGCCAAGCCGGCACGGGATTTTTCGAGCAGCGTCGCAAATTCCGCCTGCAATTTTTCGCGCTTTTCGCCGGTCGACCGCAACAGATTGCGTTGCATGCCGCGCAGGCGGCCGTAGTCAGCAGATAGGCAAAGTAGCCGTTCCATGCCGTCCTGCGGCGTGCGTTTTTGTTCGTTGTTCTGTGCCATCGATCGAGATCGCTTTGTCATCTGCTACGCAGCGACTAGCCATCTTTTTCCTGCAAATGTTAAGCGGCGAATTTTGCAGTAAATTGCGCGCTTAATCCACGCGAGATACAAAAGATAAGCCTTGGGCAGGAATGTGTGCCGCGCTGCCGGGCGCTCGGTGGCGTGCGCGATATATACTGCATGCATACGCTGGCCAGCCCGCCGGCCAACCATCCACGAAATCTATTCCCAACCATGGCAATTTTTCGCTGTAACAAATGCGCTCACCTTGACGAACGCCCCGATGGTCAGCTTGGCGAAACCATTGCCTGCCCTGGTTGCGGCAACCACGCACCGGTCTACGGCACACAGTTTTTCGTTGCCAAATTGCTCGACAGGTATTTTGCGGGACAACGTGAAATTTCCCGGCTCAAGGCGCTGATCGCCGGCGTTGCCGAGGCACTGCCAGTGGCTGCGCCAGCACCTGCTGCGCTGACTGAAATTGACTTTTTCAATACTGACAGTCTGGCTTCAGATGTCCAGCACGGGCCGATCTACGATTGGTTCAAGCGCAAGCAGATCACGGTTCAGGCCAATATGCGCGGTGTTGATACCACCGGCTTTTTCGATGAAGTGGCGATGAGCATCGGAGGCAACCTGAGCCTTTTGAGCGAGGTTGTCGAGCGCATCCGCTGGGCGCAGCAAAAGGAGTATTCGAGCACCACGATACAGCTTGATAAGAAGTCAGCGGAGGATATCCAGACAATCTCGGCATTTTGTCAGCAGTTATATGACTTTTCCTTCGTTGCCAAATGTATCCACAATCGCCAGAAAAATAATCTCCTTCTGGTTCTGCAAACGGCGCCGACGATTCGCGATTTTTTCAACGGCGAATGGCTGGAGTGGTATGCGCTGATGACCTGCCTGCAGTATGCCAAGGAGCGCAAAAAACGCTTTTCCTGCGCCCGCAATCTCAAAATCACCCTGGCTAACGATGAGAGCTATGAACTGGACGTATTCATGCTGGTCGATGGCAATACGGCAATCTGCATAGAATGCAAAACTGGCGAGTTTCGTCAAAATATCGACAAGTACTTGACGTTGCGCAAGCGTCTGGGGCTGAGCGGGAAAAGCTTTGTCATGTGTGTGACCGGGCTCAGCGACGAGCATGCCAAGGGTTTAACCGCCATGTATGACCTTGCCTTCGTCAGTGAGCGAGAATTGGCGGCTCATTTGGCACGGCTTTTCTAGCAGCGCCTTCGCATCAAAGAAGGGCGGCGGAGGCAATAGCCTCAGGCACCCCGCTTTTTGCCATAGGTCTTGAATACGAGCTTGGCATCACGACCAGCGCGTTCGAGGGTGCAGATCGCCGGGTCGTCGTCATGGCCGCAGAAAAAGTCATTCTCCTGGGCCTGCATGACCATACGGATCGCCTGCTCGTCACTGATCTCGTAGCGTTCGGTGAGTTGTGTGGTGACTTCGTCGAGGTGTTCCTCGTAGGTCATGTGTGCTGCCATTGGCAAGATTTCCTGTCAGCCTGCTGCCTTCTGATTGGCCAGCGCTTTTTCGGTGATCTCACGATAAAGCGAAGTGACCTGGCTGATCAGCGACCGGTGTTCCGGGTGGCGCTCCAGCATCGGCATTACTTTGGTGGAGTCGGCCAGTACTTCCTGGAGGAAGGCCATGTCGAATTCGTCAAGGCATTCACCTTTATCCACTTTGGCCTTGATTGTCAGGGCACGTGGCAGGCGCTGGGATTCAAAGCGCTCTATCAATACAGCCAATACGCCGACGTCTTGTTCTGGGGTGCTCATGGCAATCTCCTCGTGGATGGAAAATCGTAAGGGTACTACCATGAGTTTATCATTCGTCGAAACGGTCGGCATATATCCTGAACGGTGGGTACAAAAAGTGGTCTGACCGGCCATTGTAAAGAGCGATATCGCCATGTATTACGGAGAAAAATTCAACGCTTGGACGCATCTGATTGGTGCGTTGCTTGCCATGACTGGTGCCATCTGGCTTTTGCTGGCAGCATTGCCGAGCGGGGATGGCTGGAAAATATTCAGCGTTGCAGTCTATGGTGCGACGCTGGTCATGCTTTACAGCATCTCGACGATTTATCACAGCGTACGGGGGCGGGCAAAAAATATCCTGCGCAAGCTGGATCACTTGTCCATTTACCTGTTGATTGCCGGTAGCTACACGCCATTTTGCCTGATCAGCCTGCGCGGGCCATGGGGTTGGTGGCTGTTTGCGATTGTCTGGTCATTGGCCGTAATCGGCATGTTGCAGGAAATCAAGCCGCGTTCGCCGGCGCGCATCCTGTCGCTGGTCATTTACGCGGTGATGGGCTGGATTGTGCTGGTCGCCATTAACCCGCTTCTCGAAAGCCTCGGTACGGCAGGCTTTTTCTGGCTTGCTGCCGGTGGTGTTTTCTACACGGCGGGGATAGTCTTCTTTGCCTTTGATGAGCGCTTCCGCCATTGGCATGGCATCTGGCACCTTTTCGTTATTGCCGGCAGCCTGGCGCATTTCATAGCCGTACTCTTCTACGTCATCTGAAATTTGCGCCCGTGTGGCGGGTCAGCAACGGCAGACTTGAGTCCGGGCTGGGCTGTTTCAGGACCAGATGCGCGTTGCACCGACGGTCAGCAAGCCCAGATAGGTCGCTGTCAGCGATCCGGCAAGGTGAATGGAGGCAAGACCGATCGCCCAGGCGGGCTGGCCAGCCAGCAGGCGTTCAACCACTTCAGCAGAAAAGGTGGAGAAAGTGGTGAGGCCACCGAGAAAGCCGGTAATCGCGAAAAGCTTCCAGGCCAGTGGAAAGTGCGTGTTGATATGGAAGATTCCAACCGCTACGCCGATCAGGTAGCCGCCAATGAGATTGGCCGCCAGCGTGCCCAATGGCAGGGCGATCAGCAGTGGGTTGAGCGCCAGTCCAAGTAGCCAGCGCATCCAGGCACCCAAAGCTGCACCAGCGCCGATTGCCAGAAAATTGAGAAAATTAAGATTATGCAGGGCTGACATGGAGGAGCATTGTAGCGACTTGCTATCACTTTGCCACTCTTGGCAGTGAATGACAGCAGCAAGACATGCCGCTACGCTTGCGATAAATATGGACAGCCCCAGGAGCTTGCCATATTCTGAAAAATACAACTATAACGATGGTCAGTGACCTTCTGGAGGAAACATGAAGCTAATAAATTTTTCTGGTCTGAAAGGTCGTTTGACGCTGTCCGTGCTGGTCGCGTTGCTCGGGCTGCTATTGCTGGGGGCTTTTCAGATACTCCATCTCCGCAGCCAGTTGCTGGATGACCGCAAGGCCATGCTGCAGGCCGCAGTCGATATCGCAGTCAACACCACTAAAGGTTATTACGCTCAGGAAAGCAAGGGTGAATTGACCAGGGAGCAGGCGCAAAAGCTCGCCAGAGAAGCACTGAGCAGCATGCGCTATCTTGGCGAGGAGTATTTCTACATTTACGACAGCAAGGGCCTCGGGGTGATGCACCCCATCCGGCCGGAATATGTGGGCAAGAGTCATTGGGAGCGCCAGGATAAAACCGGTGCCTATACGGTGCGCAACATGGTTCAGGCGGCTCTCGACAAGAGCGGTTTCGTCGAAACCCGGACACCGAGGCCCGGTAGTGAGGTTCAGGTGCCGAAGCTGCATTACCTCCAGCATTTCGTACCGTGGGACTGGGTCGTTGGTACCGGCCTCTATATCGACGATCTTGATACGCTGTTTTATCAACAGTTGCGCAGTGCGGCCATCGTTATCTTGTTGGTGTTGCTGACTGTTGGCGCCGTTGCCTGGTGGGTGGCGCGGGCCATTCTGGCGCAGATAGGCGGTGAGCCTGCTGATGCCGTGGCGGCCATGAGCCAGGTGGCGGCCGGCGATCTGACTGTCTCCCTGGGAGTCTCCAAACGTGACAGCCTGTTGGGCGAACTGAACTGTCTGGTTCAGGCCTTGCGTCAGATGATGGAAGAAATTGCCCGCGGTGCCGGTCAGGTCGCCAATTCCGCGCAGGAAATTTCGGACACCTCAGGCAAGGTGGCGGCCGCTAACGCCTCGGAAACCGATGCAACCCAGACGATGGCTGCCGCCATGGAGGAATTGACGGTTTCCATTACGCATGTCTCAAGCAATGCGCATGAAACAGAGCGCCATGCCAGCGATGCCGCCGATCTGGCTGCTCAGGGCGAAAAAAGTGTTGAGGCTGTCGCCAGCAACATTACGACCATGGCCGGGACAGTTGCCAATGCGGCTGACAAGGTGCGCACTCTTTCGGTCAATACTCAGGAAGTGGCGCGTATTGCCTCGGTGATCAAGGACATTGCCGGTCAAACCAATCTCCTCGCCCTCAACGCCGCTATCGAGGCGGCGCGGGCCGGCGAGCAGGGGCGCGGCTTTGCCGTTGTTGCGGATGAAGTACGGGTTCTGGCCGAGCGAACAGAAAAAGCGACGCTGGAGATTTCCGGTGTGGTGGACCGCATACAAAGTGAAACGCTGAATGCTGCCAAAATCATGGATGCCGCGCTGCCTGAAGCAGAAAAGGCCAGAGCCACCGCTGACGAGACGAGCGGGCTGCTCCACCGCATTGCCGATGGCTCGCGTGCGGCGCAGGATCTGGTTCGTGAAGTTGCCGCCTCGACCCGGGAGCAGAGTGAGGCCAGCACCTCCCTTGCGCAGCAGGTGGAGCGCATTGCCAATCAGATTGAACATACAGGTCAAAGTATGAGTGCCAATGCGCGTGCTGCTCACTCGTTGCTTGAAACGGCCCAGACGCTTAAGGCGGCGACCGAGCGCTTCCGCGTCTAAGGCGGCAAAATTTCGCGGGGCGGGGGCTGGGCCGGTTAAAATGGAGGGATCAAATATAGAGGTTTCACTGTGAGTAGCCCCAACAAGCCCGAAGTCGCCCCTGCTGCTAATTTTATCAAGAACATCGTCGAAGCCGACCTTGCCTCCGGCAAGCACGCGCAACGACGCTGGGCCGGGCGCCCGGGGACCGCTGCCGATCACGCTGCTGGCGTTCTTGATCCGGCCAAAATACGTACCCGTTTTCCGCCCGAGCCGAATGGCTACCTGCACTTCGGTCATGCCAAGTCCATCCTGCTCAACTTCGGCCTCGCCGAGCAGTTTGGCGGCCGCTGCCACCTGCGTTTCGACGATACCAACCCGGAGAAGGAAGAGCAGGAGTATGTCGATTCGATCATCGATGCCGTCACATGGCTCGGCTGCTCGTGGAACGACAATCTCTATCAGGCCTCCAATTATTTCGACTGGATGGCGCAGTTTGCCGAATACCTGATCTCCGCTGGCCATGCCTACGTCGATAGCCAGTCGGCCGACGAAATGCGCGCCAACCGCGGCACGCTGACCCAGCCGGGCAAAGACTCACCTTTTCGTAGCCGTAGCGTTGCCGACAACATGGATTTGTTCAAGCGCATGCAGGCCGGCGAATTCGCCGACGGCACGCACATCCTGCGCGCCAGGATCGACATGGCGGCGCCCAACATCAACCTGCGCGACCCGGCGATCTACCGCATCCGCCACGCTACCCACCACAACACCGGCGACAAATGGTGCGTCTATCCGATGTACACCTTCGCCCACCCGATCGAGGATGCGCTGGAAAACATCACCCACTCGATTTGCACGCTGGAATTCGAGGATCAGCGCCCGTTCTACGACTGGCTGCTTGAGCGTCTGGCCGAAGGCGGCCTGCTGCAACGCCCGCTGCCGCAGCAGATCGAGTTTTCACGCCTCAACCTGACCTACGTCGTTCTCTCCAAGCGGAAACTTATCCAATTGGTTGAGGAAAAACACGTCGACGGTTGGGACGACCCGCGCATGCCGACCCTGGTCGGCGCCCGCCGGCGTGGCTACTCGGCCGACGGCTTCCGCCTGTTCATGGAGCGCGTTGGCGTCACCAAGAACGATTCGCTGATCGACTACGTGCTGTTCGAAGACGCCATGCGCGAGGTGATGAACGACTCCGATCAGCGCCGTATTGCCGTGCTCGACCCACTCAAGCTGATTATCGACAACTACCCGGCGGCTCAGGTCGAGGAATGCTTCGCCCCCAACCATCCGCTGCACCCGGAACTCGGCCAGCGCGCCGTGCCTTTCAGCCGCGAACTGTGGATCGAGGGTGAGGACTTCATGGAGGTGCCGAGCAAGGGTTACCGCCGCTTGTTCCCCGGCAACATGGCCCGTCTGCGCTATGGCTATGTGGTCAAGTGCATCGGCTGTGACAAGGATGAAACCGGAAAGGTGGTTGCGGTGCACTGCGAATATCTGCCGGAAACCAAGTCCGGCACCCCGGGCGCCGACAGCGTCAAGGTCAAGGGCAATCTGCACTGGGTGTCGGCCGCCCAGTCCTGCGCCGCCGAGATCCGCCTCTTTGAACGTCTGTTCAAGGTGCCGGCTCCCGGCAATCGTCGCGAAGGCGATGCGCCGGATCTCGAACGCAACTTCCTTGACGATCTCAACCCCGATTCGCGTCAGACCATTACCGCCCAGCTCGAACCCAGCCTGCGTGATGCCAAGCCGGAAGAACGTTTTCAGTTTGAGCGCCACGGTTACTTCGTTGCTGATCGCGTCGACTCCAGGGATGGGCAGCCGGTGTTTAACCGCGCGGTCACCCTGAAAGACTCGTGGGGCAAAGCCGGGGCTTGACCCGGTGTTGCATCAAGCGCAGCGATGAACGCCCGTAATATCGAACAACTCGGCCAGGTCTTCACGCCACCGAAAGTGGTGGCCTTCATGCTCGACCTTTGCCAGAACAAGGGCCGGGCGCTGGAACCGTCGGCCGGTGACGGCGCGTTTTTCCAGTTGCTCAAGGCGCGCCATACGGATTGCGTCGGCTTGGAGATTGATCCGCGAGTTGCTCCGGACGGGGTCGAGGTAGGTGATTTCTTCGATTACCCCTTGAGCGAGCAGTTCGATACCATCATCGGCAACCCGCCCTACGTGCGGTTTCAGGATGTTGCGGTCGACACGCGAAAACGCCTGAAATCTGATCTTTTCGATGGGCGCAGCAACCTCTTCCTTTTCTTTATTGAAAAGTGCGTTCGTCACCTCAAACCGGGCGGTGAACTGGTCTTTATCGTACCGCGCGAGCTGATCAAGCTGACCGCCGCCAAGAAGCTGAATGCCTGGCTTTATGAGCAGGGCAGCATCACGCATTTTTTCGAAACCGGCGATACCAGGGTATTCGACGAACACACGCCCAACTGCGCCATTTTTCGTTTTGAGAAAGGGCGCAGCGATCACCTGATGGCCGACGGCCGACGTTTCATTGAGGTTGATGGCCAGTTGATGTTCCTGCGCGATGATCACAGCGTGCGCTTTGCCGACGTTTTCTCGGTCAAGGTCGGTGCCGTATCGGGGGCCGATCAGATTTTCAC
>Ga0209480_10003285_pt1 | contig 10609 bp, 10 predicted proteins | sample JI61114C2DNA_FD_187501 | JGI IMG/M metagenome (GOLD analysis project Ga0209480, IMG submission 187501) | Wastewater effluent complex algal communities from Wisconsin, to seasonally profile nutrient transformation and Carbon sequestration -... | ecosystem: Engineered > WWTP > Effluent > Algae...
CGCTCACAAATCTACTTTATCTCGCCCCAACGATATACATGATGCAGGTCTATGACCGTGTTGTGCCAACTGGTGGGATCACAACTCTGGCTTGGCTCACCGTGATCCTGGGCATTGCCCTGGGCACATTGGCAGCGCTTGATAATGTTCGCTCACGTTTGATGACCATGGCCAGCCTCAAGCTCAACGATGAATTGGCCGGAAAAATCCTCGCCCAACTCGTTTCGAACCGAAAAAGCCAGCATGCCGGGCAGGCCATGCGCGAATTCGATGCCCTTCGCCAGACCATGACCGGCCAGGCGGTGATGGCGATGTTTGATGCGCCATGGACTCCGATCTATTTCATCGCGGCGTTCCTGATTCACCCGCTGTTGGGACTGATGGTGCTTGTCGGAGGAGCTGCGCTGGTCCTGCTGGCAGTGCTTAACGAACGCAATTCACGCAGCAGGTCCAAGGCCGGGATGAAGGCCAATGCGACCGCCTATGCTGCACAGGAAGCACTTTCCAGCCATGCTGAACTGATCGGCGTTCTGGGTGTTCGCAAGGCGATGGTCGCACGGCAACAGCAAGCCCGCGCCGAAGGACTGCGCACGTCCACCGACGTTCAACTTTCAGGCCTGCGTTACAGCGGGATGATCAAGTTTGCCCGGATGTTCATGCAGTCACTGGCCCTCGGCCTGGGCGCTGTGCTGGCAATCAAGGGCATGATTTCGGTTGGCACCATCATAGCCGCGTCAGTTTTGCTCAGCCGGGCTTTGCAGCCGATCGAGCAACTGGTCGGCAGTTGGGGACAGATTGTAGCCGCCCGTCAATCGCTCGACACCCTACGGACGCTGCTGGATGGGCCGGCCGCCGACGAAAAAGTTTATCACCCTCTTCCAGCACCAACCGGTCACATCCAGATCGCTGGGCTGACCATGCAGAATGCCAAACGCGATGCGTTCATTCTGCGCGGCATCAACCTTGAGCTTCACCCAGGCGAAGTAGTCGGCCTGATCGGCCATTCCGGTGCAGGCAAGAGCACTCTGGCGCGGATCATTGCGGGCGGACTTGCGCCCGAAGTCGGAGAGGTGCGGATTGATGGCGCAATGTATTCCGATTGGGATTCCGACGATCTGGCCCGGTACATTGGCTATATGCCGCAAAACAGCGCGCTCCTTCCCGGATCGCTGGCCGAAAATATCTCACGCTTCGCGGTTCTGCGCGGTGAGAATGCCGAAGCGGTAGCGCATAGCGTCGTCGAGGCGGCCAAACTGGCCGGTGTCCACGAGATGATCCTGCGCTTCCCTGGCGGCTATGAAGCCCGGCTTGGCGAAGAAGGCTTTGGGATGTCAGGCGGACAATTGCAGCGCATTGCGCTTGCCCGCGCACTCTTTGGCGATCCGAAAGTGTTGGTGCTCGATGAGCCGAATTCAGCGCTCGATGCGGAAGGTGAACGCGCGCTAATGTTCGCCATCAATCACGCCAAATCACGTGGAGCAGCCGTTCTGGCTGTCGCCCACCAGCCCCAAATCTTGGGCAGTTCGAACCGGCTTGTGGTTATGCGCAATGGCGGGATTGATCATCAAGGGCCGGCCGAGCAGGTTATTGCCGCCTTGCGGGTTGAAGCCGCCAAGACCAACGTTCAACCGTTGACGCGTGAGGCAGGGAACAATGTCTGACATGGCCTTCGATACCGCAGCAATGGAACAGCAGATCGCCAGCGCTGAACCTTCCAAGCGCGAAATTCGGCGCGGTATCTGGATCGCAGTCGCATTCTTCGGCGTACTACTCGGCGCTGCGGCGCTGATCCCGCTTGATGCAGGTGCCAGTGCAGCGGGAACCGTTTCCGTATCGGGCAGCCGCCAGCTGGTGCAGCACCGCGAAGGTGGGATCCTCACCGGACTGGCAGTAACCGAAGGTCAGTTGGTCAAGGCCGGCGAGGTCATCGCAACTGTTTCGCAATCAAGCCTGACCGCCGATGAGCGCAGCCTCACCGGCGAAGTAATTACCCTGATCGCACAACGTGAGCGTCTCAAGGCACAAATGGCCGGCAAATCGACCTTTGCCGATCCACCGGAGTTTGCTGCACTGCCGCCAGAGGACCGCATTCTGGCCGACGAAGCCTTGCTTGGGCAGCGCCAGTTGCTTCGCGCGCAGCGGGACTCGCTTTCTGCCCAGCGCTCGGTGCTCGATCAGCGCGCCAGCCAAAGTGGATCCTCGATTGCGGCCGCCGATTTTCAGGCAAAGGCCAATCGAGAGCAGCGCCGCCTAATCGGCGAGGAACTGGCCGGAATGCGTGAACTGGAGAAGCGGGGCTTCGTCTCCAAAAACCGGATCCGCGAACTGGAACGCGCCGCCGCACAGCTTGATGGTGACTATGGTGCGTTGCAAGCCGACAAGACCCGCTCTCAGCAATCGATCGGTGAAACCAAAATGCAATCGGTTTCGCTGGGCAGCCAGCATATCGAAGGCGTGGCGCAGCAACTTCGCGACGTGCAATTGCGGCTGGCAGAATTGCAGCCCCGATTGGCAGCCGCCAAGGAACAGGTCGCCCGTTCCGCCGTACGCGCTCCGACCAGCGGCCACGTGGTTGATTTGCGTGTCCACACTGTCGGCGGCGTAATTGCACCAGGTGAAACGCTGATGCAGATTGTGCCCGATACCCGCGAATTGGTGATACAGGCCCAGATGGCACCAGTCGATGCGGACTCCGTCCACGTCGGGATGACTTCGCAGGTGCGGTTCAGCTCACTTCACGATCGCAATATTCCGGCGCTCGACGGCAAGATCACAAAACTGTCGGCAGATAGCCTTGAGGATCCGCGCAGCGGCCTGCGCTTCTTCACCATCGAAGTGGTCGTGCCAGCAGGTGAACTTGACAAGATCCGAAGTCTGCATGGCGAATCCGCGATCCGGGCAGGCATCCCGGCCGAGGTCATGGTTCCGCTGCGCAAACGCAGCGCGCTATCCTATCTGCTTGATCCACTGCTCAGTTCATTCTGGACCAGCGGCCGCGAACGCTGATCACACCGAGGGTCAGGAAGCGCAGTCAGTCAGATGCGTCTGCTTCCGGATCGCCGCAGTCGGCGCGACAGGGATCGCGAGTGACGGCAGCATCCGATGCGGTGTCGCTGGCCCCGGACACGAAACGATAGCCAACGCCGCGAATGGTCTGAATCCGGTCCGCACCGACCTTGCGTCGCAGCCGGTTAATCTGCACTTCTACCGCATTATTGCTGGGGCGCAGCCGATCTGAACTAAGCTGATCAAGCAGATCTGTCTGGCTAAGAATGCCGTCCACATTCAGTGCAAACAGGCGGAGAAACCGAAATTCGTTTCGCGTCAGACTGAGGCGCGCTCCGTCGAGCCAAGCACAGCGCGACTTCAAATCAATGTCCAGATTTCCAAGGACGATGCGATCGTTTGAATGTCCTGCACCGCGCCGGACAATGGCACGAATTCGGGCCACAACCTCTTCAGAACGGACCGGCTTGATCATGAAATCATCAGCGCCGGCATCAAGGCATTCTACCCGCTCTCGCCAGTCCCCCTTGTTTGACAGGACAACAAGCGGCTGATTAACGCCCGCATCGCGCAGATGACAAACCTCTGGCAGGATCGGCCCATAGCGCAGCCCGTTATCCAAGATGATCGCCGCGACGCCTTTGGCCAGATCATTGTCAAGCGCATGCCTGACCGAAATAGCAAGATGCGCAATAAATCCGCTTTCAGTCAATCGATCGATCAGGCGATCGGATTGTTCTCGATCCCATTCTATTATTAATAATCGCATGATACCCCCTCATACGTCATCTGATGCAAATTTTTTTATAAAAAATCTGCATTTCAGAATAATTCTATTTGGTTCCGAATTTTGTTTCGATCTGAATACCTATTTGTTGCAAAAATGCGGTGGGCAAAAGCCCGCCTGCGCAAATTATTACAATGTCATTTTGGATAGTTTCAGTTTCACCGCCGCAAGAGAGCGTCACGAAATCTGAATCAATTCGAAGAACCTGACTTTCCAGCATTTCCCTTAGGGAGCCATTCTCCGCGTACTTTTGCACACGCTGGCGATTTTTGGCCCTTGCGCGCGAGTATGCGCCCCCCCGATACGACAGCGTGACTTCGGTCCCGGGCATTTCCGCCAGCCGCCCTGCCGCCTCGAGCGCGGAATCGCCTCCGCCGACGACCAGCAACTTTCGTCCAGCGAAATCTTGAGGATCGATCAGCCGATAAACGACCTTGTTCAACTCTTCGCCTGGTACGCCAAGCTGTCGCGGTGTGCCGCGCCGACCGATCGCCAGCAGCACGGACTTGGCACGGTAGGTTCCGCCGGATGAGACAATTTCAAAATGATCGTCGCTGCGGACAATGGCAGTCACCTGCTCTTCGAAACGAGGCTTAAGGCCGCTGCGCGCAAGGACGTCTTCCCAAAACTTCAGCAGTTCTTCCTTGCTGACCTCGCCAAAGCGAACCTCGCCGATCAAAGGCAGCGTTGCAGGGGCGGTCATCACCACCTTGCCACGGGGGAAATGCGCCACTGTCCCACCCAGGCTGGATTGATCGAGTGTGGCAAATGAAAGCTTACGCTCCATCGCGCCAAGACTGGCTGCGATCCCGGCCGGACCGCAACCAACGATTACGGCATCCAGCAACCCCTCGCGTTGCGGAACAGACTGGGCGTGCTTGGCGACCGCGTCGATCGCCTGGCGGCCCTGTTCGATCGCGTTCTTGATCAGCCCCATCCCGCCCAATTCGCCGGCAATGAAAATTCCGGGAACTGTGGACTCGAACTCGGGAGAGACCAGTGGGATGTCGATCCCCCGGGTGGCCGTGCCAAACACCAACGAAATCGCCAGCGTGGGGCAGGACGTGGCACAGGCACCATGCCCGACACAGCTGGTTGGTTCGATCAATGCAGCCTTGCCATCGATGATCCCAAGGATCTTTTTTTCGGGGCATGCATGCACACAAGCGCCGCACCCAAGACATTTGGCTGGGTCGATCAATGGGTGGAGTGATGGCGGCTCGGTTAAACCGGCCTGGCGGTTGTCCTCAAGCACCGCCAAAGCCTTGATCGAGCGATGGCGAGCCAAAAGCCATCCACCCAGCCATATCAGGGCCAACGGGAGCAGATATACCAGCCAAAGCGGGTTAAAAGCCATATCAGGCGCCCGGAACTCCGGCATCGCGCGCAGCCGCATTGATCTGGGCCAGGCCTTCAGCATCTCCCGCCAAAGCCTTGCGTGCGGTCGCCAGATCGCTTGCCGCCAGCTTGTCTTGACCTTGAACCATCCGCGAACGGATCAGCATGGCCCAGCCTTTGGCATCTTTGGGGTTCGCTTTGAGCTTGGCTGCCAACCCTTCAACCATGCCGTCGATTGACGCTTGCTGCTGCGCGGGCGGCATCGCGCTGATTGCAGCAGCCTGCGCGTCGTTTGGTGAAGGGGCAGCGCCGGACACGGTGCCGGGGATTGGCACTGAACCCGCAGCGGGTGGGGCGGCAACGGTCTTGAGCTGACCAGAGACATCAATCCCGAGCTTGCCCGAGATTTCTTTGATCTTGGCACGGACATCTGCCTGCCATGGCGCGTCAGCCGGGGCCGAATTGGCGAGCGCCACCAGTTGATCCAGCCCCTTCTTTTCTTGCCCATTCTGCGCCAGCCAAAGGGCCTGAAAATAGCGTGCCCGAGGCTCGGAGGGATCAAGCGAAATCGCCGTGTCGAAGGAAGCTTTCGCCTCTGGCGTAACCTTGCCGCCAGCCACGCCAACCAAGGCTTCGCCATAACCGGCATGGACCACGGCCTGTTTAGGCAAGAGTTCCATGGCGCGCTTGTAGGGCGCAATTGCCTTGTCCGGACGCCCGGTCATCACATAGGACCAGCCGAGCATTCTGAAGCCTTCGCCATCGTTGGGCTCCTTTTCGAGCCGCGCGGCGAGTCTGGCGATCATGGAATCGACATCGCCGACCGCATCAGCTGCCGCGCCAGAAGCAATCGGCCCTGATACTTTGCTGGCTCCCGGGTCACCGCGAAAAAGCAAAACAGCAACAGAAAGTAGCGCTAGACCTCCCGCTGCAACGAGCAGATTTCGGCTTGATGTAAGTCCGTTCGATTTGCCTTCTGGCTTCCCTGATGCCGGTTCAGCAGCTGCGGTGACAGCTTCAGCTGCAGGCTGTTCCCGCATGTGCCAGACCCGCATGGCCACGATCCCCAGCGCCAGTCCGGCAAGTCCAGTCAATATGTATTGCAGCATCGCAACTCAAATCCCTTGTTCCTCTGGTTAGAGGAGATGGACGCTATTGGTTGCTTTATCGGCTCTACCCCAGCTTCAGCCTGACATTTGCCTGACAAATTCGATTTAGAACGGTGCATTGCCCATGGTGTGCGACGAACTGAGTCAGAAGTTTTTCCGATGAGGAAACCAAACTGTAAGCACGTTTTGGCAAATGGGGGCGTCACTCCATTATGGGTTGCGAGACAAAATGGCCTCCAGAGCAGAACAGTTATCAGCACCCAAACAACAGCCGCGCCTTACGCCGGGAACGATTGAACGATTGATTTCGCTGGTAATTCTAGCTGGCGTTGCCGCTGCGGTTGCTTGGGGTTGGTGGCATCGAAACGACGGAACGATTGATCCAGAGTATGGCTTTGGTTACGCGCTGGGCATAATCGGCGGGACCTTGATGCTGATTTTGCTGGCTTACCCTCTTCGCAAACGCGCCAAACCGACCACCCGGGTTCCAGGGACAGTAGGTTTCTGGTTTCGTTTCCATATGTTGCTTGGCCTGCTGGGACCACTGGCCATTCTTTACCATTCACGCTTCACCTGGGGCGCACTTAATAGCGCAATGGCCCTGGGTGCGATGATCATTGTGGCAACCAGCGGATTGGTAGGTCGATTTTTTTATTCCAGAGTCCATCGCGGTTATTCGGGACGGAAGCTGGAATTGCGCGCACTGAAACAGGAGATGGATGAAATTGCGTCCAAAATCGAAGCGCGCGGAATGACGCATGATGAGGTTTTGGCTCGCTTGCAGCCATTTGAAGACCGGGCTGTGCGCGCAGGCAGTACATTTTGGTCAAGCGCAGCAGCGGTGATCGGCCTGGGTGTCGAAACGCGCATCGCCCAGCGCAGTCTGCTTGCTGCATTGCCGCGCGAGGCAAATCGCGGCGCATCCATTTTGCGCGATCTGGTCGGTGATTTTTTTGTTGCTGTCAGGCGGGCTGCTGAATTCGCCTTCTATGATCGGCTGCTGCGGCTGTGGCACGTGATGCACCTGCCGTTGTTCTTCTTGTTGGTTGGCGCTGCCGTGCTGCACATCGTTGCGGTGCACATGTACTGATGCGTCGCGCACTGGCCCTGTTCTGGCTGTTGTGCTTGTGCCTAGCAACCCCGGCACTAGCCCAAACCTTGATGGAGCGGCTGGTGACGCCGGGCGCACTCTCCGGTGCCCATGCCAAACTCGAATCGAAATGTGATAGCTGCCACAGCTCTTTCCGCAAGGAAGCCCAGAATGGCAAATGCAGCGCATGCCATAAGGGTGTTGCTTCAGACATTGCCACGCGCACCCGCTTTCATGGCAAATTCAATCCGGCACGCACTGGAACCTGCAAGAGCTGCCACAGCGAGCACAAAGGACGCGGAGCCGGACTGATTTACCTCGATCGCGCAACGTTCAACCACGCCTATTCTGATTTTGCCCTGACCGGCGCACACAAAAGGGTCAAATGCCAAGGCTGCCACATCGGCAATGACTATCGCCGCCAGACCAGCGACTGTGCCAGCTGCCATGCCCGCAAGGATCCGCATCGCGGTCAACTGGGGCGCAAATGCCAAAGTTGTCACACCACGACGGCATGGAAGCCGGTCACCGGATTCAACCACGCGGCAACCCGCTTCCCGTTGACTGGCGCGCACCGCAATCAGACGTGTATGTCTTGCCACGCAGGACAGCGCTGGAAAAACCTCCCAACCAATTGTTCCAGCTGTCACGCAAAGGATGATGCCCATCGGGGGAGCCGCGGAAGCAACTGCGCCAGTTGCCACACAACAGCGACTTGGCGATCAGCAACTTTTGATCATTCCACCACGGGCTTCCCGCTCAATGGAGGGCATGCCGCAGCATCTTGTGCGCAGTGTCATGGACCGGGCAATGCCAACAAGAATCCTTCCCGCACCTGCTATGGCTGCCATGCCAAGGACGATAGCCACAAAGGTCAGAACGGGACCAACTGCGCCAGTTGCCACAACACCCGCAGTTGGAACCAGACCAGCTTTGACCACGACCGTATGACCGCGTTTCCGTTAAAGGGGGCGCATCGGACTGCAGCGTGTGAAGGTTGCCACAAACAAGCGCCCAAGGTCGCGAAACCGCCATCGACCTGCTATGGCTGTCACGCGGCTGATGATAGCCATAAGGGTGGCAACGGGCAGGATTGCGCGAAGTGTCATGCTTCAACCGATTGGAAAGTGGTCAGTTTCGATCACAACACCATGACCAAGTTCCCGCTGGCCGGAAAGCACGCGCTGGCGCGCTGTGAAACATGCCATACCAAGCCTCCCAATGAGCTGAAACTGGGCACTGAATGCAGCTCTTGCCACGCCAAGGACGATGCCCACAAAGGCAGACTCGGCAACCAGTGCAGTCGCTGTCATAATGCCGATAGCTGGACCAGCGGCGTGCGGTTTGATCATGATCTCACCCGCTTCCCACTTCTTGGCAAGCACGGGGCGCAGGCATGCTCTGCCTGCCACATCGACAAATCCTTTACTGCCAAAGGCACAACGTGTGCTGCCTGCCATGAGGACACGTTCCATAAGGGTGCGCTGGGCAATCCATCACAATGCCAGAACTGCCACAACACCAATGACTGGAAAGAGTGGCGTTTCGATCATGACCGCCAAACCCGTTTCGGGCTGACCGGCAAACATCAGGGGCTGGTCTGCTCGGCCTGTCACGCCCGGCCTGGCGATCCCGCCAAACTGGGTAATCAATGTGTCGATTGTCATCGCAGCCACGACGTCCATCGCGGTGGCTTTGGCGACGACTGCGCGCGGTGTCACACGACCGCCAGCTTCAAGGAAATCCTGATCGGAAGCAGCCAAAGGCGACGCTGACAGCAGGCTTACAGTAACCTTACTATCCCCTGGATTATAAGGCGAAGTGATTCATCCCAGCGGTGACCTGATGGCTGGCTTATACCCTTTCCTTTAGTCACGTGTTTAGAACAACCGGAACAAGAGAAATCTTACACATCAGTTGGCAGATCGCCGACCGGGTCGTGTCGCAACATGGATGATCGGTTTGCCGCGCAGGTACCTCTCGGCAATTTTTGCAATTCTGGCAGCCCTGCTTCTCGCGGCGCTGCCTTCGACCGCCATTGCGAAAGCGCCGGCTTCAAATTTTGATCACTTCAAGACCGGGTTTCCTCTGACCGGGGCGCACGCGACGGTGCGCTGCGAGAGTTGCCACACCAACGGCCAGTTCGAAGGAACGCCGAAAGACTGCCTCAGCTGCCACAATTCTGTTCGAGCCACCGGCCTGCCGGGAAACCACATTCGCACTCAAGAAAACTGCGACAGTTGCCACACCACCCGGCAATGGGCAGTCGGCAAGTTCGACCACAGCAAATACAGCGGCAGTTGCGCCAGTTGTCACAACGGGGTGCAGTCGGTTGGCAAACCCGGCAATCACATCCAGACCGCGCAAGAATGCAGTAGCTGCCATTCAACCTCAAGTTGGAACGCGGTGCGGTTCGATCATACCGGGGTCGTCGGGAGCTGCGCGAGTTGTCACAATGGCAGCAAAGCGACCGGCAAGGGGACGAACCACATCCCCACCACGCAAGACTGCGCCAGCTGCCACACCACCAACGGTTGGGCCGGGGCGAAATTTGATCATGCCGGGGTCGGAACCAACTGTTCAAGCTGCCACAACGGTAGCAAGGCGATGGGCAAATCGGCAAAGCACATTGCAACGACAGCGGAGTGCGGGACCTGTCACGCGACCAACGCGTGGACCCCAGCGAATTTCAACCATTCGAATGCTACTGGGACATGTTCGAGCTGCCATAATGGCACCAGCGCCACTGGCAAAGGTGTGACTCATCTCAATACCAGCAATACTTGCACCAATTGCCACACCACCAACGCTTGGGCTCCAGCAAAAGCGGTGAACCACAACGACGTGATCGGAACCTGCTCCAGCTGTCACAACGGGACCAAAGCGCGCGGTAAGACAGCAACCCATATCACGACGACCGCTGATTGCAGCACCTGCCATGCAACCACCGGTTGGACTCCGGCCAATTTCAATCACTCGAATTTTACGGGGACCTGCTCCAGCTGCCACAATGGAACCAATGCGACCGGCAAGAGCGCCACGCACCTTAGCACCAGCAACACCTGCACCAATTGCCACACCACCACGGCATGGAGCCCGGCCAAGACCGTCAGCCACAATGACGTGATCGGGACCTGCTCCAGCTGCCACAACGGAACCAAGGCAACGGGCAAAACTGCAACGCACATCGCCACGACAGCGGAATGCAGCACCTGCCACAGCACCACCGCCTGGACTCCGGCGAATTTCAATCACGCCAACGCCACCGGCACCTGCTCG
>Ga0209480_10003286_pt1 | contig 10603 bp, 11 predicted proteins | sample JI61114C2DNA_FD_187501 | JGI IMG/M metagenome (GOLD analysis project Ga0209480, IMG submission 187501) | Wastewater effluent complex algal communities from Wisconsin, to seasonally profile nutrient transformation and Carbon sequestration -... | ecosystem: Engineered > WWTP > Effluent > Algae...
CCGATCGAGCCCCAGTAGCCGGGCGAGGGTGGCGGAAGGCAGGGTCAGCGGCGCGACTTCCCAGCCCAGCAGCGCGGCGGCGTAGGCCAGCGCGGCGACGGCGTGGCCCACGTCGAGCTGGCAGTAGCGGAAGGCCCGCTCGCCGTACTTCCAGGCTTCGCGCCACATCACGCTGGAAAGACCCACGGCCAGCCATTGCCCGCCATTCGCCGGAACGAGGGCGCGGCCTTCGAGGGCGTGTTGTTCCGGATCGTAGTGATGCAGGCCGTCGGCGAGGCTGGGCAGGCCGGCGGTCAGCACGAAGGCTTCGACCGGATGCAGGTTGCCCGACGAAGGGTTGCAGCGCAGCGCCCAGCGGCTGGCGCCCCAGCTTTTCCACGCGGACAGGCCGAAGGCGAGTTCGAGCAGCGCGCCGAGGCTGGCCACGTCGGCCGCGATGGGCGTTGCCGGCGGAGCGTCCAGATCGCCGAAAGGGCGGTCGAAGCGTTGGGCCGCCAGAGGCAGCAGTTCGACCGGCGCGCCGGCGTAGTGTCGGAAAGCGCAAGGCTGGGCGTCCCAGTCGAGCTGGCCCGGGCCTTCGGCAAAGGCCTCGAAACGGTGGCGGGTGCGGGCGTGATAGGCGGCGAGCGGGTTGTCGGGAGAGACGGCGTTTTGTGGGATATCCGACACGATGGAGGTTTCCGGAGGGTTTGAACTTCTTTTAGCAAAGGCCATGCCTGCAAAAAATCAAGCAGTTAGCGGCGCATGAAGCGCTTCGGCGCGGCTGGCATCATCTCTGCATAGGGACGGGGAGAAACACCCGCAACACGACAGCACAGCACGCGCCGCCGAGAAGGATTCGTGGCTACCGGCATCCGGGAATCCGATCGAAGCACTGCGCCAGCCGGACGCCGCGGGGCGCGTGAACTTGCCCGGCGATGTCGTCAAACCGACAGCGGCCGGGCTTTCAGAGGTGGCATGCCACCTCGTCCGATCGAAGCTCTGGAGCGAACATGAACAAGATTGGCCTTTTCTTCGGCACCGAAACCGGCACCACCCGTCTCGTCGCCAAAAAGCTGCACAAAAAGCTCGGCGAAGACATCTGCGACAAACCGCTCAACGTGAACCGCATCGCTCCGGCCGACATGCTCAAGTACGACGCGCTGATCCTCGGCACGCCGAGCTACGGCGAGGGCAACATCCCCGGCAAGGGAGCATCCGGCTGCTTCGAGCCCAACTGGGAAGAGTTTCTCGCCCAGTTCGACGGCCCGCCGGACCTCAGCGGCAAGCGCGTCGCCTTCTTCGGTCTGGGCGCCCAGGAACGTTACCCGGAGCGCTTCTGCGGCTCGCTTCTGGCGCTCTACACGGTGTTCAAGGGCTGGGGCGCGGAGATCGTCGGCGACTGGCCCGTCGACGGCTATACCTTTACCCACTCGCCCGCGGCGCCGGAGGGGCGCTTCGTGGGGCTCGTCATCGACCAGCGTACCCAGAGCCTGCTCACCGACGCGCGCATCGACGCCTGGCTGGCTCGGATCAAGCCGCTGCTGCTGGAAAAAATCGAGGCCGCGGCCTGAACGCCGCCGCCCATCCCAATCCATCTTGTGAAGGAAACCCCACCATGAGCGCCGACCGTTCCCGCTACCGATGCATCTCCGCCACCGATGCGGTGGCTCTGATCCGCAGCAAACTGGGCGTTGCGCTGTTCGACGTGCGTGACCTGGCGAGCTACCAGCGCGGCCACATCGACGGCGCCGCCCATCTGACCGAAGACCGCTTCCTGACCTGGACACGCCGCCTCGACAAGGCAACGCCGGTGCTCATCTACTGCTACCACGGCAACGCCAGCCAAACCTACGCCCAGATGTTCGTCGATTTCCACTTTGCCCGGGTGTTCAGCATCGACGGCGGCTACCCGGCGCTGGAAGCCGCCCTCTCGGCGTCCGAGCCTGCATGAACGACGGCGCCCGCGTTGACGTCTGAGCGGCATCCGCTTGTGCGGTGCCGAGGACATTGATCGGCGAAAACACATTCGCCACAACCGACGGCCATCCCAAGCAGCGCGAACACAAGGTCGGGCGTCACAGGCCGCTGGGCGCCTGTGGGGCGCTCACCGTTTCAAACTACCGCCGTTACCGATGGCATTCAGCTGTTATGCATGTAGTCCAGAGTTCGAGTCAGCCTTCGCATTGCTTCGAACCATGTGTCTCCACCTAGCCGAGCCATCAGCGACCGATAGGTGTGAATTTTGAACTTATGGACATCCGAAAGATATCGATCTACCGATCGAAGCGTCGCATCCCAAGCATCGGTGACTTCACTCCCGATGTCGGGAGACTTCTTCAATCCCAAGAAATATAAATCGTAGGATGACCAATTCGTCCAAAAATGATAGTGAGAAAACTCACTGCTCAGGTTGCATTCCGATTCAAAGGATTTCCGAGTTAAATTGCGGTAGTAATTCCAGCCTTGTTCTATGGTAAGAGGTGAACTGCTCGGCGCCGATCTTGTCGTGCCATGTTCCGGGCGACCGGTTGTCGCGCAGGTCATTAAAACAAGCCCCCCTGGCTTGCATACACGAACCATATTATTGAAAGTTTCCTTCCAGTGCGGATTGTGCTCCATTGCTTCGCAGGAAATCACCTGATCAAAAGATCCGTCGGCCGCAGCATATTCCTGGCCCTGGCAAACGATATCGACATCCTTGCCCGGCGCAATGTCGATGCCGACGTAACTGCAATTGGAAAAGAAATCTCGAACGGAGCCGTTGATATTGAGCGAGCCGATTTCCAGGACTCGTGCGTCACGAAAGAAACTTTGAAACTCTGTGGAAACGAGCCGAACGAAGTCGCGCTGAGCTTGATGTGCTATTTTATTCTCCCGATCAAAAATTGAATTTGCGCGTCAAGTAAAACCGCAAGTGCTTTTATAGTGAAATCCAGAGCGGCGACATACTTGGCGCCTCGCCTTTTAGGTCGATTCCCGGATCGTCCTTCCCCCGGTATGTCGTCTTCCCAAGGATGGATTTTCATGCTGACAGTATTCCCCGCTCTCTTCCCCGCTCTCGCTCGCCGACCCGTCCTCCAGAAGCGGACGCGGAGATCCGCTCGGCCCGTGCGCCTTCATCGGGAGACGGACAATCGGTGCTTTGCAGGAGTCTGGGCATACAGTTGACAAGGGTCTGGCACGTGTCCGTAGCGCCTGCTCCGCCGCCAACCTGGCCATTGGCCCCACCGGACTGCGCAGTCTATTGAGCAGCTTCGACCAAGCGTAGCCGGTCAATATTACGCTTCAAACCTTCAGCAGGAAATCTGGTTTGAGCGCTTAAGTGGTTGCTGCGCATCAACGCAGCCAAGATATGGCGTTCCCCGAAGAAGGTCTCGAGAGTCAATTTTTTCTCTACGTAATCCTATTGATAGTCCTTGGCGGGTAGCAAGGCCTCCATGCCAAGCCCGGAGAAACGGCTTTGCAGAATTTCGGCTCAATATAAAAGAGAGAGGAATTGCAAGGTAAAGCGGGCCTTGCCCGGCGATTTTTTCATGGCAACGAAACAGATTGGGATCTGCATTGTCATGGCCAAAACAGGCCGATCCTTATGAAGGCGGCGGACATACTTTTCCAAAAAGGGAGCTTGCCGGAGATGGTGTGTGGAATTTCATGGGAACGGACTTTTGGCAAGAGGCTGCCGACTTGTCCTGCGTCACGATGAATAAGATATAAAACATGCCTGAAGAGCCATTGGCCAAATCCGGCTCTGCTTCGTTGTAACTACAGCGCGAATGATCGGTTCTCAAGGTTTTTTCGACGCAAAGTCCTTTGGTGCAGTGAAGAACAAAAAGATATCTCCAGGGGAAGAATGGAACTGCCGAACCGGGTTTATCCAACAACCCGATCAGATCGTGGCTTGCATCGCGATTACGATCTGAACTTAGGCTTTGGCTCGTGCGGCGCAATAGCTCACTTCGTAACTTTCAGTTGAGACACAACAGAAAGTGCCCGGCCCGAGACTTTGTCTTTGATGTTCGCGGTGATCTTGTAGTCACCGACAGGATCGGTTATGTCAAAGCCCACCGTCAAGCTGGCCTGGCCGAGTTGAAATAGTCGCGGTTGCATGGGCTTTCCAGACCAGACTGGGCCTCCACCCGCTGGCGTCTTTTCCCCGTTCGGGTTTTCTAGAATGAATTCGGCAACTACGTCACAAAGACCATCGGCATTCGGTGAGCAACCATGAAATAGAAGAAGTGCAGAGACCGATGCACCAAGACGCACGGTGTTGGTCGTACTCAGTTTTGGTGGCGTCTTGGACGAGTTCCATGTTTTGCGAAACTGATCTTCGTCTGCAGTCAGAACTATTTGAACGCCGAAGTCTCCAGCACTGCGTATGCTCTTAGTATCCGGGATCGGTTTGCCAGTCGCATCAATCCATGCGCCGTGAGCGGCAAACGGAAGAAGCGCGACGAGAAATGTCAAACACCATTTCATATGAAAGACACCAAAAATAAGGGCCAAGGTAGAGCTAAGCAGCGTTGCTCCGCCCTATGGCGCAGCGCAAACGACCGAAGGAAGGGAGGTTGAGCGCCTTGATGGAAAATTATTTCGCACGAAGATACAAGAACTTTTGCGTCGATCCCGGTGCTTGCCGTTCTTCGGTTACAAAGAGGTCTGTCTTGGCTTTGACAAGGTCAGAAAGCTTTTTGTAACCGTAAATCCTGGAATCAAAATCAGGCTGCAATTTGGTTAAGTAGCTACCGAAAGTTCCCAAGTGCGCCCATCCCGCATCGTCACTTGATTGCTCAAGTGCAGCGAGAACAAATTTCTTAGGAAAATCTTGTTTTACTTCTGCAATCTCAACAGGGGGATGCGATGGAAGCGGTTTTTGATCATTCCCCGCTTTTGGGGGCGATGCAGTGGGTTCGATGGCGACGCTTGGGCGAAGAACCTCGGTAAACAAAAATTTGTGGCAGGCATTACGAAAAGCTTCAGGGGTTTTCTTTTCCCCGAATCCAAGCACAGTGAGCCCCTCTTCACGTAAGCGCATTGCGAGGCCCGTGAAATCGCTGTCACTTGTAATCAGGCAAAACCCATCGAACTTACGTGTGTAGAGCAAGTCCATTGCATCGATGATTAGCGTGCTGTCGGTAGCATTCTTGCCTGTCGTATATGCAAACTGCTGGACAGGTTTGATGGCATATTTTTGAAGAACCTTTTTCCACGATGCGCTTGTAGGGGCAGTGAAGTCACCGTATATGCGTTTGACGGTTGCCTCACCGAATCGAGCAATCTCTGCAAGCAGTCCCTCAATCACCGCCGCTTGTGCGTTGTCTGCATCAATGAGAACAGCCAAGCGCAGAGTTGGCTCTTCTGCTTCAATCTTTGCGACCAGTCGTGGAGATACCATGGGGATTCCTATTTTCTAGCTTTTGAAGTTACCGGGTGCGCGGCTTTTCGCGCAGTTCCGGTCGATAGCAGGGTTAGAGCGCACCGGCCCGCATAGACAAGCGCGCCCGTTAGGTTGCAGCAAGGTTGGTCTCCAAACGTTCTGCTCGCCAAGAGCCACCTGAGCCGTGATAGATCTCGGCGGTAAGAGTGAAAACCTCGCTGCAAGATGTGCAACGAAACCGATAAGCGACATAGTCGCCAGGCGCAGCACCATCTAGAACGCTGAGAAATGGCACTCCAGGTTCAAAGCTCACCGCCTCAACAGAAATGTCTTCAATGGTTCCATCTCGGAGATTGTCGCCGGCAACAGAAATAGCCTTCCGCAATTCATCGGGTGAGCGAATCGGGAAGACGACGCATAGATCATTGCGGCGCGGGCAGGTCATTGAGTGTGTGCTCTAAGGGTAGAAGTCACCGGCGCCGCGCGGCTTTATTGCGTAGCGTCCGGCGACTGAAGGGAGCGAGGTTGAAAGGGTTAGGCCTCATCCACCGCAGTTTGAGGGCCCGCGATCCGTTGGCTTCTCTAGCCAGATCGGTGTGTGTTTGGCCATATTTCGCCATCCAACTGGCCGACCCCGAACCGTAATGCTTGAGGCGCAAGCTGGGGTGGTTTCAATGTCTGCCAAGAGATAGACATTCTCAAGATCCCGCCACCGCGCGAACAGAACCACGCTTGTTCGATTCGCCTCGGTGATGACCTCCACTGCTGATTGGCCATCAAATTGTATACGGGTGATGGATTCGGAGTTGAGTAATGCGCAATACATCGTTGCCATGCTGCCGACAGTACTGCTGCTGATTCCGAACGATCTAGCGTAGAGCACGATTCGTTATCTACCGACTCCGCGGCTCTGAACGAAGCGGGAGTGACGTTATCGGCCGTTGTAGCACAGCCAACAAGGGTAATTGCAACCATGACAGATAAGAGAAGACGCAGAGTGTTCATCGTTCAAGTCCTAGCTGGATGACGTAAATGAGAGGCTGTGAAGTGGCTGCGATGGCATTGAGGCCTAACGAACCAAGGTAAGCGGCGGCTGGAAGCCGTCCGCTTGAACGAAGGGTTAGAACCATAGCCCATCCGAGCGAACGAATTGGGCGATTTGAACCAGTTATTAGGGCATTAACCAGTCTCTGTCTGGGCGGGCCAGCTGACGAGCATTGTTGTAAGCCATATCAAGGGTTAAACAAGTTGCCGCCCTATAGAAATTCCCCATATCTTCAACAACAATTGCTAGGTCTGCTCGGTTTGGGTTACCGAGGCATAGTGGCAGCAATAGTTGAACGCGACCTCTGTAGAAGTGAGGTATTGCAGTTTTGTAGTTCCTGCGGACTCTTTCCTTTGCATTATCGAGCGCGCCTTTTAAAAATGTTTGAAGCGAATATTCCCCCATGCTTTTATAGGGCTCAGGGAACCGTTCTTTATTGTCAGAAATAATATGTCCAACATTTGATCGTACTTCTTTTCTTGGATCAAATACAAGAGCAGATGGATCATCAAAGTAATGAGCCATGCTTGGCAGTTGAGAAAATTTTGTTAGATCATTTTCACCTTTTCTGCGCCAACTGCTGAAATGCCAATCTTGCTGGGCTTTCTGGTTTCTATTTGCCGTGCAGTAACAATATATTTCTTCTTGATTTGGGGTGACAAGTCCTGTATTAAAGGTTAACGCTTGACCATCATCGGAGACGAAAATTTTATTTTCATCTTGAAGCCGACGATACGTATGCTGTAGATAGTTGTATAGAACGGGTTTGTGATACGTGCTTTGGGTATTCTGATAATTCCAATTTTCTACCTCTGCCAAAGCACCCAAATCATCCAGCTTCTCATTCATTGCTGGAAAAAATATCAAGTCAAACAATCTTTCAGGCCAATTCGCCATGTTGAAAATCCTTTTTTAAAGTGTGCCCTAACGTGGAGTTGAGGCGCCTGCGCAGCTTTTCGCGCAGGTCGCCTCGAACGCAGGGTTATACCTTTGTGCCAAGTTGGTCAAAGCCGACCAATGCCGATGGACTAAAGGATTCAAACTGCCACCGAGGGAGATTATTTCTATCGGAAGCGTACTCATCGAGCTTTGCCTTAAGTAAATCGAGATTGGGAACGCCCAAGAGCGACAAGGTGCGCGATAGATAGCTCTTCGATGTGGACCTTGCGAACAGCTCAAATGGCCCGTAGTGCCGGGTCGCGTAAAGCAGCGTCTCTGGCCACCATCTGCCGTAGCTATCTGTGTGCGTTAAGTCGGCACGGAGAAAGCAAATGAAATCCGACTGCATAACATGTCGGAACTGTACGCCAGAGGTCTTTGATCGTTGTTCAAGTAGGTCAGCCCTTATTGAGAGGCGATTGCTTTTGAGTCGTTGTTTTCGAATCTCCAAGGACTTCATGTATTCGCGGAAGGCTGTAAAGCTCACCGTTGCATTCTTGCCGTAATCAGAATTGCCTGGAACATAGTACGACTGCGACAGGAGGTATGTGGCGGATTCAATGTGCTCGCCGCGCAGGAGAACCGCAATGACATAGAGAAACATTTCATGGACTATGAATTTGAAGTTGTCGAAATCTGTCTCGCGCCACTGATTGACATGCGGTGGCCGTGAAAGGTACGGCAATATGGATTCAAAGAACCTATGAACACGCGGCACATATGCCTGTGGGTCTGTGTACTGTGCAAGCGCTGTGACGATCTGAATCAGTTCGTTGCGTGAAGGAGTGAAATCCTCAATTGATTTCACTATTCGATCATCCATTTCGCCTTCGTCGGAAGAAATGCGAAATCGTTCGAGGTGTTCTGAGAAGAGTGAAAGGTACTCGTCTAGGGCGCCGCGTGTGTAGCCTTTGTCGGCCTTTACACCCTCAATAACCCGTTTAGCGAGAGCGCTGGTTCCCAATGCGGGTGCATCTGGTTCGGTGATGAATGATGGTGGTTTCCCTATCTCTGGCTTCAGGTATAACGGCTTGTCGAAAATCCAGCGCAGGAGTTTTTCGAAGTTCTCTGCATAACGATCGCTTTCGCTAAGGTCAACGTAGATACGTGACTTATAGTAGGTGGGCAAGTAGGGTTTGCCTGCATCGTTCTTTTCCGCGATGACTGCGACGAACTTATCTTGAGACTGCTTCGCGTAGACCTCCGCAGAAATGATCTGGGTTTCAGTTCCGACACCGCCAGCTCTTCCATCGGCCTTGCTTGCGTAGACCTGATCGCAGACGAGGATGACTTTCGAGATTGATGGGTCAGTGACCATCTTTTCCATGAACGCGATGGAATCGTGGCCTTCGCGCAAATCCCACTTGTCTAGCACAACATCTACGCCACTGTTTACTAGCTCTGTAGCTAGATCAATGACCCACTGCTCGTGTTCGGATGTTGACCAGCTATAGGAAATGAATAGACGAGGTGGCGAACTCATGCGTGGCGTGCCTCAAAGGTATAACGTTCAAGGTAACCGGCCTTGCGCGGCTTTATGCGCAAGGTCCGTGTTGACCGCAGGGTTATGCGTCTCCATAGCCATACTTTGACGACTCTGGATGCATGACTTTCTCGATACCGGCCTCCACGACTCCGTGTTGCAGAGCCCGATATATCAGCTTGAAGCTTGGCACTTCCAGAAGAGGCTTGCCAGCGACGAGCTTTCTCCGGTACTTGGCCAAGATGTCCTTCCGCTGCACGTTGAACGGAAACGAGTGCCGTCTATCGAACCCGTGGGATAGCAAGTGTCTTGACCGCGCCTGAATACATCTGTCAATCACAGATACGAGCCAACCATCCATAGCGCGGAGTTGCTCGATGTCGTTAAGCAAGGGGTAGAAACTCATCACTCCTTTGAAATGAAGTGTCTTACGTCGCCCTTTGATGTAGGCAACCATGTCTCTGTGAAGCAGACCTCCATACAAGTATCGCCGAATCTGCATCATGGCCGTTAATAGTGCCTTGTCACGGTTATTGGCAGGAATGACAAGTCCTTTGAGTGGCGTGCTCTTGAGCGGCTGAACTAGGTTTCGATAAAGGAGATAGGACACCTGCTTCTTGATGCGTTGAATGGTCTTGTCTCGAACGGATATGCGATCGACCCCAATTGCGTATCCAAGAAAATTGAACGACGACTTCGATGCGATCTCGGCCGCTAGACCATCCTTAGCAAGGAGACTAATTCCATCGGACTTCTTAACATTTATTGAAACTCGTGCTTCGCGCGAGAAGGCATCAACGATATTGAAAGACTCGCAGATTGCCGCATATGTCGGGCTCCAAATGACCGTGTCGTCTGCGTACCGGGCGAACTTGAGGCCAGCTTTTTCGAGGGACTTGTCAAGCTTCCAGCAAACCAAATTGGCCAGGAACAAGGAGAGCGATGTGCCTTGCGGTATTCCTTGATCTCGGTCCTTAAGGAATGCCTTGATGATGTCCTCCTCCTCTTGACTGACAAGGAAGCCATTCTCGTGCAGTTGCGCGAACAGAAATGTGTGATCGATGGAGCCGAAGAAGTCAGAGAAATCGAACTCGGCGATGAACGTTCTAGCGTTTTGCGCCAGGTCGACAGCTATGTCCTGAATTGCAAAATGAACGTTGCGATCATTCCGGTAGGCATACGAGAACGAACTGAAGCGGTGCCTGTTCTTTGCCAGTAATCGTGAGTAGAAGTATGTCGAAACCGCAGCATCCGGAATTTGATATACAGTCAGTTCACGCTCGCCACCACCGGGTTTCGGAATCTTCTTGCGATGTGGGGTGTGCGGGGCGTAGGAGCGCGCTGCAATCTTCCGTGCAATTGACATGGCGATTGCAGTCGCGTTCCGACGCACATGAAACGGGTTAAATTTTGGGTCGAGCGCCCAGTACTCAGGAACTTTGACTTCCTTTGCCGGCGCGCCCGCGATGCGGCCTTGATTGCGAAGCCATTCGCGGTGAAGGTGGTTGTGGTAGGCGTGATGCCGGTCGATTAGCTTGGCGCACTCGGCGAGTATTCGCTCTTTCAACTGTAGTTCGAGGCTCATCCTTAGCCCTCAGAAAACAGAAAGCCCGAGACAAGTCTCGGGCTCTCCACGGAACGAACCTAGTAAAAGTAAGTTGCCATTTGGTTGATGAGGCTGTGACACCGCACCCCCATTGTCGCAGCCGAAGCTGCAAATTCGAGGCGTTCCGTTCTGCCTCCAAGGCAGTGGATGCAGAATAGCGCGAACGGTTGTCTG
>Ga0209480_10003287_pt1 | contig 10601 bp, 9 predicted proteins | sample JI61114C2DNA_FD_187501 | JGI IMG/M metagenome (GOLD analysis project Ga0209480, IMG submission 187501) | Wastewater effluent complex algal communities from Wisconsin, to seasonally profile nutrient transformation and Carbon sequestration -... | ecosystem: Engineered > WWTP > Effluent > Algae...
TGGTGTAGAATGGTTCAATCGTTCAAAAGTGGAACCTTTGTCAGGAAAAGCTAGTTGGGTGAAAGTAACGTTAGCCCTTATGGCATTGTTGGCTTTAGGCGTGTATTCCGATTATAAAGAATTTATTTATTTCCAATTCTAATGAAACAGTTTTTAGTCTTTATCGGAAAAATTTTGCTAGTGCTTTTGCTCTCCGCATTTGCATTGGATTTTATTTACACCACAGTTTTTGCACAATCGGAAACTCGAAATAAAGTAGAAAATGTTATCAATTCGAAACCTCATAATTACGATGTGATTATTTTAGGAACATCAAGAGCCAATAATCATTTTGTTTCGGAATTGTTTGAAAAAGAAGGATTGAAAACCTTTAATTACGGTATGAGTGGTGCGCATTTATTTGAAACTTCACTTATGTTAAAATTGATGGTTGAACGCGGTTGGAACATCAAAAACATCATTCTGGAAACCGATTTGAATTTATCCAATGAAAAACGCGATGATGGAACTTTCGGACGTTTTATGCCGTTTATGCACCAATCGAATACTATTACAGAACATTTTAAAAAAGAACCCGATTTTACCGAGTTATATTATGTGCCGTTTTACAGATACATTCAATTTGATAGTAAAGTTGGATTTCGGGCTTTTTATAAATCGTTACAGCAAGAGCCAACAAATACATTAGCCAACAAAGGTTATTATCCGCTAGGATTTAACCCAAAGGCCAATATGAAAAATAATATTGAAAGTTTAGTGCCTTTGCGTAACCGTTATTTCGAAGAAATTAAGCAAATTTGTAAAAGTAATAACATCAATTTGATTGCGGTAACCACACCAATGTGTTCTAATGTAAAAGGAATGGACTATTTCAAAAAAGTGAAAAAGCTGTATCCAGAAATCAAAGAATATGAACATTTTGTTGAAGGAGATCACTACTTTTCATCTTGTGGGCATTTGAATGATAAAGGAGCAAGGTTATTTACCACTAAAATTATTGAAGATTTAGGATTAGATAAGAATGAAAAATAATAATAAAATAGTATTACTTTTTCCTGATGGTGTTGGGATTCGAAATTATTTGTATTCCGATGTTTTTAAAGGGATGGAGAAAGAATTGGTTTTATTTAATGCTTTTGATGCCAAAACAGAACAAGCAGTTAAAGATATTACAGCGATTCAAAATACGTTAAGTATTCCTAAATATACAGAATCTTTAACTGAAAAATTTTTAAGAGAATTAATTTGTTTGGCACGTTTAAAGCACAATGCTAAATTGGTTAATAATCCTTCAATTTTAACCAATTGGAAATCCAATCACAAGGGAATTTTCAAAATATTATTTTACAAATGCATCGAAATAGCTTCGCATCTGTTTACGAGTTATGAACGTATTTTAAAACTTGAGAAATGGTATCAAAAAGCCATCAGAAATACAAAATTTTATAAAGAAGTACGGGAAATTCTAGTTGTTAATTCGTCTGAAAAACTATTTTGTTCCCATCAACGAGGTGTGCAATGCGCTCCTATTTTTGCGGCCGCACAAGATTTAGGAATCGAAACAATTACTGTCATTTATTCGTGGGACAATTTGCCCAAAGCTAGAATGGCGTTACAAGCAGACAAGTATTTGGTTTGGTCAGATTACATGCAACAAGAATTAAAATTGTATTATCCTGAAATCAAAGAACAACAAATTTTTGTAACAGGAACACCTCAATTTGAATGTTATCACCAACCCGAAAATATTATTCCGAAGGAAGTTTTTTATGAAAGATATAATTTAGATACTCATAAAAAAATCATTTGTTATTCTGGTGATGATGTATTGACTTGTCCAGATGACCCTCTATATTTAGCAGATTTAGCGGATGAATTGGTAAAGCATAATTTAGAAGCAGAGTATCAAATTTTATTAAGACGTTGTCCAGTAGATATTTCAGGAAGATTTGATGCAATTATTTCAAAATATCCCGATTTAATTAGGCAAGCACCACCTTTGTGGAATTTTGAGACAAACAGCAATTGGATAACTATTTATCCATTGCCTGATGATGTAAAGTTATTGGTTTCCACTGCTTATTATAGTGATGTGGTGGTGAATTTAGGTTCTACTATGGCTTTTGATTTCGGCATGTTCAAAAAGCCTTGTATTTATATCAATTATGACCAAGAGGTTAAAGTAAATCCAAATTGGTCGGTGCAAAAAATATATAATTTTCAGCATTTTAAGAGTATGCCTAGTAAAAATGTTGTTGTTTGGTGGCAACAAAAAGATATAATAAAACAATTACTTTTAGATTTGAAATGGAACGAAGTAACAAATATTTGGATAGAGAAAGTATTAGAAGACTATGATTCTTCATCTACTAAAGTAATGAATTCAATAATTAACTAAATGCACATCTGTTTTTTAACCAACGAATATCCAAAAGCAGGTTTCCCCCATGGAGGCTTAGGTAGCTTTGTGAAAACTATGGCTGAGGCTCTGGTTAAAAATGGTCTTCAGGTCACGGTTATAGGGTTGAATTATACCCTAGCTGATGAAACAGAAAGTGTAAATGGAGTGCGCATTATAAGAATCCAGAAAAGTAAAGTAAAAGGCTTGGCCTGGTATTTTAATTCGAAAAATATAGCGAAAACCATTGCTGCAATTCACAAAAAGAATCCCATTGATATCGTAGAAGGAGCTGAATTGTCTCTTGCATTTTTACCTAAAATTAAAGAAATAAAATACGTGATTCGCTTACATGGCGGGCATCATTTTTTTGCTGAAGGAGAAAACAGAGGAATCAATTGGTGGAAAGGATTTCAAGAAAAACGCTCTTTTAAAAAGGCAGATGCTTTTATCGCGGTTTCTAATTATGTTAAAAGCCATACAGCTAAGTTTTTGAGTTATCATAACAAGCCAATTGAAGTTATTTTTAATCCAATAAATAGTCAATTGTTTCAACCTCTAGAGACAGCAATTGAAGTAAGTAATATTACTTTTGCGGGAACCATTTGTGAGAAAAAAGGAGTACGTCAGTTGATTCAATCTTTTCCAATGGTAAAAGAAAAATTTCCAAATGTTATTTTGAATTTGTATGGAAGAGATTGGTTGTTTCCAGATGGGAGTTCTTATGTAAAAATGCTACAAGAAACTGAATTACCTAGATTAGGAACATTTGCAAAGGATGTCATTTTTCATGGTGCTGTTTCTTTTGAAGAAATTCCAAATGTTTATGCAAAAGCAGCAGTTTGTATATTTCCATCCCACATGGAAACCTTAGGATTAGTTGCGCCAGAAGCTATGGCAATGGGAAAACCCGTAATTTTCACCAAGTTAGGACCAGGTCCAGAAGTTGTTGTAGATGACGAGACAGGCTGGTTATGCGATCCCCACAATCCACAAGACATCGCCAATAAAATTATTCAAGTGTTAAGTAATCCTCAAAAAGCCGATAAAATCGCAAAACAAGGAAGGCTATCGGTTTTACAGCAGTTTGAAATCAAAACTATTGTTTTAAAAAATATTGAATTCTACGATACATTTATACACGGATACTGTAATTGAAGCTTGAAACTAAATTTTAAAACATATAAGTTTTATATGGTTTTTTAAGTTTAGTAGGATTATGCTGAAAGTTCATAAAAGAGATGCTTAGAACAGCATACCAGATAGATTATTATGATTATACCAATTTCTGCAATAAGTGTTTAGGCAACTTGAACCCTAAAGTTTTTTATTGTATATTAAAATTATCTCTAATGTTGTAAAATGATTTTTTTGCACCATAATGATCTAAGATGTGGGGCATACCCAATAAGAGGATTATTTAATTTTGTAAAAAAATCTATTTCTTATGGCAAAAGTAAGAGCACCTTTCGAAATCATTGGAACATTAGATGATTTAACTTTTTATAAATCATCGGGTCAGAATCTGGTAAGAGAAAAAGGGAAACCAGGTATTACTAAAGAACAATTTGCAACAAGTGAAATTTTTATTCCTATAAAAAAGCACGGAATCGAATATGGATATTGTTCTCTTAAATCAAGAGTCTTCCGGTTGTTAGCCAAACAATTTTATGACCGGGCCAAGGAAGTCTCTTTTGCTGGAAGAGTTAATAAATTGTTATTCGAAATTCTTGAAGAAGATACTTTAAACCAAAAGGGAGAAAGAAAACTAGAAATTGGTCTCCAAATTCCTGCTTTAGATGAGATATTGTTGCATTTTGAGGCTAATAAGTTAAGACCTTTAGATAAAGTATTTTACAAAAATATCACTTTTGACTGGCATGAAAACACAATTAATTTAAACAGTATCAATGTGGATAAAGATATCAATTGGCCAGAAGTTGAGGCTAATCGAATTCATTTTCAGCTTGCTATTGCCAATTGGAATTGTAAAGAGGATACTTTTGAGAACCATTATAGCAACGAAATTATTTTAGAAAGAAGTAATGCAGAATCACTTTTAGAGTTTCAATTGAACAAACTTCAAACGAAGGATTTGTGGATTGCCTTTATTTTTATTGGTTTCTCCAACAAAGAACGTCGCAAAATTAGACCTCTTCACAAAAAATGGAATACAACCACCATTATTGGGATTCAAAACTTTAATACGAATATCGATTACAAGTAACTTTACGCTGTCAGTTTTTCTATTGCTGACAGTGTTTTTTTAAAATATTCTAATATTTTAAACTTTATGATATATTCTTTTTTTGTCACTGATTAAGAAGATTTGTAGGATTAATTGGTTTTAAAAATTATAAAATCTGTGTTAATTGTTTTAATCTGTGGCTTACATATTCACTCAAAATTTAAGAGACTTCATTCCAAAATATTCCAATATTGAAGTATTTGAGTGAACTATTTCAGAGTAATTTTTAAAATTTATTTTACTCTATACCGTTTATTTAAAAACTTGCGGTTGTTTTTAGATTTATAATTAGATTTCATACTCAATAATTAAAAATAAATTATTCAAAACAATTTTTTTCATTTTTATAGTTTTCAAACAATTAATGATATTCAATTGTCAAAATATAGTTAGAGCATAAAAAGTTATCAACAGGAAAAAATGTATAATTTGATTGATTTTGATTGAATTTGAATAATACCAAATAGGTGTTGCTATTCTATTTTATATCAAACTATTACAAAAATAATGGAGCGTAATTTTCCAAATAAATTTATCAACAATGTTAAAATCTTAGCCGGTGTTTTAGCTATTAAAAGTTAGTGTAAATTAGCGATTGAAAAGTAAAAAACACACCTAGTTTTAATTTTAAATAAAATAATTATTAATTTTTAACTAAGATGAATTATGACACGATTAATCATTACAGCAAAAGATGTGCAAGTTATTTTAGACGTGAGTTCTGGTCATGCTAGTAGAATTATAAGAGTAATTAAAAGAATTAACAAAAAAGAAAAACATCAAAAAATTACCATAACTGAATTTTGTCGATACATGGGATTTGAAGTCAAGGAAGTAATGTTGGTATTACAAGAATTTTATAAAAGGAAATGATTACTTTTTTAAGGTTAATTGTATCTTTACATTTTATTTCAATCATATGAAGTTTGCAATTATAACTCATGTCCAACACATTAAAATAGATAATCAATATTTTGGTTATGCACCCTATATTCGAGAAATGAATATTTGGACGAAACATGTAGATGAGGTTATTGTTGTTGCTCCCATAATTGATAGCGAGTTAAATCCAATTTACGAAAAATATTCCCATTCAAATATTAGTTTTTGTAAAGCTGCCGAGTTTGAAATTACTTCATTGACTAATGTATTTAAAACACTAATTAAACTTCCTGAAATTTTCAATTGCGTTTATAAAGCTATGTCTCAAGCGAGTCACATTCATCTGCGTTGTCCGGGTAATATGGGATTAGTTGGTGCTATTGTTCAAATTTTATTTCCAAATAAACAAAAAACAGCTAAGTATGCTGGAAATTGGGACCCAAAAAGTAAACAACCTTGGAGCTACCGCCTTCAAAAATGGATTCTATCCAATACTTTTCTAACCCGAAATATGCAAGTCTTAGTATATGGGGAATGGGAAGGAACTAGTAAGAACATCAAGTCCTTTTTTACAGCAACATACAGTGAGGAGGAGATGGAAAGATTGGGAGTTGTGGAGACTAGGAGACTAGGAGAAGAGATTATGTTTTTATTTGTTGGAACATTATCCAAAGGAAAGCAACCTTTATATGTTATTCAACTTGTGGAAGAATTGTATAAAAGAGGCAAAAATGTAATTCTTGAACTTTATGGTGAGGGTTCTTTAAGAAAGGAATTAGAGCTTTATATAACCCAAAATAACTTAGAATCCATAATCTCTTTGAAGGGGAATCATTCCAGAGAAACCGTTCTAAAAGCCTATCAATCGAGTCATTTTTTAATTTTACCATCCAAAAGTGAAGGCTGGCCAAAAGTAGTAGCAGAGGCCATGTTTTGGGGTTGTGTGCCAATAGCTTCTCCAGTTTCTTGTGTTTCCTATATGATGGGAAATGGAAGTAGAGGTGTTATTTTACAGGAAGAATTAAATCAAGATGTAGACCAAATAGAAGCGGTTATAAGTAAACAAGAAGTATATCAAAAAATGGCATCAGAAGGACAAACTTGGTCCAGACAATTCACAACAGATAAGTTTGAAGCAGAGATTAAGAAGTTGTTGAGAGGATGATTTGGAGACGAGGAGACGAGGAGATTGTCTCTTCCTAATTTTTTTCAAAATCTTAGTGAGCTTAGTGTGAAACTTTGTGTCCTTTGTGGTTAAATAATCTATGTTTGCTATGTTAAGTGAAATGTCCGAAGCTTCGATTCGATATTTCGGATTAAAATCAGTACAAAGTCAATCTATTGTGTCTATGTGTTTAAAAACATAACTTGCCTTGATTTTGTCTTTTAACTTGTCCTTGTTCTTTCTATTTTTTCTATTTTTACATCCTAATTTTAATAAGTAAGTAGCATTGGCTTCTCCAAAAAAAATACGAGTTATTCAATTAATCGATAGCCTTGAACCTGGCGGAGCGGAGCGTATGGCGGTTAGTTATGCAAATGCATTATATAAAAAAACAGGTTTTGGTGCGTTAATAACTACAAGAGCAGAAGGCTCGTTGAAAGATCAGTTGGAGGAAAAAGTGGTTTATGGTTTCTTAAATCGAAAAAGCACTTTAGATTTCAAGGCATTGTGGCATTTAAAAAAAATTGTTGTCTCAAATAAGATAACACATATTCAAGCACATAGTAGTTCCATTTTTTTTAGTGTTCTTTTAAAAATTATAACACCAAAAATTCATATAATATGGCACGATCATTATGGGAAAAGCGAAATCCTTGATCAGCGTCCTACTTTAGCATTACAAATTGCTAGTTTGTTTATAAATCAAATTATAGCAGTGAATTATAAATTGGAAGATTGGGCAAATAAAAAATTATGGTGTAAGAAAGTAGAGTATTTACCCAATTTTACTGGTATCAACATTGTTAACACTGTTGTGCCAACAATTTTACAAGGTGAAAACGAGAAACGGATAGTTTGTTTAGCAAATTTAAGACAACAAAAAAATCATTTATTGTTACTCAAAGTAGCGAAAATAATTAATAAATCTCATCCGGACTGGACATTTCATTTAATTGGAAAAGATTTTAACGATGATTATTCGATAATGATTAAAGAAGAAATTAAAACTTTATCATTAGCTAAAACAGTCTTTGTTTATGGCTCTAAGGATGATGTTTCAGCTATTTTAAATCAAGCCACTATAGGTATTTTGACTTCTTCGTCAGAAGGTTTACCAGTTGCCATTTTAGAGTATGGGTTTCATAAATTACCAATAGTGGCAACAAGTGTAGGAGAAATTCCAATGGTGATAAGTGAGGATGAGGGAATTTTAGTAGAAAGTGATTGTATTTCTGATTTTGTTGTAGCTTTGAAAACATTAGTCAACAATAGTACATTGCAAAATAAGTTAGCTACTAATCTTCATAAAAAAATAGTTCAAAATTATAGTGAGGAAGCTGTTTTGAAACTTTATTTAAAAAGTGTATATTAAAAATATGTAAAAGACATTTTATGTCTAAAATATTGATTCAAAGTATTATAAAGAGGAATCAAAATCATTTATGAAAAACCCAACATTACAGTATATAAAATTTGTAGTCATCCATTTACTTATTGGATTGGCAATTTTTTTAGTGCCACCAATTTCTAAACTTTACGCTATTGGAATCATATTAGTAGGTTTTCGCTATGTAATTTTAAGAAAAAACGCAAATAACGAAGCACTTTTTGTTGCTGCTTATATTGTTGGTGCCGAAGTGTTTTTGAGGATGACTGAAGGAAATTTATTCGAGCAATTTGCAAAATATGGTGTGATGGGAATTTTGTTAATTGGTATGATTTACAGAGGATTTTCTAAAAACGCATTGCCATATTGGATTTTCGGGTTGTTATTATTGCCAGCAATTTTCCTGTCTTTTTTTACTTTAAATTTTGATACAGATATTAGAAAAGCAATTACATTCAATATTATTGGACCTATTACACTAATGGTTAGTGCAATTTATTGTTATCAAAGAAAAATTTCCTTTGAGCAAATAAAAACGATAATAAATATGTTAGCCTATCCATTAATGGCTACTTTAGTTTATATGTATCTATATACTCCAAGTGTAAAAGATGTTGTAACTAATACGGAATCAAATTTTGAAACATCGGGTGGTTTTGGCCCCAATCAAGTGTCAACGATATTAGGCTTGGGAATTTTTCTTTTTTTTGTGAAAATTGTTTTGAGTTCTAAAACTGTTTTAATAAGAAATATCAATGTTTTATTTTTTGTTATTATTACATTTAGAGGTATTGTTACCTTTTCAAGAGGAGGTGTTATTACAGGATTTGTTATGATTATTATTGTAGTGCTTTTACTTTTATACTACACTAAATCTCAAGCAAAATCAAAAGTAGTAATGTTGGTTGTGTTTGGACTATTTGCGTTAGTGGGAATATGGTCTTATAGTTCTATTCAAACCAGCGGATTAATTGATAAACGATATGCAAATCAAGATGCAAGAGGTAGAGAAAAACTTAGTAAACTTACTGGTAGAGAACGATTAATTGAATCAGAATTTAAAATGTTTTTAGATAATCCAATTTTTGGAATAGGTGTTGGTAAAAATAAAGAATATCGTTTAGAAACCACAGGGATTGATGCAGCATCACATAATGAAATTACGCGAATGTTAGCAGAACATGGAATGTTTGGACTTTTTGGTTTGATAATATTATTAATAACTCCAATGGTTTTATACCTAAATAATCAACAAAACATTTTTGTTTTTTCGTTTGTTGTTTTTTGGATTTTAACTATCAATCATGCTGCCATGCGATTGGCCGCTCCTGCATTTGTTTATGCTTTATCACTTTTAAAAGTTAGTTTTGTAGATGAAAAATCAACTGCTATATCTGGGCAATCGACTGTCTAAACATGGTTTAAATAAAACTACAATAGAAACCTTAGGACTACATTTAGAACACGAGGATTTCTCGGTTTTTTATGCTTCAGATAAAAAATCATTTCCATGTCGAATGATGGATATGATGAAAGCTGTTTTTCAATATAGAAACAAAGTTGATTATATTTTAATAGATACCTATAGTACTAAGGCTTTTTGGTATGCTTTTGTTTGTAGTCAGTTGGCTCGATTTTTTAAAAACAAATACATTCCAATATTACATGGTGGTGATTTGCCTAATCGGTTGAAAAGGAATCCTAAATTATGTAGAATGGTTTTTGCAAATGCGTATCAAAATGTAGCACCTTCTGGATACTTAAAACAAGCTTTTGAAAGTGCTGGCTTTACAAATGTAATTCACATTCCCAATTCAATTGAAATTGAAAAATACGAGTTCAAGCAAAGAGAAATAATAACTCCAAAATTGATTTGGGTTCGCGCTTTTGCATCTATTTATAATCCAACAATGGCTGTAAAAGTGGTGGCTGAATTGCAAAAAATATATCCAAATGCAACACTAACTATGGTTGGGCCAGATAAGGATGGTAGTTTAGAAACAACAAAATTATTTGCCAATTCTATTAATACAGTGGTTAATTTTACAGGAAAATTAACAAAAGAAGACTGGTGGAAATTAGCCTCAGAACACGATATTTTCATCAATACCACTCATTTTGACAATACACCCGTAAGTGTAATGGAAGCGATGACGCTTGGTTTACCTGTGGTAAGTACAAATGTAGGAGGAATTCCATTTTTACTTTCAGACAACGAAAATGCTTTATTAGTTGATGATAATGATACAAAAGCTATGGTTGAATCTGTTCAAAAATTAATCGAAAATCCTGAAAAAGCTATTTTTTTAGCAAATAATGCAAGAAATTTTATAGAACAAATGGATTGGCAAGTGGTTAAAAAACAATGGGCAGATTTGTTGCAATAGAAAAAATTTTTTTTTTAATAATTTCTAACATTTATTTGTTACTTTGCATGGAATAATTCCCAAATTATGCGACCTACAAAAAGAATCCATTTTGAAATTTCTGAGCATAAAATTCTTTTACGTACTATGGATGT
>Ga0209480_10003288_pt1 | contig 10600 bp, 10 predicted proteins | sample JI61114C2DNA_FD_187501 | JGI IMG/M metagenome (GOLD analysis project Ga0209480, IMG submission 187501) | Wastewater effluent complex algal communities from Wisconsin, to seasonally profile nutrient transformation and Carbon sequestration -... | ecosystem: Engineered > WWTP > Effluent > Algae...
GGTTTTCGGAGGGTTCAATACTTTAAAGAATGTTCGATCGGCTACTCATTACTGATTACTCATTACTCATTCGTTCTCATTCGCTATCCGCAATCTTTTTCCCGGTATTGTCAATCAGAATCCATTTACCTGAAATCATCACCCGGGCGGCGCCGTTTTCAAACGGACCGGCAAAATTGTATTTGAAGGGAACTACATCTTTTCCCTTACTGTCTATAAATCCCCAAACGCCTTTTCTATTGACAGCCGCCAGTCCTTCGGAGAAATAGGAAGCGCCTTCATAAATCATGGGAATGGCGAGTTTTCCGGACGTGTCTACAAAACCGTAATCATTGCCGTTGCTGACAACAGCCAGTCCGGCATGGAAGGACATAGCTTCTGTATATTTCGGTTCAACCAGGGTTTTACCGGTGCTGTCCAGGTATCCCCATTTGCCATTTAATTTTACGGCGGCAAAGCCTTCAGAAAAAGTAAGGGCATCATCATAGATCAGGGGAATCACCAGTTTCCCTTCCTTGTCCACAAATCCATGTTTTTCACCTTTGCCTACCAGGGATAATCCACAGATACAGTCATCCACGTGGTCATATTGCTTGGTCCAGGCCTGTCCATAACCCGCCAGCGTAAAAATCAGGGCACCGAGGAGAAGAATACTATATTTCATAACAGGATGTTTTAAGTAAATCAATTTTTATCACACCTAAACTACACTGCCGCAGGTCGCTTACCTATGACCGGAGGCAGCAGGAGGGGTGATTTTAATTAAAAACCCCTCTGGGAGCGTATTTTAGGCTAACTTTGCCCCTTTCTAAAAACTGAATAATTTGCGTTTTACCGAGTTTAATTTTACCCCCGAAGTACTGGAAGGCATTGAAGCCTCTAATTATGAAAACGCCACCCCTGTCCAGGAACAGGTGATTCCGCCCATTATGGCCGGAAAAGATGTGATCGCTTCGGCGCAGACCGGAACCGGTAAAACGGCCGCCTTCCTGCTGCCGGTGATGAACCGGTTATTGTCCAATCATGTGGACGGACAGGTCGGCGCCCTGATTATTGTTCCCACCCGCGAACTGGCGATCCAGATTTCCCAGCATATTGAAGGGTTGTCTTATTTCACCCATCTGAGTTCCATTGCGATTTATGGGGGCAATGATGCCCAGAATTTTGTGGCAGAGAAAAAAGCCCTCCAAATGGGCGCCGATATTATCGTTTGCACACCCGGCCGGATGATCGCCCACCTCAATATGGGCTATGTGAATATGAAGGGACTTCAGTTCCTGGTGCTTGATGAAGCGGACCGGATGCTCGACATGGGTTTCCAGGATGATATCAATAAAATCATCAAGACGCTGCCGGCCAAACGGCAGAACCTGTTGTTCTCCGCTACCATGCCCACCAAGATCCGTCAGCTGGCCCGCGCTATTCTGCACGAACCCGTAGAGATCAATATTGCCATTTCAAAACCGCCGGAGAAAATTGTACAGAAAGCATTTATCGTGTATGAACCACAGAAAATGCCCCTGATGAAAAAACTCCTGCGTGAAACACCGTATAAGAACGCACTCGTATTCTGCAGCCGTAAACAAACGGTGAAGGAAGTACGCCGTGAACTGGTCAGGGCCGGATTCAATATTGAAGAAATTCATAGCGACCTGGAACAGGCACAACGGGAAAGTGTGCTCAGCGCATTTGCCAGCGGCCGTATACCGCTGCTGGTGGCCACTGATATCCTGAGCCGGGGTATCGACATTGATACGATTGACCTGGTGGTCAATTATGATATTCCGGGCGACGGGGAAGATTATGTACACCGGATTGGCCGTACCGCCCGCGCGGAAGCCGATGGGGTGGCTTATACCCTTGTCAGCGAAAAAGAACAGAATAAGTTCCACCAGATAGAGCAACTGCTCGAAAAGACCGTGGACAAAGGCGAAGTGCCTGCCGAACTCGGCGCGGTACCGGAATATAATCCACGGGCCCGTCATCATCACGGCGGCAACCGGGATAACCGCGGCGGCAATCCGAAGAAGAAATTTTTTAAAAGAGGACCGGGGAGAGCTAGTCGGTAGTCGGGAGTCAGGAGTCAGGAGTCAGGAGTCAGGAGTCCGCTTCGAAGCGACTTCGTAGTGTAAATGAAATATTGAACTCCCCCTCGCCTTTGGAGAGGGTTGGGGAAGAGGCCAGTCAGGATATTCGCATGTTTTACTTTTTAACTTCAGGTTATTTGTATGAAGGCTTTTTTATTCCTGTTTATCAGTGTTGCGGGTATGGCTGCATTTTATGGTTGCCGGACTGGACCGTATACGGCAGCCAACAAGGCCTATAAAAAACAGGTAAAGGAATTTGCCAAAGTCATCCGTGAATACCCGGTGCGGGATTCGGCCGGACTGAACTATGCGGATTGGGTGGGCACCACCAATCTCTCGCTGCGTAAACCCAATTTTGTAGTAATTCATCATACCGCGCAGAACAGTTGTGAACAGACGCTGAAAACATTTACACAAACTAAAAATCCGGTCAGTGCTCATTATGTGATCTGTCGCGACGGATCCGTTCATCATATGCTCAATGACCTGTTAAGAGCCCATCATGCAGGCATAAGTAAATGGGGCAATACGATTGATCTCAATTCTTCCAGTATCGGTATTGAAATCGACAATAACGGAACGGAGCCATTCAGTGAAGCACAGATCAGTTCATTGATCACCCTGCTGGACCGGTTGAAGAAATCGTATACAATACCCACGGCCAATTTTATCGGGCATGCGGATATAGCACCCGGCCGGAAAGTGGACCCCAGCCGCAAGTTCCCCTGGCAGCAACTGGCTCAAAAAGGATTCGGTTTCTGGTATGATACCACGGCGGTAAATGTACCTGCTGACTTTAATCCGCTACTGGCCCTGCGGGTGATCGGCTATAATATTCAGCAGGAAAAAAACGCGATACAGTCGTTTAAGATCCACTTCACCCCGCAGGATACCACAAAGATGATTAATGAAGCCGATCGCAAAATTCTTTATGATCTGATGAAGCGGTATCAGTAAAGCAGGAATGCTCTTGTTTTTTCTTTCCAGTCACCCAACGTCTCTGTTGCCCGGATCAGTTCCCCGGAGTCTATTTGCAGAAACGCGTTTTTAATTCCGGTCAACCGGTCCAGGTGACCCGTGCCCGCGGGATTGGCAACGGTAATGTATAAACGCTCTTTCAGCATGTCCGGATAAAGCTGTTTCAATACCTGTAATAACAACAGCCCCGTTTTCACAGGACGGAAAAGCGATTCATCGGTAACCCGGAATTTAAGTCCCGCACATGGTTCCCCGGCATACAATCCCCAGGCCGGGGTGAACTGATGTGCACCGGCCACGACTCCTTCCGCCTGTAACGCCCGAAAGGCCGTTTCCAGTTCAGAGGCGTTAATCCAGGGGGCGCCGCATACGGAAAAATCCTCCCCGGTACCACGGCCTTCATTTACATTCACTCCTTCGAGAAAACAGGTGGCCGGATACAACGCCACTGTTTCCGGATCGTGAATGGCCGGTGAAGCAGGTACAAAAAGCCAGTCAGCAGCAGACGCTGTTGTCTGTCTGTTCCAGTGCAGGAGTGGTATGATTTCCAATTGTACGGATGGAATATAAGCGGCCGCAAAATAACGGGCCAGTTCACCCAGGGTACAACTGTGCCGTACCGGTATATTCCAGCGGCCGATAAAAGAGGAACAGGTGGCCTCATCCAGCATCGGTCCTTCTGCCAGATCAGGATCCCCGCCCAATGGATTGGGCCGGTCAAGAACGATCAGGGGAATATTGTTTTCCGCGCAGGCCTCCATGACATGACTCAATGTCCAGACATAGGTATAGAACCGGCATCCGGCATCCGGAATATCAAATAATACAAGGTCAATGCCGGCCAGATCAGTTGCGGCGGGACGCACCCGGTCGCCGTACAGGCTCCGTACCGGCAGTCCGGTCAGTCCGTCCACTGCATCAGGTTGCGCGGCCCCATCCACGCCGTAGGCGGACAATCCGTGTTCCGGAGAAAAAAGGAGAACGATATGGAATCCGTTTTCGGTTAATGCTCTCCGTGATTTTATTCCATCCGAAGTGGTGGCCGCGTTGTTGGTGACCAGTGCAATCCGTTGCCGTTTCCAGGCGGGTGAAAGCAAAAGGAGATGATCAATGCCAAACCGTGTTTTCCCCATAAGGATTAATTGAGTTCACCCGCTTTTTCATGGTCATCATACAGGTTGCGCAGTTTCAGCAGATCCGCTTTCAGTTGTTGCAGGATGGCCTGGTGTTTTGCGGAGCGGATGAGATTGGTCTGCTCCGCCGGATCTTTTTTGAGATCATAGAGTTCCCATTCCTCCACGGTATAAAAATAGGCCAGCTTATATCGTTCACCGCGGATACCCAGGTGTGGCAAAACGGTATGATCGGCTTTGTATTCGTAGAAATGATAATAGAGCTGGTTACGGGGAATCGTTTTCACCTGGCGCGTGATCAGCGGCACCAGGTTGATGCCCTGCATAAAATCCGGGGTGGCGATACCCGCTGCACCCAGCAGGGTGGGGGCATAGTCAATCGTCTGGGTGAGAGTATGATTCACGGTCCCCACTTTGATTTGTCCCGGCCAGCGGATCAGCAGGGGTGCCTGCATGGATACATCATAGATCCAGCGTTTATCAAACCAGCCGTTCTCTCCCAGGTACATGCCCTGATCACCGGTATATACCACCAGCGTGTTTTCACTGAGTTTGTTTTTATCGAGATAATCCAGCAGCCGGCCCACGTTTTCATCTACCGAGGCCACACAGGCCAGATAATCCTGCATGTACCATTGGTATTTATATTTCAGCAGTTCTTTTCCGGACGGTCTTTTTTCACGAAGCAGCCTTCCCCGTTCCTCATATATTTTTTTAATCGCGGCACGGCCGGGTTCGGGGATGCGGTTAAAGATGGCTTTATAATACACAATGTCCGCGGAGTCCGGTTTGTATTCGGGAATATCCATCAGAAAGGCCGGATCCACTTTCAGGTCACTGCAGAGTTTTAAATCATGCAGGATGCTCATGGTCTGCAGGCGCCAGGCCGTGCCATGTCCCGTGGTATCGGTGTACAGGGTGGCCGGTTCCGGAAATGTTTTTGTATGAAACTGTTCAATGTATTTCAAAGGCGGAAAGAAATAACGGTGCGGAGCTTTATGATGCACCTGCAGCATAAAGGGCTTTCCGGTATCGCGTTTATCCAGCCAGCGGATGGCTTCATCGGTAATCACATCGGTGGCATAACCATGATAAGTGGAGGTATCTCCTTTCATGGAGATCAGCCGCGGTTCGAAATACAATCCCTGCCCGGGTAAAATAGTCCAGTAATCATAACCGGTGGGATAGGAATGCAGGTGCCATTTGCCCACAATGGCGGTCTGGTAACCCCGTTGCTGGAAAATTTTCGGCATCGTCATTTTCGAGGAATCAAAACGCGTGCGGTTATCCTTCATGCCGTTTTTATGGGAATGTTGTCCGGTAATCAATGTGGCGCGTACCGGACCGCAGATAGAATTGGAAACAAAATTCCGGGTGAAGCGCATGCCTTCATTGGCCAGCCGGTCAATATTGGGCGTGGACACCAGGTTTTTATTATACGCGCTGATGGCATCTGCATCATGGTCATCGCTCATGATGTAGATGATGTTGGGCCGTTGTTGTGCCGGCAGCAGCAGCGGACAACAGATCAGCAGGAAGAACAGCAAACGCATAGACGGCTTTTATGAAAGATACAAACATGCAGGCAATATTGGTCAGAGTGCGGGAAACAGGGAGGCATCCAGCGGATGGATCACCGTGGCTTCATCCGGTTTACGGGTGCGGATGGTATTCACGGGCCAGGCGTCCATCTCTGTTTCGGGAAAGGCATACCCGATCAGTTCCCGGAGATCCGTATCGGTCAGAGACGGATCCAGCCACTGCAGGGCTTTTTCCTTTGGCAGGATCAGGGGCATGCGGTGCGGATTGGATCCGGTATTATGAATCTTTGCCATCAGCGGATTGGCCGGACGCGTGATGATGGTAAAAGTGCCGGTCATTTCACCTGTTTCCGGATCGGGCAGTGGTGAATAATTATAGAGGCCGGCAAAACAGAACAACGGTTCCTGTTTCGGTTTTATAAAATAAGGCAGTTTCTTTTTGCCGCCCACATCCCGGTGTTCAAAAAAACCGGTGCTGGGTACCAGGCAGCGTTGCTGGCGGAGCCGGTGCCAGACGGAACGTGTATCATCCAGTATTTTTTCGCTGCGTGCATTGGCCATGCTGGTCCGGTATTCACGGATTTTCTCCGGCGTGTTCATATAATCCGCAATCACGCCCCATTCAAAGAGTTTTATTTTTAGGCCGTCTTCATTCAGCACCACCGGCCAGGGACCGAATGCCTGGGCCACCCGGTGATAGGTTGGTTCAAAATGGATTTTTTCTGCCGGGCGTATACCGAGGTAATCGCTGATCAGTTTGATGTTGCTGAAAAAACTCATGTCGTAACACATGCGGGGAAGTTTTCGATTTCTTCCAAAAGTACTTCAGTTTGCTGACCCCGCCACAGCAGGGCGATAAAGAGTTCGCCATAGCGCTCCTTCAGGGTTACATGCAGTTTATCGGCGGGGGAATAATGCCACCAGGGGAGTCTGGAGCTGAGGTAGCGGCTGACTTTCATTTTGAGTCCTTCACTGGCCTTCCATTTTTTCGGCATCAGGTTAATATAGATGCGGTAACCTTCCGGCTGGGTGGCGGCCCTGATCAGTTTTTCCCGGTGTTCGGACAGCCGGCTGTCATAGCGAAAGCGATAAGGATCTTTCCATAATAAACGGATATGCCGTTCTGAACGTTCCTGGTCGGACTCATGCAGGGAATAGTGCGTGAGCAGCAGGGGAATACTGGTTTCCGCAGGATGTTGTTTGCCCCTGGCATAGTACTGCCGTACAAAATACATGGGCTGCTGTAATAATGCATCGAGCAGTTCAGGGTTGAGTAAGGTATAGGGATTGTACATGTTAACTGATTTTATAAAGTTCATTCCACCGGGTGGTATAGCGTTTGCTCCGCAGTTCCTGCCGCATTTTCCAGTTGCGTTTCAGTCCGGAGGCTACATATTTCACCACATCATCGCGGTGACTGAAATTGATATTGTCCACGGCTTCCAGCAGTGCTTTGTTGCTCTGCAGGTGTTCTTTCAGGAAGAGATTGGTTTGTATGGCGGCCATGGGCACCAGTCCGCTCAGGATCACCCCGCCTTTCAGGTATTTGTAACCGGACTGGTACAATTGTTCGGCCAGGGGTAGTGCATGGCGGATCAGGACGGAGGTATCGGCAGTGGCTTCGGGCAATGTGCAGCCGAGGTAGCGCGACTGCGGGTTGTATTCATATTTCCCGCTGCGGGTACCATTGGTTACCAGGAATACCTGGATCGCGGTGGCTGTACTGAATTGCCGGCGCAGTTTCTCAGCGGCCCGGGCCACATACGTGGCAATGGCTTCCCGGATATCGCTCAGTTCATAGACCGGCTGTCCGAACATCCGCGTGGTGGCGATCATCTTTTTTGTTTCCAGCGGATCTTTCATCGGAATACAGCTGAGGCCATTCAGTTCTTTGATCATCCGCACGCCTACCACGCCACCCATATTTTTCCGGGCCCAGTCCTCTGGCATATTGCGCAGCTGCCAGCCATTATCAATACCGAGGTGATGCAGTTTCATGGCATACTGACGGCCCACGCCCCAGAGATCATCCACGGCGGTTCGTTCCAGTGCGTCTTTTATCTTTTCCGGTGTATCCAGTACGAGTACGCCTTTGGTACCCAGCTTATCTTTCTTTGATAAACGGTTCGCCACTTTGGATAATACTTTGCTGGGTCCTACACCCACCGATACGGCAATACCGGTCCATTGTTCCACGGTTTCCTTGATATTGACCGACGCTTCCTGTAAGGCACTGCCGGAAAACCGGTTCATATCGAGAAAGGCTTCGTCCACGGAGTACACTTCCACCTGTTCTTCTCCTACCAGATCGCGCAGGGTATCCATCACGCGCATGCTCAGATCGCCGTAGAGATTATAGTTGCTGGAAAAAACAGCCACTCCGTTTTTTTCAATGATCTCGCGGTTTTGATAATAGGGAGCCGCCATGCCCACCCCGAGTTTCTTCGCTTCATCGGTGCGCGACACAATGCACCCGTCATTATTGCTCAGCACCACCACGGGCTTGTCCCGCAGATCAGGCCGGAATAACCGCTCGCAGGAGCAGTAGAAGCTGTTACAGTCGACAATAGCCTTCATAATGAGTAATCAGTAATGAGTAATCAGTAATGAGTAATGAGTAATGAGTAGCTGATCGGAAAGAACTAAAGTATTGAACATATTGAGTAGCAGGATGAGTAATGAGTGATGAGTAGCTGATCAGACAGAACAAAACGTTTGGTCATCCCGCTTTGCGAAATGATGGATGTAGTAATGAGTTTTCCCTTCTTACTCATTACTGATTACTCATTACTCATTCTCCTTTTAGGTTCTTGCTTCTAGCCGAGCGGATGTATCACAAACGTCACTACGCCCCATACTACAAAATCACTGAACTCGGCCAGGTTGATATTCTTGTAGCGGTTGTTCTCGGGAATCAGGAAAGCCGATGTGAAATTTTTATGGAAACGGCGGACCAGAAGTTCCCCGTTCAGGATGGCCACAATGATTTTTCCATTGGCCAGTTTCAGTGAACGGTCCACGATCAGGATATCTCCGTCGAAGATGCCGGCTTCTTTCATCGCATCGCCTTTCATCCGGAAGAAAAAAGTGGCCGGTTTATTCCGGATCAGCTGTTCATTCAGGTCAATGCCTTTTTCCGCATAATCATCCGCGGCCGCGCCAAAGCCGGTGGCATTGGCCGTGCGTACCTGCTGTTGGGTAAACTGTTTTGAGCCTTTGTAAGCAGCCCCAAAAAATAATTCCTCTCCTTCCATACATCCGTTTTTAAGTGTTCCCGCCGGGCGGAAACGGTGACAAAATTTTTTTTCAAAAATTTAATGGGGTAATTCTTTGGTAAAACTAAATTAATTAGTAAATTAGTGCTAAGAAAATGAGGAAAATATTTTTGGAAGCCCCCGAAATGGAAGCCGTTATCAATACCGCGCCCGGTTACCGGGTATTTGAGTACCTGCTGGTACTGCGGCCGCATGTGGAGCTGCAGGGTCGTATCCTGCAGCTGAAGCAGGAGTTTGCGGAGAAGTATAAGACAGGAGATGCCGGCCGGGGAAATGCCTGGGTGCCACTGGTGCATTTTTCACAGTTTGCGATGATGGAGGACCGGATCATCAACCGGCTTCAAAAAGTGGCGATGGGTTTTCCGCCTTTTAAAACGGAGCTGAAGGATTACGGGAGTTTTCCGACGCATACCATTTATATTAAAGTGCTTTCCAAAGTCCCGGTGCAACAACTGCTGCGCAATATCCGTACGGAAACACAGCGGCTGATGAAAATGAATGAGGAACATAAACCGCATTTCATGATGGAACCACATATTACCCTGGCCCGTAAACTGCAGCCCGGGCAATATGAAAAAGGCTGGCTCGAATACAGTCACCGGCATTTTACCGGCCGCTTTATCGCAGAAGGGATGACCCTGATGCGCCGGCCGGAAGGAGAAATGAAATACCAGCCCTTGCAGTCCTTCAGTTTTCAGAACCTGCCTGTACAGACAAAGCAGGGCGATTTATTTGGATAGTCATCAATCCGTACACAGTAACAATAAACGTGAGAAGGAGTAGTGCGTAAACAGGAGAACGGGAGAGTGGAAAGTGGAGAGTGGAGAGTGGGGATCTTCCGTTCTCCTTTTAGTAATGAAACAAAAACCGGCAGCGTGCAGGAAAAACAAAAAGGCGAAGCGGATCATTACCTGCAGGGGCGGGGTGCACAGATCAATACAAAAAACCGGTTTCTGAAAGACGAACGGATTCGTGAACATATCGAAGGCATTGATGACTGGGTAGAAGGGAATGCGCGGACTGTCTATATGGAACAGGAGTCAAAGTCCATTGTCAATAAAGTAGAGAGCCCTGATGTGCCCATGAGTTACAGCATGAATCCCTATGCCGGATGCGAACATGGCTGTATCTATTGTTATGCCCGCAATGTGCATGAGTACTGGGGCTATAGTGCGGGACTGGATTTTGAACAAAAGATCATTGTTAAAAAGAATGCGCCGCTGCTGCTCCGAAAGTTTCTGTCGCACAAAGACTGGGATGGAACTCCCATCATGCTCAGCGGCAACACGGATTGTTACCAGCCGGCTGAACAGAAATTCCGGCTCACCAGGGGACTGCTGCAGGTTTGCAACGAATTCAATCAGCCGGTGGGTATACTGACCAAAAATGCAGGGGTGCTGAATGATAAAGAGAGGCTGCAGGAATTGGCGGGTAAGCAGCTGGTATCGGTAATGACCTCCATCACCACTCTTCAGGAAGACCTGCGCCGGGTAATGGAACCACGTACCACCACCACTGCACAGCGGCTGCGGATAATCCGTGAACTCAGCCAGGCCGGTGTACGTACCGGTGTACTCATGGGGCCG
>Ga0209480_10003293_pt1 | contig 10589 bp, 20 predicted proteins | sample JI61114C2DNA_FD_187501 | JGI IMG/M metagenome (GOLD analysis project Ga0209480, IMG submission 187501) | Wastewater effluent complex algal communities from Wisconsin, to seasonally profile nutrient transformation and Carbon sequestration -... | ecosystem: Engineered > WWTP > Effluent > Algae...
TGTGCATCTGCTCCATTACGAAAGTTCTCCTCCGCCTTCGCCAGTTGATCTAGAACAACCGACAGTCTTTCCACGCAAATAAGCTCCTGACGATAAAGGTTCAGCACTCTGATAATATCCCGGTCCTTCTTTTGCAGTTCTGGTTGCAACTGGTATTGTTCAAGCAGTAGGTTTGATTGCCAGTCGTGATAGGCCACAGGATTGTGTTGATCTGCTATCGCAAATGCAACCACAAGCTCACGGAGGTTTTCAAAGGGGCATGATTCGAACCGTTTGAGCACATCCCCTAGTGCAGTTTTGCCGGAAGTCCCCAACCACGAAGGTTGGGTAACCTTGCCATACAATGGACCCAGCGTCTGCGGCTGAGTAAACCGTATCGGCAGGTTATGCTCCTGTTGTTCTACTTCAAAAATGTAGGTAGGTTTGGTCCTTGAATGTGATTTCGACAGCATATGATTGCTATTTATAACGTCGCTAACCCCAAACAGTCGGTCACAGGATTCTCCGAACTTGATTTGAGGCTTTTGCTAGCCGTTCGTGAGCTGTCTTGTGTCAGCGGCTGCCTTTATAATAAATTTAAATCTCGCGCATAAAATCGATGAGCCAGTACACTAGCTCCAGCTCTGCCATGAGGATCGTTGATTAGGACGAAAGCCCTTATGGACCCGCCGTACAACGCTACGATTATATCCGCAAAAACTATGAAGCAAGAAGGAGGCTCGTTTAGTCTGGTTCTTCCGTCAATAGATAGAGCAGGCAAAATCGAGTGCGAGCTAACTCCAGGTAGGCCAATCTGGGATCTACTTCACCACCCTTTCAACAACCAGCTCCCACCAACTTCAGCTTGAACCCAGAATCATAGCCTAAGGTTCTGTGGTAAAGCAAGTATGATAGAACCGCAAGGTTTGAACAGCCGTCGAGCATTGGATTTGATATTTCAAGAAACGGTTCAAGCGAGTATTACGACAAACCGCCGTCTTTCAACGCCGCCGAAGAAAGTGGAGAGTACGGTTTGACGATGAACAGGTTCATTAGCGACTACGTCAACCAAACCGATCCCATAATCGTCTTCACCGACAAACGCTTCCGCAAGAACAACACTTCAAGCCACAGCACACTACCTTCGTATGTGGAGCTGCGCAGACAATTGCATGAGATGTTGTGATCAATGCTTCATTGATAGCACTGAACAGCAATGTATTATTACTTATGCTGAGAATTAAAGGGAACCTCGGAAACATCGCCATAGCGGAGGAAAAGATTGCTCCAGGTGCAAGTACCCGAAAGAGTTAGTGCAGATGTTGCTCAGATGAGACGCACGCTTGCGAAGAACCCTGCCGACCCGATAAACTTCATCAAAATTCAGTGTCGCATTCCCGAAGGACTCAACTTCAAGAATTTCGGGGAGAACGTTGAGTTCAACTTCGAGCAGGAGATCAATAAGTATAGGGTGGAGGATACCAAGGGTCTCACCCAACTGCAAAGTCGCCATGATGAGATGCTTGCTGGGCTCACAAAATAGGGCTTTCTACAGATGCAGCAGCAGAAGAAGTGATGATAGACGGTCCGTACGACTGGAGAAATTTCGAATCGCAATGCACAGCTTTTAGAGATAATTAATTTATGTCGTTGCTTTCACAGCATGCTCCCGAAAGGGAGAGTCTCACGCGCGGAGTTGTTTCCGGCAGTCCCTTTCGCAAGGACTACTCCTTCTAATCTAAGTACAGCCCTGGATACGTGCGTTACGATCAGCCCTAAGCCCTGTTAGAATACGAATTGTCTCGTTAGAAGGAAAAGTCTCGCATCTTGGAGGAACGGCTGAAGAACAAGGAAATATTCATAGCGCAAATGAAGGAGTTCCAGGCTGAGCTAACCCAAGCCTTTGACGAGAGTCAGCAAGAACTACAGTTTTTCAAAGGAAGGTGCTAACAGTTGGAGGGAGCGAATGGCCGATCAAGAGATAATTAGGAGATTGTCGAGCTGAAGAGGTTATTGCAGGCAGTCGAACAGGACAAAAGGAAGTTAGAGGAAGAGCTCCGAGGGGAAAGGTACCGCAAGGAGAGATCGCAAAGTAGGCCTAGCCTTCAAAAATCCAAGACCGATCACAACTTGAATAGAGATCCAAGTGTAACTGCATTGAAATAAAGGCTTGCAGATACATTGGCCAAATCTCTGAATAGCACTGTTGAGGAAGTTACCAAGGAAATCAAACCAATCGGAAAGTTTTTAAGCTACTTCTTCACCATGGTTGAAACCTGCAATTCGAGTCAACTACCTTCCAGTTTGAAGGACCAGCTGAGATTCGGCTGGAAGTGGGTCAAAGCAATTGTGAAAGAGCACACTGATACCACAACTTCCGCTCAAAAACCAACCGTCTCCAAAGACAACCGATCGGTCAGCCAAGCGTAAAGTCATCAACTTGCGTCCCTCGCGAGACTCATGAATGTTGCTGTTAGCGACCTCCATGAATAGCTGGAGTCTCTTGTACACTAGCACCGCCAGTCAGACAGAATAGTCAAGCTGGTTGCTGAATTCTGCGGTCTTCCACCTTAGAGCAGTCTAAAGCACTTGGAGCGGGCTATGCGTTAGCGAATTGGACGCGGTCGCCACGACCAACATTGACAGCTTACTTCTACGATTTAGCGAATATTGTTATTTATCAAGTGCGGACAAATGAACAATCCGAATAATTCACCCACTCAACCGGACGAACCTGAGAAGCAGCAACATAACGAAGTTGAAGAGATGAACAGCGATAACGATTCCATAGGCAAGACTAAAGACCCACCCAAACTGAAAAAAAATGGGTTGCTCAGCAGGACCCTCAAGGAGCATGACCTCGACTCGCTGCTGGTATACGACAAGCGACAGAGAGGCCCAGCCAAGATAACCTTCGACCATGTACATAGGAAGCCTGCTGTGGTGGAAAGGTTGGTTAAACCAAAGCTCAAAGCATAGGTGAAACGAGAAAAGTTAGAAAAGAAAGACTAGGATCGAGGGAAACAGGTAATTAAGAAGAGAGTTGTTGAGGAAAAGCAAAAAGTAAGGAAGCCGAGGCCTTAGAACCCAGCGGTTCCATAAGTCAACCCAAGTCGGAAGAATGCAAAGGAGCCTTCGGTGGATCAATAGATTGTCCTTCAGCATGTGCCTTCTTCGCAGGAGGATAAATTACAACGAAGACAACCTTTGATAGCCGAATAGCAACCAAAAATCTCAGATAAGCCCGTATAAGTAGTCCGATAGGCAATAGCTGGTACGACGGTATTAGGAATCGAACCGCCAAGTACCAAAATCCAAACAGTTCCGCCAATCGAGCAAATCAAACCCGAGTAGGTTATAGCAGATCAAGGGGAGGAGGTGTCAAGCAGACCATCTAATGATACTCGACTTGCAGGTCGTCCAAAACGAAATGCCCACAAGAAGAAGATCCGTCGCTACTCTGACGATTCGGACTTCTAAGGAAGGCAAGCACTTACAGAATTCCCCATAGCCAACTATATTGCTCCAGAAGTGCAAAATCTCTATCTCCAACATGCCTCTCAGGTAGACGACGATCGCAATCGACGTCGAGAAGAAGGACATGTGCTAAATAGCTCCACTTTCATTAGTTGCGATGTCAAGTACTTTAACTGGAGCTTCTTCGCTGATCGCGTGGGCAACTTCGAAGTCGTTCTCATCGACCCACCATGGCGTATTAAAGGTGCTCAGCAAAACGACAGCCAGTTCATGTTTTCAAACTGCAAATTCAACCTATAGTACAACACAATGAGCAACAAGGATATCGGAAAGGTGGGTGTCGATAAGCTGTCAGACTGCGGCTTCATCTTCCTCTGGATTCTCAACACTCAACTGAATGCTTCGATCTAAATCTTAAACGGCTGGGGTTACGAGCTCATAGACCAGATTGTATGGGTGAAGACAAAGGACCACAAGATCTATCTTACGCACGGCTACTACTTCATGCATTCCTATGAGATCTGCCTGGTGGGGTACAAGCATAACCCGAACAAACGTGTGGGGTGCCTACCTCACATCACCAGCAACGTTCTCATCGCTGAAGTCAGGAAAAAATCGCAGAAGCCTGATGAACTCTACGAACTCATCGAGTTGATGTTTCCGAGCACGAAGAAGATTGAGGTGTATGCCCGCAACAATAATCTCAGGTTCGGGTGGTTTAGCCTTGGCAACCAACTCGGTGAGTCCTACGATAAGTGGCTGTTGATGCTGCATTGTGACAAATGTCACTGTGCACTCAAACCCAACACAGTCAGGTATAAGGCTAAGCGTCGCGCTAATTACGACCTATGCGAGCGATGCATGACTGAAGAGAACAAGTAGGACTTCTTCCAGATACTCAACCAAGCCGACTAGGATGTAATCCACCTCTACCGTTCGTGCAACAATTGCGGGACAGAACCCATCTGGGGCACTCGGTTCGAATGTCTCACCTGCCGCGACTTCGATCTCTGTGAGAGTACCTTGAAATTGAATATAGATTGCTACGACCTCAACCTTACCAGCGAGCAGAAGTTCCACGACATCATGCACGAAACTGCTATCGTAGAGATACCCATATTTGGTCACGGATTCCATCTGCACGATTTCAAGTGTAACGCGTGCTCACAGAAACCCATCATCGGAATATGCTTCAGCTGCAAATCATGCCGCTACAACCTCTGTACTTTAACAACCTACTCAGGTCAGATGTGTTTCTTTCAACGGAATGCGCAACATCCAGCAAAGGCCAGTCGCGAGGAACACCATCTCGAGGCTATCTTCGATCCAACTGCCCGACCCGTCGACAAGAAATTCGCTTGCTTCAGCTGCAAAACGACTCTCACTAACTGCTGCTGGATGTGCTAAAATTGCTATGGCTTCTACTTCTGCGAAAGCTGCTACGAAGGACGCAAGGATTTCAAGACGCAACAAGCCAGCAGTCACAAGAACTACCACCACTTCATACGGCTATTTTGAGGGTGTATAACCATTCATCACCATTCCTTGTTCTTAGGTTAGAGTAGCCTCCTCATTTCCTCGACTAGCAAATCGAATTCTCCCTTGATGTCCTTCTCGAGGTCTTCATCGATGATGTTGGTGCTCTCCTACTGGTCGCTTCGCACCTGAATAATCTCCTTCTTGGCATAGTCGAGTGACTTGCTCTGGCCGAGCGGCATCCAGTCGATACTCTTCTTATCGATGCGATCCTTCAAGTAGTTTTCAAGCGCGTTACAGTCCTTATAGGTCTTCTTACGCATCATATGCATAAAGAAGATGTAGTTCCACTTGTCGTGCTCTGCATGATGTTGTTCGAAGCTACGCTTGTACTTTTCGAACTCGCTCCGGTCGAGATGGCAGATATAGCAGATGTTCTTCTTGTCGTTTTATTTCATGGTTTGTTCTTCACGCAGGGTACCGAACGTACTGATGATGATACCAAAGATCACGTTCATCATGAAGATGTTGATGAGGTAGAAGAAGAAGATGGCGTTGAACCAAGTGCCAACGAAGCGATCCGACAAAAAGCCTAGAGTTAAGAAGAAATCTACTTTCAGTGTTTTGCAGCGCGACGATACCGTTGCCGCTACGGATAGCGCTATTCACTACATTTAGGTAGCAGGGCAAGAGGGCCGAGCAGAAAGCTTAGGTTGCATCAGTTCCACCAATAATTTGGTTTGAGTTCACAGGGCCCGATAGGGTTGGATCTGGTGGAGTCGTTTGAAACTTTGAAGAGAACATAGTATAGTTGAGGAGTGAGAAGAAGTATACGATGATGAGACCAAACAGGTAGGTCATGACGAGTTGCCCCATATATCTGGTGACCGATTTTAAGACATACCCCATAGTCTCGTTGAGGTTGACGATAAGGAGGAGGTTAAACGCGATAAACCACGGCTGCACAGACATCGCCAGTACGACGAACAGGATGTAAAGCAGCAACGAAAAGCTTCCATTGTTGAAGATCGTCTCCAAACCAATTTTGAACTTCTGATAATTTGTGAGGCGTTTGACTCTTTCTCTGCGTTTGAGGTTGAATTAGTTGGTCTGGTAGTCAAGTGGGAGTCGGAAGACCGCGTAGAGGAGATAAACCAGTGTGTTCCAGACCAGATGGATGATGCTAATGACCAGAATTGCCTCTTTCATCCCCAACACTCCTCCGGCCTGGTAATTCCCGAGGTACATACAGTTCAGCAACACTGTGAGGAAGTAGCTAACTATCTCGCAGTAGTAGATGTTCTCAATGAGCTTGAACAGTCGATGTTTAGTACGGAATTTCTTTTTGTTGTGATTGATCTCCACCTCAAATACCTCGAAGGTCTCAAAAAGCTCTTGTACTTTTGTTTAACCGTTCGTGCGGTCAACAGCATCTTCGAACTGTTTCTTAGTTTGCTGGGAAAGGTAGATGGAGTCACCTGCAACTTTGAAGTAGTACAACAGCAACTCAGATTCACCAGTGCGACCCTGCTCCTCCCTATGCTCCATCTCCTCAGGGGTGAAGTGGCGAACTACTTCGATTCCGATCGTGATCTCGCCGAGCAGCTTCCAAGAGCATATGACCTCCTCATCGAGAGTCGGCTTCCTACTGCCGTATCTGTTTACATTGATTTCGCGATCCTTCACGAATATATCAACCATTGGCTTTTCGAATGAGAGAGTGTTGATGTACGCGTAGATCTTGCAGGCTGTTTTCAGTAAAGGGTGGCTGCTGAACTAATTGGTCCGAATAAACGTTGCTTTCATATCATTGAAATCAGCCATCGTCAGAGGAATTGATTTGACGCTTGCCAGCTTATCGTACTCATTTGGGTAGCGTACGCTATAGTAAGCCTGTTTGACGTAATTCACGTACAGCGACTCCAAACTATCTAACGAAAAGTTCCTGAGGTGCTCGTCAGTGATATCCTTCAACCCGCATTCAATCATCGTCAGCAGGTATTCGATGATGTTCAACTTCATCTCGCTCAATGGCGACTCAGAGTCTTTCGTATAGCGCTTCATCACCTCCCGTATGTTCTTGTAGCTCTTATTGCACAGCATGTTCACGTTGTTATAGTTCGGGCCAATGATCAGCTCTGTCTTTAGCTCCTGAATAGCGAAGATTACATCGAACAGGTAAGTCTTGTTTCGGAAGTTCAGCTCGTCTAAATGGAACTTCTCACTACGCTGGTTCCACTCATTCTCTTCGATCATGCCCTCCTCCATGAGGTAGAGCAGCTCTATCAGCGGTCTTCCACGAATTTCAGTACTCCCAAGCACCGTCTTCCACGGTTGGCAGTTGTCCTCAGCAAGATATTGGCAGAACTTGAGCAGCATCATAAACTTCGTTGCCTCGTCGCACCAAGCATTGTTGAGATTGACCTTTTTCGTTACATAGTTCCAGGTATTAATGATTTCCTCCCATAGGTCTTCAATGAAGTTAGGTGGGTTTTGCTACTCGATAGGTTGCCGGCCCTTCTTCCCTTTCTGCTTCGTTTCGTTGTGATGCTGGTACCAGTGCTCTCTTTACTGCTGCCACACCCTCATTAGCTCGGCTTGAGCGGGTTTGGTGGCAAAGTAGAAGATATTGCAGACAAACTCTATAAAGATATAGGTCTGGTTGCGCTGCCTCGGTTGTTTCTTGAGTTCAAGGAGATTGTTGAGAATGAATCTGGACATGTTTGTGAAGATGCGCTGTTAATCACTTAGCTCTTGGTCGGTGACATTCTTCTTAACCTCAATCTACGACAAGAAGTTAAGGTAGGGGTTTTAGTTATGCTGGGTTAGCTTTACAATCTTCTCTTTCAGATAGGTGAGGCGGAGAGTATACAGAAAGACGCTATCGCTCTTCTTCATTCCTTCAAGTTTCCTCTCCAAGCTCTTCAGAGTGGAGAGCCTCGTTGAAATCTCATTCGAGATCAATTTCAACTTAAAATCGTTAACGTGCTTGGGAGTAATGTAATATTTCGGCCTTTCCACTTGCTCCCCACTCATCCACAGGATGCACATCTTCTTGATAACATTGGCCACCATCAAGGGTTCTCGAGCCATTGCCGTGTCTGTATCCAGCTTCTCGAGCTTAATTCCCAGCTCATGCACCTTGTCTAGCAAGTTCAGCTGCTCTTTTCGACAGTAACCAATAAGGTCGTTAATTCGGTGCTAGGAATTTGCGAGCTTGTTCATGAGAATTCGCAGGTCGATCATCTAGCTTAAGATTATTCTGTACGTATGGCCTAAAAGGCTTCGTCTATGTGATCGATAGCATTAAGATTGACTTGACAAGCCGCAGGATAGCTGTGAGTAAACACTAAAAAAAGAATCTCTTCTCCAGCACTGGGTCTATCACCAGATTCAGATCCTTCTCCATGCATTCGTTGAGCAGTCGAAGCAGAATTCGGAGAATAGAGGAGTAGTCTGCCTCAATGTAGTTGCTCTATCGGAAGTCCAGGTTGCCTTTGACTCCCTCTTTTGGCTGGTCTTCTTCTGCCTCGGCTACTTCAACCTACTCTTGCAGTTTTCGATCGCCAATTAAATCTATGTGAGTCTATTCGTACTTTAGTTCCAGTTGATGTATAAGTTCTCGAAGACAACGCTAAGGCTGCTCTTCGCCGCCAAGTTGGAATTGGTACCACAGACGGCTTACTCAAGGTAGCTTAAAGGGAATTTCTCCCGAGAGAGTAAAAATACGTCTTTGGTGAAGTTGCTTTCCAGAAGTGCAGCTATACGCTTGAGGAGTGCCGCCATAAGCTATCGTTAAGGATCCGACCGGTTATTAAGAATGCCAGCCAGTTGATCCGGCTTCTTAGGCAATCTACATTATCACCAGAGCTTACAGAAGGTGCAAGTCATGTAGGATCACCTCCAAAATGTCCATGTTGTCAGTCGACAGGAAAGTATGGAAAATTTTGGCCTTCTTTTCGCTGCTCTCCCAGTTTCTCAAAAAGTCCAGAATGTTAACAATGTTGGACAGAGAAGATACCTACCGGTTCTTTGCGTACCGGTTGCACTCGTTCCTGTAGAAATCCAGAATCTTAGTTATGATCTTGCTGTCGGTCTGGCATAGCCAATCCCCGTCGAACAGTTTGCAGATGAATTCCACGAACAGATCAGGTGATTATTTAGCTTTTTCAAGCAGCACTGATAGGGTTCGCTCGTTAAGCAGCACCGACAGCAGGGTCGTATTGCTCTTGAAGATTAGTTTCAGCACTTCCAGGTACTTGCGTACTAACTCCTTATCCAGCAGATCGTGGAAATCATTAAGGATCATGATGAGGTCAAACACAATGTTCTCCCGATAGATCTACCGCTGGCACTTGTACCTCCTAAATTTATAGTCCTTCACATCGATCACGATATCGCGATCGGGAGCATTATCGACCATCATTCCCTCGTCGATGACTTCGTCCTCATCCTCTCGCACCATAGGCTTTCGACCTGAATCATCAACCTTATCGTTGTTAGTTATATGAGACTTCAATGATCGCTCGTTGACGGGACGTACCCGGAGAATTTCCTCTAGCTATCTGAGTACGTCTCCCAACAGTAAGTTACACCGAGCACGATCGAACAAGGCAGTTTTGACAGAGTAAACTTCGTGGAAAAATTCTTCGATTTTTATTCGAATCTCATGGGGTCTTTTCTGATCGAGTTGACCCTCGCAAAGCAAGTACCTGCCAAGCTCCTTATCGCGGATGAGGTTGAGTCCAGTAAGGTAGGCATCGTTGGCCTTTGCGAAGATGAACAGGAAGTTCTTGCTGATTCTCATGACCTTCGGCGAGATGAGGTCCAATGCGCCGATTTTGCGGTGTTCTAGAAAGTAACCAAAGACCACTTCAACCAGCTTCTTAGCTGTCATCTAATCGAAGAAGGCTTCGTTGATTTTTTTGTTTTCAGCTTGGTCGTCCTGCTCGTCGTCCATTCCCCGACTTTTGAAGATCTGGCTGATAGACTCGTCTTGCTTATGGAACATCATGTAGAACAGAATCTCAGCAATGCATTCTCGGATCTTCATCAACCCCTCCGCCCGAGTATGCAGCATATGCTCCTTTTCTTTTTCAGGAAAGCCCTTGCGCTTTTATTTCTTGTACTAGTTCTCCAGCACTTCTTCCTGTGTCTTTAAATTCTCAATCTTTTCGTACAGGAGTTCGTTGATGCCAGTCGCTGTCTTGAGGTCCAGCACACCGTACCTGAACAATATGGCAGCTATCTCCACCGCGTAGATGTCAGCACGGTAGGCCAAGCTCACCGAACCGAAGCTGAAGTCTATGATGAACTCATCGATGCACTTCTTACAGAACTCTGCTGGGTTGAAGGTATCCCCAGAAGGTCGACGCCCATTGGACTCGCTGGCAGAATTAGGTCGAGCACCAGGAAAGTGCCTTTCAAATTCGGCTTTGTTGATTTCGCGAAGCTCGATTCTGCTGAGAGGAGTCATTCTCTCCAGTCCGAGAATTTCCATCGGTTCAACCCGCGATAATCGTTTGTGTATATACGCTTCCTTGTAGAACTTGAGTAGTTTGGAGTAGAAGTATTGGGACTCGTCGTAATGGGTCTCCTTGCCGACTGTCTTGACCGTGTAGTTGCAGACCAGATTGATATACTTCAAGGTTACGCAG
>Ga0209480_10003294_pt1 | contig 10589 bp, 7 predicted proteins | sample JI61114C2DNA_FD_187501 | JGI IMG/M metagenome (GOLD analysis project Ga0209480, IMG submission 187501) | Wastewater effluent complex algal communities from Wisconsin, to seasonally profile nutrient transformation and Carbon sequestration -... | ecosystem: Engineered > WWTP > Effluent > Algae...
GTGTTGCGGTCGGCTTTGCGGTTGAGCAACACGGCTGGGTCTTCCTTGGACGTGATCGGCTTGCCGTCGATTTTTTCGATCACTGTGCCGGCCTTGATCTTGGAGCCTGCTTTCACCACTGGTGAACGTTCCATCACTTCGGCGATGGTAAGGCCAGGCGTGGTGTCATTGGTGTAGAACAAGCCCAGCCCGGCGGTGCGGTCGCCTTCGGGATCGTTGTTGCGATAACCTGCTCCTGTGTGGCTGGCATTGAGCTCGCCCAGCATTTCGCTAAGCAGATCGGCGAAGTCGTAATCGTTATTGATGTAGGGCAGGAAGGCCTTGTACTCGGTTTTGTAGCGCGCCCAATCCACGCCTTGCAGGTCTACGCGGTAGAATTTCTTCACCACTTGGCGCCACGCATGCTCGAAAAGATGGTCGCGCTCGGCGGATTCGTTCAGCGTCATTTCGCCGTTAATGCCCACACTTTTCACTTCTCCTTTGTCGAGATCCACGGTGGAAATGCCGCCGTTGTTGAGCAGGAAAAGGGTTTTGCCGTCCTTGGAAAGTTCAATACCGCCGGGCTCTTCAGCGCCCATCTTGGCCAACAGCTTTGTTTCCTTGGAGCGCACGTCGGTTTCCCACAGGTCGAAGCCTTTCTCGAACGCGGCAAGGTAGTAGAGCTTTTCGCCATCCTTGCTCAGGATGGCATCTGCCATGTCGCTTGAGTTGCCGGTGAGCCGCACCTTCCGATATTCAATGCCGTCCAGCTCGAATTTCAACGGAGCGATAAGGGTGTCTTTCTTCTCCTCTTTTCCCTTCTTTTTATCCTTCCCGTCTTTGCCGTCCTTGCCATCTTCACCATCCTTGTCCTTTCCGTCTTCATCTTTCTTTTTCAGCAGTTCAAATTCTTCTTTGTTCAGTTCGAAGGTGTCCAATGCGGCCTGCGTAAAGAACATGGCGTACACGTCTTCCTGGCCGCCCCAGCTGGCTTGGCTTTTGTAGCCGTCACGGTCGCTGAACCAGATCATGGCCTGGCCGTTAAGCGCCCATTGCGGACGGTTGTTGTTGTAGCCGCTGCGGGTAAGGTTCACCACGGGTTTATCGCCTGCTGCGGATACCAATCCGCACTGCGTGATCCACTGTTTGTCTTGCAGGAATTGCACTAACAGCCACTTGCTGTCCGGGCTCCAGCTGAAGTACTGGTCGCCGTCGCTGTAGCTGTAGTTCTTGTCGGCGGGCAGCACGGTGCGGGTCTTCTTCGTGGCGAGGTTGTAGACCTTCACGGCCGTGCGTTCTTCCAAGTATGCGATCTCCTTTCCGTCCGGCGACCACACCGGCTGGAACTCTTCCGCAGGCGTGGCGATCAACGGTTCTTCCTTCAGCACCGTGGCATTGAAGAAGCGCTTTTCGTCCTTGCGCGTCAATGAAATGCGGTAAATGTTCCAGCTGCTGTCGCGTTCGCTGGTGTAGATGATGCTGCGGCCATCGGGGCTGAAACTGGCCGACCGTTCCTGTTCCGGCGTGTCGGTGATGCGGCGCGTGGTGCCTTCTTTCACCGAGGTGACGAACACTTCGCCGCGATGCACGAACACCACTTCTTCGCCATTGGGCGAAGGCGACATTTCGCTGGCGTCGCCGTGTACTGACACGGTGCGGTCGGCCATGTAGCGCTGGTCCACGGCGGTGCTCACCATCAGCGGTTGCGGCTGTTGGCCGTCGCGCATGGTGTAGAGCAGGCCACGGAAGGCGAAGCAGATCAACCCGTCGTTGCTGATGGTGAGGTATCGCACGGGGTCTTTGTCGAAGGTGGTGACGGCTGTATTTGCGCCGCCGGCCATGGGCAATTTGTAGATGTTGAATGAGCCGCTTTGCTCGCTTAGGAAGAAGATGGTGTTGCCATCCGCGCTGTAAACGGGGTTGCGGTCTTCGCCGTTGAAGGTGCTGAGCTGCGTGTATTTCTTGGTGCCGAGGTCGTACGTCCAAATGTCGCGCGTAACGGATGAGGTGTGGTGCTTGCGGAAGCCGTTTTCGTAACCCTTGTTGTCGGTGTACGCCAGCGTGCGGCCGTCGGGGGAATAGCGCGCGTTCAAAGCGGTAGTGGTGAGCACGCGGAGCGCTTCGCCGCCGGTAACGGGCACCGCGTAGAGTTGCGGAAAAATGCCAGATGGGAACTGGCGGTCCTTCACATCGCCCAAGCGCGCGCTGCTGAAGATCACGGACTTGTCATCGGGCGTAAAATCACTGGGTATGTCGCTGGCGCTGTTCTCCGTGAGCCGCGTTGCGGGTCCGCCGGCAGCGGGCATGATGAACACGTCGTCGTTGCCATGGCGGCTGCTGGCGAAAGCGATCCACTTGCCATCGTGCGACCACACAGGAGCGAACTCATAGGCCTCGTTCGTAGTGAGCAACGAAGCTGTTCCACCATTGGCATCCACGCGCCACAAGTCACCTTGGTAGCTGAATGCGATGGTCTTTCCGTCCGGTGAGATGGCCGGATAGCGGAGCCATTTGGCCTCGTTCTGCGCTTGCGCGGAAAAGGAGAGCAAAGCAATGGCGGATAGGGCAAGGAGAATGCGGTTCATGAAACGGGTGCTGGTGGAAGTTGGTCAAATCTATTAAAAGGCGACATTAAAGTGAACGCTATTCCTGAGCAGCCATGTTTAAATTTCTTTGTGTTGGGGCGTTTGCAGAGCCGGAAGCGATGCCAGTGCAGCTTTCGACAAACCAACGTGAAAACTTCCTTAGAATCACTTTCAACGGCACAATTCAACAGCCCACCTTTACACCATGAAACGCGTCCACTTCATCGCTATCGGCGGCAGCGCCATGCACAACTTGGCCATCGCGCTGCACCAGAAAGGCTTCGAGGTGAGCGGGAGCGATGACGAGATCTTCGAGCCCAGCCGCACCCGTCTGAACAACCTCGGCCTGCTGCCCGCGCGCATGGGCTGGGAACCGCAGAACATCACCAATGAACTCGACGCGGTGATCCTCGGCATGCACGCGCGCGCCGACAATCCCGAGCTGCAACGTGCGCAAGAGCTGGGCATCCCGGTGTTCAGCTACCCGGCGTATTTCTATGAGCAGACCAAGGAAAAAACGCGGGTGGTGATCGGCGGAAGCCACGGAAAAACCACCATCACGTCCATGATCGTACACGTGCTTCGCGCCGCCGGCGTGGACTTCGACTACCTCGTGGGCGCGCAGCTCGAGGGGTTCGATTGCATGGTGCGCTTGGGCGCAAAAAGCAAGATCGCCGTGATCGAAGGCGATGAATACTTGGCTTCCACATTGGAGCCGGTGCCGAAATTCCACCTCTACAAACCGGACATCGCCTTGGTGAGCGGCATCGCATGGGACCACATCAACGTGTTCAAGACCTTCCAGAGTTACGTAGACCAGTTCGGCATTTTCATGGACTTGGTGGAGCCGGGCGGAAAGCTGGTGTACTGCGCGGAAGACCCCGTGGTGAAGGAATTGGCGGAAGCGCGAAAGGGCAGGAGCGACGTGGCCCAAGTGCCCTACGGCGTACCAAAGCATGCGATCCGCGAAGGCGAGACCGTGCTATTGACAGCACATGGCGAAATACCGCTGAAGATCTTCGGCAAGCACAACTTGATGAACCTGGAAGGCGCGCGCCACGTGTGCCACCAGCTCGGCATCGGCGATGAGGAATTCTACACGTCCATTGCCACGTTCACCGGCGCAGCGAAGCGCTTGGAAAAGCTCGCGGAGCACGGCGATAAAGTGGTTTTCAAAGATTTCGCCCATTCGCCCAGCAAGCTGAAAGCCACGGTGGACGCGGTGCGCGAGCAATTCCCAAACCGGAAGCTCATAGCGTGTATGGAGTTGCACACCTTCAGTAGCTTAAGCGAAAACTTCCTTGATCAATACGCCGGTTGCATGGATGCCGCCGACCGGGCACTGGTGTTCTACGATCCGCACGCGGTGCAATTGAAGCGGCTGCCGCCCGTGCCGGTGGAGCGGATCCAAAGCGCCTTCAAACGCGATGACCTGCACGTGCTCACCGAGCCCGTCGCCTTGATGGGCGCGGTGCGCAAAGACATGGGCGATGCAGGCGTGCTGCTGATGATGAGCAGCGGGAACTTTGGAGGGATGGACTTGAGCGCTTTGGCAGAAGCGTTTATTGCTTGATTAGTTGTCCGTTGTCCGTTGTACGGACGATTGGCTTATGCAGCTCGGCATCGCACCGCGGAGTGGTTGCACGCTTCGGTGTCTCAAGCGCAAAACGCTAACGCCCGTGCGATTGACTGAGGCCGTCGGCTGCATGCCGTCGTCAATGCATTTTGGCGTTTCAACGCAAGCCTGCGCCAGAGCACTTCGGCGCTGCGTGCCTGACAACTGACAACTACCCCCTGAACTTCCGCAGCAACTTATCGTGGATCAGCGCGAAGAGCAGCGCATTGAGCGACCCCGCCATGAACAAGCCAAAAAAGGTGAGCAGGGAATAAGTGCCTGCATTGTACATCGCGCCCACTTTTTCGCGGGCCAAAGCTTCGGGATGCCCTTGGGCCATGAAGCCTTCCACGAGTTTGTCGTTGTAAACGGTGAAGGCCGTGGTGTCCATCGTTTTGTAGAAGATCCACGTGAAAGCCGCGAGTAACAGGGCGTACAGCACGGCGCTTTGGAAGCCGGCGCGCATCAATTCACCTGCGCCGCGCGATGGATCACGGCCCAGCAAAAAATGTCCGCTGAAATACACGGCCAGCACAATGAAAAGCATGTGGACCAGGATGAAATCGAACGGTGCAACGGTGACGCCTGTATAAAGGAGCACCGTGCGCAACACCATGGCAAGCAGCGCGAGCAGAAACGTGGTCGTGATGCCGGACATGGCCGATGACAAGCCTTAGCTGTTCATGGAAACGAGGAATTCCTCGTTGCTCTTGGTGCCTTCCATGCGGCCTTTCACGAATTCCATGGCCTCCACAGGCGTCATGTCCGCGAGGTGTTTGCGCAGGATCCAGGTGCGCTGCAGCACGTCTTTGTGGTGCAGCAGGTCGTCGCGACGGGTGCCGCTCGCAAGTATGTCGATAGCAGGGAAGATGCGGCGGTTGCTGATCTTGCGGTCCAACTGCAGTTCCATGTTGCCGGTGCCTTTGAATTCCTCAAAGATCACCTCGTCCATTTTGCTGCCCGTTTCGGTGAGCGCAGTGGCGAGGATCGTGAGGCTGCCACCGTTCTCGATCTTCCGTGCGGCACCGAAGAAACGCTTGGGTTTTTGCAGCGCGTTGGCGTCCACACCGCCGGAAAGGATCTTGCCGCTGGCGGGCTGCACCGTGTTGTAGGCGCGGGCCAAACGCGTGATGGAGTCCAGCAGGATCACCACATCGTGGCCGCATTCGGTGAGGCATTTCGCCTTTTCCAGTACCATGGTGGCCACGGCAACGTGGCGGGTGGCGGGTTCGTCGAAGGTGCTCGCAATTACTTCAGCTTTCACGCTGCGTTGCATGTCGGTTACTTCCTCCGGACGTTCGTCGATCAACAATACGATGAGATAGACCTCCGGATGGTTGGCCGCGATGGCGTTGGCCACGTCTTTCAGCAATATCGTCTTACCGGTCTTGGGCTGTGCCACGATCAGGCCGCGTTGACCTTTGCCGATAGGGGCGAAGAGGTCCAGCACGCGGGTGCTTAGGTTGGCCCCTTTTGTAGTGAGGTCGAATTTCTCGTCCGGGAAAAGCGGCGTGAGAAATTTGAATGGAACGCGGTCGCGCGCCCATTCCGGGTCGCGGCCATTGATACTTTCCACCTTCACCAGCGGGAAGTATTTGTCCTGGTCGCGTGGTGGGCGCACGTAGCCGTGAACCGTGTCGCCGAGCTTCAGGCCCGCTTGCTTGATCTGCTGCTGCGTTACATACACATCATCCGGTGAGGGCAGGTAGTTGTAGTCGCTGCTGCGCAGGAAGCCGTAGCCTTCCGGCATGATCTCCAGCACGCCATCCGTTTCAATGAAGGCATCGAAGCTTATTTGTTGCTGCTGCTGCTGCGGCTGGCGCTGCTGTTGTTGATCTCCGCGCCCTCCTTGTTGCTGGCCTTGGCGTTGCTGATCGCGGTTTTGGTCGTTGTTGCGCTGATCGTTGTTGCGCTGCTGGTCCTGCTGGTTCCTATCGCGGTTGCGGTCTTGGTTTCGCTGGTCGTTGCGTTGGTCGTTATTGCGCTGCTGGTCTCCGCGCCCACCTGCTTCAGGGATGTTGGGTGCGTTTCCACCGCCTTGTTGACCTTGGTTTTCCGTGGCGTTCCGGTCTTGCGTGTTGCTGTCGCTGTTGCCGCTTTCGCCCTTGGCTTCCTCGCTTTGCTGGTCCGCATTGCGCTCCGCCTCAATGCGCGGCCTGCGCCCTTTGCGCTGGTTGCGGTCGCGTGGATCGAAACGATCGTTTTGGTCGTTGGGCCGCTCGGTGTTGCGCTGGTGGCGTTCTTCGCGCTTCCCATTATCCGCAGCGGTCTCTTGGGCTTTTTCCTTTCCCCCGCGCCGGTCCGAATCACGTTCCGAAGGTGCTGCGCCCATTCCGGATTCCCCGGAACGTCCGCTGTCCTTATTGTCCTTTACGCTGTTCTCTTTTTTGTTGCTCGCACTGTCCTCTCCGTTCTCGTCGTCATCATCGTCTTCGTCCTCGTCGTCATCATCATCGTCATCGTCGTCATCATCCTCATCGTCATCATCGTCGTCATCATCTTCCTCATCCGGTTCCGGATCGGGAATGTCGTCGGACACGGCCAACGCGGCAATATCGTCGGTATCAAGGTTTCCCTTTGAAGAAGAGGCTTCCATGATCTTGGCGATCAAGTCCTGCTTTTTCAAGGTCTCCACCTTGGTGATGCGCAGTTTCTTGGCGATCTCCTTGAGTTCGGCGAGTTTCAACGCGGATAGCGCTTTGAGGTCATACATGGATCACAGGTTCAATGAGGGATGCGGAACAAACCGCACACAGGCCGCAAGGCCGCTGGAAAAAAGGTAAAGCTTCGATTGAAGAAAAAAGCCCGCCAACGTGGTGGCCGGGGCATACGGACTGCAATAATAGTCGCAAACGGCGGGTTGGGCAACTTTTTTCGATCGAGCGGGCCTCAATTTACGAACCTTGGGTCGAAGTGCCGATCTTCGCGGCCAGCCATGATCCAACGCAAACAGACCATCTTCCTCTTGCTCGCCGTACTGTGCGGCGCGCTCACGTTCTTCTTCCCGATAGAAACCTTCACGCAAGCTGAACGCGCCTTCGTCTTCAGCACTTCCGGGCTTTTTCAAGGGGACGGCACGCCGATCGTGGATGCCTCGCCCAAGTTGCCGTTCGCTATCCTGTTCGGCTTTTTCAGTGCGGTATTGCTCGTGGCCATCTTCCTGTTCAAGGACCGCAAACGGCAGCTTCTGATCGTGCGCACGGCCAACTTGCTTCTCATCGGGGTAACGGTGTTCCTCTTCATCACCTCCAATTCCGTGCGGGCATTTCTGGAGCAAAGTGGCCGGGTCAACTCGCAGTTCGGTGTTGCCGCAGTGCTTCCTTTGGCGATGATCGTGTTCGCTTTTTTGGCCGAGCGCGGCATCCGCAAGGATGAGGCGCTGGTGCGGAGCGCGGACCGGTTGAGATGAAGGTTGTTTTTTTTGACGCAGAGGCAGGCGCAGAGACGCGGAGAAGAGTGACGGTTGTTTTTTTTGACGCAGAGGCGCAGAGACGCAGAGAAGAAATGCAATAAACCCAGGTTAGTTGAACGTTGGATTTCTCTGTGCCTCAGCGTCTCCGCGTCCCACTTCAACACTACCCAAGATCTGGATTTCTCTGCGCCCCTGGCTGCCGATAGGCATGCTCCGCGTCTCCGCGGCCTATTTCATTCTTCGCGCCTCTAATGCCCAACTCGATCACCTCCAAATCCTTCAATTTTTCCCCGTCAATGGTGAAGCGCAGGGCTGTTCGAACTTTGTGCCAGCCGTGCCTGCCTGTGGCGCCGGGGTTCATGTAGAGCATGTTCAACGCCGGGTCGAATTTCACCATGCAGATGTGCGAGTGCCCACAAATGAAAAGGTTCGGGGCATTGCGCTTCAGTTCATCCCGCACGGCGGGGTCGTAGCGCGGGGGTCTACCGCCGATGTGCGTGATCCACACGCGCACGCCTTCCACCGTGAAACGCAGGTCTGCCGGGAATTCCAGGCGGGCTTTGGCATCGTCAATGTTGCCATGGATCGCGCGCAATGGCTTCCATTTTTTAAGTTCATCCGTCACGGCGGTGTTGCCGATGTCGCCCGCATGCCAGATCTCGTCGCAGGCCGCGAAGTGGTGCTGCAGGCGCGGGTCCAGCCAGCCATGTGTGTCGCTTAAGAGGCCGATGCGTTTCATAGGCAGCGAAGTTGATGGAAAACTTGTCTACATTTATGAAATGAGACACTTGGTGATTTGTGGAACCTTGGAATTACTTTTGAGTCCAGTTATGGCGCAGAGCGACCGGTATTTCCCCAATGTGAGCGCCGAATTCGAAGTCACAGAGTTTTGTTATGATGGACAGGGCGGTTCGGATACGCATTACCACTTTTATACCTATTCATCTGTGCCATCGGTTTTGTTGGAGGGGCATGAATGGGGCAGCATTAGTGTCGATGGATTCCAAGCTGGACTTATCAGAGTCGATGGTACGCAAGTTCTTTACCATGGAACAAGTGTAAATTACTTTCCACCTGTGCCCGTGGATACCACGGTGGTCTTATACGATTTTAATCTAGCATTGGGCGATACAGCATATTGGGATCCGTACATTTGGGACTATGCGGTGGTAACAGAGATTGATACGCTAACGATCCAAGGTCGCCAACGGCTGTTGTTTACTATGGACTACAGTGACCAATGGCTCGAAGGAATCGGCAGTCTGATGGGCTTGTTCCGACCATTTTGGCCGACACCTTTGGGTTGCAGTTTCCCGGCACTCACATATTGTGCTTCATATTTGGACGAGGATAGTTTGACCTATACGATCTGCTCAGACATGTTACTGGGCACTGAGAAACATGCAGATTCCAAGGAAAGGATCTTCCCGAACCCATCCTCAGGCATTTTCGCGGTGGAGCAAGTTGTGCCCAATAAGCCATATCGGGTGACAGACCCGAGAGGAATCGAGGTCCTTTCAGGAACAACCACAGGCGAAAGCACAACCATCAGGATTCCGAATGCCGTGCCCGGCCTTTACGTGCTGATTGTGGACGGCACGCGCACCAAGGTGATCATACAATAGACCACTTTGCCCGTAAGTAGGCAAATGCCTCCAGAGCGCATCGTCCTACTTTTGCACCCCGCTTTTTCATTGTCTGATCGTACACTGAGCGTAGTCCAAGGGTCCGATCAGGTTATCGAGCGAAGCAGAGATACTGATCGACCCACATGCCGCGCTATTTCATGGAACTTGCCTACGACGGCACGCCTTACCGGGGCTGGCAGCGGCAATTGGCGGGCACAACAACCGTGCAAGAGGAGGTCGAGAAAGCGCTCCGGATGAAATTGCGCTCACCGAAGGTCACCGCATTGGGGTGTGGCCGCACCGATACCGGCGTCCACGCTTCAAGCTATTTTTTGCATTTCAACGCCGCGGAACCGCTTGCCGACCCAGCCGGTTTTTCCAATTCCATGAACGCGCTGCTTCCCTCGGCCATCGCCATAAAACGCACGTTCCCTGTGGACGAAAAAGCACATGCGCGGTTCTCTGCCACGGAACGCGAATACACGTACCTGATCCATCGGCAAAAGGATCCATTTCTGCACGACAAGTCCTATTTGTTGCGCATTGAACTGGACGTACAAGCCATGCACGCCGCTTGCCAAGTGTTGGTCGGGAAGAAGAATTTCAGCTGTTTCCAACGCACCGGAAGCGACAACGGCACATCGATCTGCGATGTTCGCAAAGTCGCTTGGGAGGCCACCGGCAACGGCTACCGCTTCACCATAGTGGCGGACCGCTACCTGCGCAACATGGTACGCGCGATCGTGGGCACGTGCATCCGCATCGGGAAGGGAAATTGGGACGCGGCGAAAATGGCGGAGATCCTTGCTTCCGGCGATCGCGGCACTGCCGGGAAAAGCGCACCAGCGTGCGGCCTGTACCTTTCACGCATCAGCTATCCGTTCACGGAAACAGGGGCATGAGCAACGGTAAAGGCAAAGCGTTCGACGTCGGGTTGTTCCGCCGGGTAATGGGTTTCGTGCAGCCGTACAAGCGTCTGTTCTGGATCACCTTCGGGCTTACCATCCTGCTCTCGTTCCTCGGCGTGGTGCGGCCGGTGATCATGGCCAAAATGATAGACGACCATGCCGTAACGGGCGACATGAACGGGTTGTACCTGTTGATGTCGATCGTGGTGGCCCTGTTGGTTGTCGAGGCTTTGGTGCAGTTCTACCAAGCGTATTGGACCAGTTGGCTCGGCCAGACCGTGACGTTCGACTTGCGACAAGCGCTCTTCGCGAAGATCACCGGTTTCCGCATGCGCTACTTCGACCGCACGCCCATCGGCACGCTTGTAACGCGCGTCATCAGCGACCTGGAGACCATCGACGACATCTTCTCGCAAGGGCTGCTCATGATCATGGGCGACCTGCTGAAATTGGTGGTGGTGA
>Ga0209480_10003298_pt1 | contig 10585 bp, 7 predicted proteins | sample JI61114C2DNA_FD_187501 | JGI IMG/M metagenome (GOLD analysis project Ga0209480, IMG submission 187501) | Wastewater effluent complex algal communities from Wisconsin, to seasonally profile nutrient transformation and Carbon sequestration -... | ecosystem: Engineered > WWTP > Effluent > Algae...
GGCTGGTTTTGGTAATGACTGTCATCAGCGCCAGCAATGCCGTCATACGCTTTGTTTTTAACTACAGTTCAAACGGCCTGCTGGAAATTCAGTGGTACCTGTTTGCCGCCGTATTCCTGCTGTGCTCGCCTTACACGCTGCAAAAAAACGAGCATGTGCGGATCGACGTGATCTCCAGCAAATTCTCGGCACGCGGTTTGGCGATCATCGACATTATCGGCACCCTCTTCTTCCTGTTGCCGATGGTCGTCATGGTCCTTTGGCTCTCCCTGCCGCTGGTTGCCGACTCTTTCAAAATTAACGAAATGTCGGCCAATGCCGGCGGTCTGATTCGCTGGCCGGTGAAAATGTTGTTGCCACTTGGCTTCACACTACTGGCCCTGCAAGGCATTTCGGAGCTGATCAAGCGTATTGCCTTCCTCGGCGGGCTGATCGAAGATCCGAACAGCAAGGAAAAAGGGCCAACGCCTGAAGAAGAACTGGCCGCCGCAATTGCTGCTGCCAAAGCCAAGGAGGCCAAATAATGGAATTCGTTATCGCCAACATGGCGCCGTTGATGTTCGGCTCCCTGGTCCTCTTCCTGCTCTTTGGCTACCCGGTGGCATTTGCCCTGGCCGCCAACGGCATCGTCTTCGGCCTGATCGGCATGGAAGTCGGACTACTCACCCCGGCCATCTTCCAGGCACTCCCCGAGCGTATCTTCGGCATCATGGCCAACGACACGCTGCTCGCCATCCCCTTCTTTACCTTCATGGGACTGATTCTTGAGCGATCCGGCATGGCTGAAGACCTGCTCGACACCATTGGCCAGTTGTTCGGCCCGATGCGTGGCGGTCTGGCTTACGCCGTCATCTTCGTCGGTGCGCTGCTTGCCGCAACGACCGGCGTGGTTGCTGCTTCGGTGATCTCGATGGGCCTGATCTCGCTGCCGATCATGCTGCGTTATGGTTACGACAAGCGACTGGCCGCTGGCGTCATCGCCGCTTCCGGTACGCTGGCGCAAATCATTCCGCCGTCGCTAGTCCTGATCATCATGGCCGACCAGCTCGGCAAGTCAGTCGGTGACATGTACGAAGGCGCGATGATTCCTGGCCTGATTCTGACCAGCTTGTATGTCGGCTACGTCGTCCTGCTCAGCATCGTCAAACCCAGCCACTGCCCGGCCCTGCCGCCAGAAGCCCGCACCCTGCGTGGTGCCAAACTGGCAATGCGCGTGCTGACGACGCTGGTCCCGCCATTGGTCCTGATCTTCCTGGTCCTTGGCACCATCTTCCTCGGCATTGCAACACCAACTGAAGGCGGCGCCATGGGTGCAGCCGGTGCGCTGATTCTGGCACTCGGCCGCAAGCGGATCACCTTCAAGCTGCTCAAGCAGGCAATGGAAACCACCGGCAAGTTGTCCTCCTTCGTGGTCTTCATCCTCGTCGGTTCGACGGTGTTCGGTCTGATCTTCCGTGCCGTCAATGGCGACCTTTGGGTTGAACACCTGCTGCTCGGCTTGCCCGGCGGCCAGATGGGCTTCCTGATCGTGGTCAACATTCTGGTCTTCGTGCTCGCCTTCTTCCTCGACTTCTTCGAACTGTCCTTCATCATCGTGCCGCTGCTGGCACCGGTGGCTGACAAGCTAGGCATCGATCTGGTCTGGTTCGGCGTACTGCTCGCGGTCAACATGCAGACCTCGTTCATGCACCCACCGTTCGGCTTCGCGCTCTTCTACCTGCGCTCGGTGGCACCGCCGACGGTCAAGACGACGGATATCTACTGGGGCGCCATACCCTTCGTCTGTATCCAGATCATCATGGTGGCCATCATCATCATCTTCCCTGGCGTCGTCAGCTACGGTGACGATGCGCAACGTGCTCAGGCCCAGATGGAGAAGGATGGCACCGCACCGCCTCCGATTGATCTCGATTCGATGATGAAACGCGATGAAGGCGATGCTGGCAGCGATGCCGAAAACAAGCAGAAGGAAGATGACGCTGCTGCCAACCTGATGAAGAACCTTCAGGGCGACAACAAGTAAGATTCAATTTTTCCGGATACCAGCAAGGCGGGATTTCGATCCCGCCTTTTTTATTTTCCTTCACCGAAAATCTCTCAAAATCTTCGCCTTTTTGGCAGTCGACCGCAACATTCTGTCTGTGTAAGATCGACAAAAAGGAGAGTGAGATGACAAGGATCGCCAAGCTTGCCCTGATTGTGTTGCTGGCTGCGCCAAGCGCCAATGCAACTCAGAACGCCCTTCCGCCACGCAACATCAACGACATGATTGTCTTGCTGCGTGCGACGCCCGCCACCCCGGAGCAAACCGAGAAAATACTCAAAACCCTGGAAACGCCCGTCCCGCAGGAAGCTACCGTCAAACAGCGGGTTGATCTACTTCTCGAGCGCGCCCGTGCCGCCTTAACACTGGGCCTGACTGATCGCTATCTGGCTGAAACACGGGCGGCCTGGGAGGCCTCGGGAAAGTCTCACGACAGTACCTTCATCCAGGCCAGAACCGAATACCTGGGAGCCGAAGTCCATTCGGGAAATATGCTGGCCGCCATCGAAACAGCCGAAGACGGTGCCCGCTTAAGCCAAAACGCCGGCATTCGTCTGGCCTACTTGTCGTTCATCGCCGAGAACAAGGCACGCCATGGCGATCAGGCCGGTGCTGAAGCCGCGCTAAAGCGCGCAGAAACTGACTATTCGACGCTTTATAGCGGAGGACGCGGCTGGGGTAGCTGGGGCCTGCCTTGGGAAGCCAACATCGAACGGGCGCGAGCTGGCGTCGCCTTGGGCAAAGGCAAGTTTGCCGACGCTGAACGGCATTTCCGAAAATCGAGCGAGTTGCGCGAGAAGGATCTGGAAGGCAATCTCAGCCGCCTGAGAATGGGCATGGATACGTCGTCCCAGCCCCTCGCCCTGGGCCATTTCCTGATTGCGAGGCGAGGATTCGCCGACATGGTTTTACAGCAGGGACGACTGGTCGAAGCTGAAATGCTTTACCGGGAAATTATCGAACGAGCCCGTCAAGAATACGGCAGCAATTCACCGTTCACTCAACTCCATGTTGAAGGTTTGAGCAGAGTACTGCTCGAACAGGGACGAGCCCATGAAGCCCGCGATTTGTCCAGTGCAAGTCTTGGCGTTATTCAACAGCAGGGGATGCCTCAGGAATCGAGAATCATGACGTCGACCAGGCTTCGCCTCGCGGCTGCTCATGTTGCACTTCGCCAATGGCGACTGGCGCTTGAGCAGTACGAGGCTGTCAGCAAGGTGCTTGCCAGCGATTCCGGACTTAACGCCCGCCTCGGGCGCGGCAACAAGGACTGGGCCTTGACACTGGTACGCACCGGACAATCGGTGGCCGCTGAACAGATGATGTCTGAGCTGCTTGCAGAGGACAGCCAGCGCTTTAGCGAGGATGATCGCAATCTCGCCGAAACCCGTGGTTATTACGCCACGGCGCTTGCCGAATCCGGCAAGACTACGGAAGCTTTGCAGCAGTTCCGCAAGGCGGTTCCCATCCTGCTTATCTCACAAAAAGATGCCAGCGAGGATGAAGCCACTGCCGCCACCCAGCGCATGGTCAATATCCTTGAAGCCTATCTTGATCTGCTCTACCGCCTGCATCGCGAGAAAGCAGTCAGCGCCAGTCTCGACATTCCAGCCGAAGCTTTTCGGGTAGCCGATGTCGCCCGTGGCTCATCGGTTCAGAAAGCCCTGCTGGCGAGTGCCGCCCGCAGCGCCATCCGAGAACCCAAGCTGGCGCAACTGGCGCGCGACGAGCAGGACATTTCGCACCGTCTGATCAGCCTCAACGATACCTTGTCCCGCCTACTCTCCTCGCCCAAGGAGCAACGTCTCGACAAGATCATCGGCGACATTCAGCGCGACATTCCGTTGCTTAAGAACGAGCGCAAACGGCTGCGCGAGCAAATTAACGAGGAGTTCCCCGAGTACTCGACCCTGATCGACCCCAAGCCTTTGCTCCCCAGCGAAGTACAAAGCCTGCTGCGGACAGATGAAGCAATGCTGGCCACCTATTCGGGTGAGCGCCACACCTATATTTGGGGAATCCCAAAAACCGGAAACACCGTCTTCACCGTCAGTGAACTGGGCCGCGAGGCGATTGCTGAACGTGTTGCCAAGATCAGGCGCGGCCTGGATCTCGGCAACTCGTTCAGCTTGGATGTCGACTTTGATCTGGACACAGCCCACGAGCTTTACGTCCAAACCGTCGCGCCCGTGGCCGGCAGTTTTGCCGGCGCCCAGCACATGCTGGTCGTGCCGCATGGCGCACTCGGCCAGCTACCCTTTGCCCTGCTGCCAACCAAGGCAACCAAACTGGGCAAGAGTCAACTTGCCTTTGATGCCTACCTCAAGGCGCCCTGGCTGATACGTGACGTGGCAATCACCCAACTTCCCTCGGTCAGTACCCTGCTTGCGCTGCGTCGCTTGAAACCCCCACGAGCTGCAGATCAGAAGATATTTCTTGGTTTTGGCGACCCCTGGTTCAACGCCAGACAGGCCTCGCAAAACGGTGAAGATCGCACTCAGGTGAGACTCACCAACCGCAGCATCGGGCTGCGCGCCGTACCGGGAACCCGAAGCTCGACATCAGCGAGAATCAGTGACCTTGCCAGCCTGCCGGATACCGCTACCGAGCTACGCGAAATTGCCAGCGCGCTCAAGGTAGATGCCGGCACGGCCATCCGGCTCGGCAAAGCCGCCAGCGAATCGGCAGTCAAGGAAAGCAATCTGGCCGACTACCGGATTGTGGCCTTTGCCACGCACGGCTTGGTCCCCGGCGATCTCAACGGGCTTTCACAACCAGCGTTAGCCTTGTCCAACCCCGAGTTAACGGGCGAAACCAATGCCGATGGCCTGCTGACGATGGAGGAAATACTTGGCCTGCGCATGAATGCAGACTGGGTTGTGCTGTCGGCCTGCAACACTGCCTCCAGCGATGGCTCATCGGCAGAAGCGGTTTCCGGACTCGGGCGGGCCTTTTTCTACGCCGGCACGCGTGCCTTGCTGGTCACCAACTGGCCGGTGGAAACCGTCTCAGCCCGCCTGCTGACCACCGAAATATTCCGCCGTCAGGCAGAGCAACCCGGCATCTCACGCGCTCAAGCTCTACGCAACGCCATGCTCTCGGTCATGGAACAAAAGGCGCTGGATGAAAAGACTGGAAAGCCGGACTACAGCTACGCTCACCCGCTGTTCTGGGCGCCCTACTCATTGATCGGCGACGGTGGCAACCAGTAGAGATAGGCAACGCCTATGCGACTTATGCTTGCATTTGATTGGCTCAATCGCTGGCGTGATTGCATAATGGGTTTGTAACTTGGTTAACTCAAAAGAAAGCGAGCACATCATGGATATTGGCATCAGCAAAAAAGACCGCGAAAAAATCGCCGAAGGTTTGTCCCGCCTGTTGGCTGACTCTTACACCCTTTATTTGAAGACCCACAACTTCCACTGGAACGTCACCGGCCCGATGTTCAACACGTTGCATGTGATGTTCATGGATCAATACACCGAGCTATGGAATGCCCTGGATCTGATCGCTGAACGTATTCGCGCGCTGGGCTTCCCGGCACCAGGCACCTATAGTGAATTCTCCAGGCTGACCGTGATCGCGGAAAGTGAAGGCGTACCGAACGCCAGCGAAATGCTCAAGCAGTTACTTGCCGGCCAGGAAGCAGTGACCAAGACCGCTCGCAGCCTGTTGCCGATTGTGGGCAAGTGCAGCGACGAGCCAACGGCCGATCTCCTGACCCAGCGTATGCAGATCCACGAGAAGAATGCCTGGATGTTGCGCAGCATGCTCGACGCCTGATCGACAAATTTTGGCCGTAAAAAAACCCGCAATTTTTTGCGGGTTTTTTGTTGTCGACCGCGACAGTCGACTTTGTAGCAGTTCTTACTTGTGCGACTGCAGGAAGGAGTCCATGCGCATTTCAGCTACGCTGAACCAGGCATTCTGTGTTTTCCGGTATTTATCGTACTCGGTGTAGATCGTCTTGAAGGCCGGGTTTTTGCCTGACTCGTCGGCATAGAGGTCTTGCGCTGCCTTGTAGGCGGCTTCCATGACATCCTTCGGGTAGGCCTGCAGCTTGACACCAGCTTGCAGCAGCTTCGACAGCGCCGCCGGGTTCTTGTGGTCGTACTCGGCCATCATTGTCACGTTGGATTCGTACGCAGCCGCCTGGAAGGCTTCCTGGTATTCCTTGGGCAGCTTGTCCCATTCCTTCTTGTTCACGAAGAAGTGGATGACCGGGCCCGGTTCCCACCAACCCGGGTAGTAGTAGTTCTTGGCAACCTTGTAGAAGCCAAGCTTTTCGTCGTCGTACGGACCAACCCACTCGGCTGCATCAATGGTGCCTTTTTCCAGCGCCGGGTAAATATCGCCACCAGCGATCTGTTGCGGCACAGCGCCCAGCGCAGAGAAAACGTTACCGCCGAGACCGGCGATACGCATTTTTAGACCCTTGACATCTTCCAGACCTTTGATTTCCTTACGGAACCAACCGCCCATCTGAGTACCTGTGTTGCCACCAGCAAACGAAAGCACGTTATAGTTGGAGTAAAAATCGTCCAACAGTTTCTGACCGCCACCATAGTAGATCCAGGCATTCATCTGGCGCGCGTTCATACCGAACGGAACCGAGGTACCAAAGCCGAAAGTCTTGTCCTTGCCGACGTAGTAATACGAACAGGTATGGCAGCACTCGACGGTACCTTGCTGTACGGCATCCAGCGCCTGCAGACCAGGAACGATTTCACCACCGGGAAAAACGCGGATGTCGAACTTGCCGCCGGTCATGGCGCGCAAACGATTGGCCAATACTTCCGCACCACCGAAAATGGTGTCCAGGCTCTTCGGAAAGCTGGAGGTCAAACGCCATTTGACCTCTGGCAACGAACCTTTTATTGCCGGGGCACTAGTCGTGGCTGGAGCAGCAGTTGTAGCTGGTGCTGAAGCCGGTGCTGCTGATTTGGGTTCTTCTTTCTTTCCGCAAGCTGCCAAACCAACAACAGTGGCACCAACGGCTGCTTTAGCTAAAAAATCGCGACGTTGCATAAATGTCTCCTCCTCAGGGTGTAGTCACGTCATGCCTGACGGCTAACGCCCATTTTTAATCAAACAACTGGCTTTGGCGAGTTGTGGAAAACCCTAATCTGAACTATTCGCCAGCAACCGTCATGCGATCAATGAGGATGGAACCCGTTTGTTTGGACCCGCGCACCTGAACATCGTTGCCGACCGCCAGCACCCCAAGCAGCATCGCCTTGAGGTTGCCGGCGATAGTAATTTCCTCGACCGGATAGGCGATCTGGCCATTTTCGACCCAATAACCGGCAGCGCCGCGTGAGTAGTCGCCCGTGACGTAGTTGATACCCTGGCCAAGCAGTTCGGTCACCAGTAAACCCGTACCCATGCGCGCCAGCAGGCCGCCTAAATCGAGTGCGCCGGGCTGGATGATCAAATTGTGACTACCGCCGGCATTGGCCGTGGTCTGCATGCCCAGCTTTCTGGCCGTATAGGTGCTGAGAAAGTAGCCTTCCAGAATGCCATTGGCGACCACCGAACGTGGCTTGGTTGCCACGCCATCGCTGTCGAAAGAGGCCGAGCCGAGGCCACGCAGAATGTGCGGTTGTTCGCTGATATTGACGAAGTCCGGCATCACCTGCTTGCCGAGTTGGTCGAGCAAAAATGATGATTTACGGTAGAGCGCCCCGCCACTGGCGGCATGCACCAGGCTACCGAGCAGGCCGGCGGCGAGCGGTGCTTCAAAAAGCACCGGGAATTCGCCGGTTTTGACCTTGCGCCCGTTCAGACGAGCCACCGCGCGCTCGGCGGCAATGCGCCCGACCGTCGCCGGGTCGTTGAGTTCGCTGGCCAGACGGCTGGTGGTGTACCAGTCGTCGCGCTGCATGGCGTCCTGCTCGCCGGCAATCACCGAACACGAAATATAGTGGCGCGATGTCGGGTAGCCGCCCATGAAGCCCAGACTGTTGGCAGAGACAAAATGCGCCTGCTGGGTTGAAACGGAAGCGCCTTCCGAGTTGCTGATCAAGGGGCTGCTGGCGTAGGCGGCCTGTTCGCAGAGGCGCGCCGTCGCGATGGCATCTTCCACGGTCAACGCCCAGGGATGATACAAATCCAGATCCGGGCAATCTTTCGCCATCAAGGCGGCATCAGCGAGGCCGGCGCAGTCGTCCTCGGCGGTAAAGCGGGCAATATTCAGCGCCGCCTCGACCGTTTCACGCAAAGCCTGCGCAGAAAAGTCCGAGGTACTGGCGTAACCCTTGCGCTGTCCGGCATAGATGGTGATGCCTATGCCCTTGTCACGATTGAATTCAATGGTTTCGACTTCATCGCAGCGGACGCCGACCGACTGCCCGAAACCTTCCGAAACATCGACCTCAGCAGCCGTTGCGCCCTTTTCCCGGGCATGTTTGAGCACGTCCTCGGCCAGTTGCTGCAGGGTGGCGAAGGGATAGGAAAAGCTGGCGACTTCAGGCATGAATGGGGCGTCCGGGCTGGAAAATCGCTATCATAGCAGCCCGAACTAGCCAGCCCCGACCGCGCATCATGCATGAAGAAGATTTCACCGAGAGTACCAGCCGCCCTTCCAAGACCAAGCAGAAGGAGGCAATGCACGAATTGCGCGACCTCGGCGAAGAGCTGGTCGACCTCCCGCTCAGCCAGTTGAAGCGCCTAGGGCTACCGGAAGACCTCTATGCCGCCGTCCGCGAATGCCAGAAAATCACCGCCCACGGCGCCAAGCGCCGGCAGGTGATGTACCTCGGCAAATTGATGCGTACCGCTGACGACGAACCGATCCGCGCCGGCCTCGCCCTGTTGCGCGGCGAATCGGTCGCTGAAAATGCCCGCCTGCAACGCCTGGAGCGCATGCGCACACGTCTGCTGGCCGACGAAACCATGCTCACCGAAATTGCCAATACCTGGCCGGGGGCCGACATTACTCATTTGCGCCAACTGCGCCGCAACGCGCTGAAGGAACAGGAGGCGAGCAAGCCGCCGAAAAATTTCCGCGCCATTTATCAGGTGCTGAAGGAACTCGACGATCAACTGCAAAAAGGGAAAACCGAAGATGCCGGCGAATGAAGAACTGGTCATTGGCCTGGTCTCGATCAGTGACCGCGCCTCAAGCGGTGTTTATGAAGACAAGGGCATTCCGGCCCTGCAGGAATGGCTGAATAGCGCACTGACGACGCCCTGGCGCGTTGAAACCCGCTTGATCGCCGACGATCAGGCCAGCATAGAAAATACGCTCAAAGAGCTGGTTGACCGCAACAATTGCCATCTGGTGCTGACCACCGGCGGCACTGGCCCGGCCTTGCGCGACGTGACGCCGGAAGCGACGATGGCCGTCGCCGACAAGGAAATGCCTGGTTTCGGCGAAGAAATGCGCCGCATAAGCCTGAACTTTGTACCGACCGCCATTCTGTCGCGTCAGGTTGCGGTGATCCGCAAACAGTCGCTGATCATCAACCTGCCCGGTCAGCCGAAATCGATCAAGGAAACACTGGAAGGTGTGCGCGATGCCGACGGCAAGGTCACGCATGTCGGCATTTTTGCCGCCGTGCCGTATTGCATTGACCTGATCGGCGGGCCTTATGCCGAAACCAATGAGGCGGTGATCAAGGTCTTCCGCCCCAAGTCGGCCATCCGCAGCAAGTAATTGCTATTCGTCGGCGACCTGCCGATAGCGCGCCACTTCGTAGTCAACCGTCTGTTCAACCTGAGCCACCGGGTTGAGCAGAAAACGCCGCCCGTTCAGCTGATACTCAAGGCTTTCGCGCAAATCAAAGGAATTTGCCGGCAAGACTAGGCGCACTTCACCCTCGATACCAGCATCCTCAATCAGCAAGGCAGGCAAGGTCGAGGCAGCGCCATAACTGGAGGCAGTGCGCGGCCGACACTCAATCGCAGAGGCGCGCGTTGCCAGGGTCTGGATACCGACCCGCGCTTCGGCATCGGTTTCACGGTGATAACGGCGGATTATTCCGAGCAGCCAGTTTTCGCCGCCCTCCGGTTGCATGGCCAGCAGCGCGCCAACCTTGAGCCATTCGCCGGGGATGCTGCTTAATACGGTACCAAAACCACCGCGGCTGACATTTTCCACCACCCAGCTTTCCATTTGCAGGCCGGTTGGGCGCCCGCCGAATTCGCTAGAAAAAACCACAAAGGCGTTGATCAGTCCATTGAGCACCGAAATACGATGTTTGACGCGATGCCGATCATGCGAGCGCTGCGGGGGCATCGGAGCCAGATAGCTGACCAGATGCTGCAGCACCGAAATCAGCATTTTCGGCGGGAATTGACCGCCCAGGGCAATCTCCGGCGGCACTTCATTGCCATGCATTAATTCGAAGAGCAGCGCCTTGAGCTGGGCGTGCGCTGTCGCCGGCTTGAAAAAGCGCTGCGAAGGCATGGCGTGTGCAGGCATCCGGGCCATGCGCTGCGGGGCGTGTGGCGCCACAAGATCGACCCAATACACGCTATCCGGTTGCGCCTCGACCGTGAACACAAAGCTACCAAGAAAATGCTCAATCAAGCGCT
>Ga0209480_10003302_pt1 | contig 10582 bp, 6 predicted proteins | sample JI61114C2DNA_FD_187501 | JGI IMG/M metagenome (GOLD analysis project Ga0209480, IMG submission 187501) | Wastewater effluent complex algal communities from Wisconsin, to seasonally profile nutrient transformation and Carbon sequestration -... | ecosystem: Engineered > WWTP > Effluent > Algae...
CTCAGCCCCGAGCGCTCGCGACTGCGGGTCCACCCGGCGCACCTCGACCCGGGAGCCGCGACCCGCATCCCCGCGCTGGAGCCCGAGGCGCGGGTCCGCCTGGGCGTCCGCGGCCGGCATGCTATCGCCGCCGGCGAGGTCGCGGTGCTGGTCCTCAACGGGGGCATGGCGACGCGCTTCGGCGGGGAGGTCAAGGGCGTGGTGCCGGTGCTCCCGGGGCGCGAGCGGCTGTCGTTCCTCGCGGTCAAGCTCGCGGGGCTGCGGCACGCCGCGCAGGACGGCGGCGGACGGGTGCCGGTCGTGCTGATGCACAGCTTCGCCACCGCGACCGCGAGCCGTGAGCACCTCGAGGCGATCGACTGGGCCGGCGTGCCGGCGGGCGACCGGCGGGTCTTCGAGCAGTCGCTGCTGCCGCGCGTGCTCCCCGACGGGACCCCGCTCACGGAGTTGGCCGGCGCGCGGGAGCTCGCCGACACCACGCTGTACGCCGCCCCCGGACACGGCGACGCCCTGCTGCGCCTGCGCGAGAGCGGCGCGCTCGACTGGCTGGCGAGCCAGGGCGTGCGGCACCTGATGATCTCCAACGTCGACAACCTTGGGGCCACGCTCGACCCGATCATCCTCGGCGCTCACCTCGAGGCCGTCGACTCCGGCTGCGGGCTCAGCGTCGAGGTGGTCGAGCGCCGGCGCGGCGACGTCGGCGGCTGCGTCGCGCTGGTCGAGGGGCGCGCGCAGATCATCGAGGGCTTCCGTCTACCGCCCGATGTCGACCCCGGCGATTACCCGCTCTTCAACACCAACACGCTGTGGGCCACCCTGGAGGCCCTGCGCCCGCCGCACCCGCTGACCTGGTTCCCGGTGCACAAGGCGATCGAATGGACCGACGGCGCCAGGCTCGAGGTCGTCCAGTTCGAGACGCTGATCGGCCAGCTCTCCGAGTTCGTGCCGACCTCCTGCCTGCTCGTCGACCGCGAGCGCTTCCTGCCGATCAAGACCCGCGAGGATCTCGCGGCCGCCGAGCACCAGCTCGCCGCGATCGCGCGGGCCGCCGGCCTGCACCCGTGAAGGCTCGCGTCACTCGACCAAACGACCCAGCGTGCGGGGCCCGTCGACCTCGTCGAGCTGCAGCTCGATCGCGCGACCGAGCAGCGCGTCGGGCCCCGCGAGCTCGACCTTGATGTAATTGTCGGTCAGCGCGACCAGGTGACCGCCGCGGCGCTCGCGGGCCCGGTAGACCACGGCCGGACAGCGCGCGCCGAGCTGGCCACCGCGAAACTCGAGGTTCTTCTGCGCGGACAGGGCCCTCAGCACGCGCGTCCGAGCCAGGCGCTCGGCCGGCGGCACCGGATCGGGCAGGTCGACGGCCGCGGTGCCCTCGCGCTCGGAGTAGCTGAACACGTGCAGGCTCGCGAGCGGGAGGTCGCCGAGCAGCGCGCGCGTGGCCTCGAAGCGGGCCGGAGTCTCGCCGGGGAAGCCGGCGATCACGTCCGTGCCGAGGTGGATGCCGGGGACCGCGGCGACGAGGCGCGGCACCAGGGCGCGCAGGTCGGCCGAGGTGTGGGCGCGACGCATCGCCCGCAGCACCTGGTCGTCGCCGCTCTGGACCGGGAGGTGGAGGTGACGACAAAGCCGACGATCGCTGGCCAGCAGGTCGATCAGCGCCGGAGCGACCTCGTGCGGATCGACCGAGCCGAGGCGCAGCCGCGCGGCGCCCAGCTGCCCGAGCAAGCCGGTGAGCAGCGCGACGAGGTCCGCGCGCGGCTGCAGGTCGCGGCCGTAGGTGCCGAGGTGCACGCCGGTGAGCACGACCTCCGGGACCCCCGCCGCGACCAGCTCCTGCAGCTGAGCGACGGCGTCGGCGAGCGGGAGGCTGCTGCTGCGCCCGCGCACCTGCGGCACGATGCAGAAGCTGCAGCGGTAGTCGCAGCCGTCCTGGATCTTCAGGTACGCGCGGCTACGACGCGGGTCCGCGGCCGGGCGCAGACGGGTGATGCGGAGCCGACGAGCCAGGTCCGTGGCGGCGACGTGCACGCGATCTTCACCTGCCCCGAGAGCCAGGTCGAAGAAGCGCTCCTTCTCGCGGTTGCCGAGCACGCGCGTGACCTCGGGCATCGCCGCGAGCGCATCGGGATCGGCGTTGGCCATGCAGCCGGTGACGACGACGCGCGCACCGGGGGCCTGGCGAGCGGCGCGGCGGACCAGCTGGCGGGTGTCCGCGTCGGCGTCGTGCGTGATCGTGCAGCTGTTGACGACGTAGAGGTCGGCCTCGGCCTCGAAGTCGACGACCTCGTGGCCAGCCTCCTGGGCGGCGCGGACGAGGGCGTCGGTCTCGAACTGGTTGAGGCGGCAACCGAGCGTGGCGAATCCGACCCGCACAGGATCACATCTGGAACCGCTGCTTGAACTCCTGCACCTTGAGCTTGAAGCGCGGGAACTTGACCTTGGCCTTGACGACCTTGGCGATGCACTTGGCCGCCGGCGTGGCCTCCTCGGGCACGGCCTCGATGACTCGACCGGTGGAGCCCTCGACCTTCATCTTGACGACGGCGATCGAGCCGCGGGCGGCGTTGTGGGTCGCGCGGCAGGTCTCGATGTCCTTGCTGTAGGCGTTCAGCGTCTTCTTCAGGTCGAAGGGCTCGAGGCGCTCGAGGCTCGGTTCGGTGGCCGGGGCGGGGTCCTTCTTCGGGTCCTTCTTCGGGTCCTTCTTGACCGGGTCCTTCTTGACCGGGTCGCGCTTCTTGACCGGGGTCGGCGTGACCGGATCCTTGACCGGCGTCCGGGTCGGGTCGTCTTCGAGGAGGATGTCGCCGGAGTCGCCGGCCGGCGGGACCGGCGCGACGGCGAGGTCGGGCCTGGCCGGCGGGACCACCGGGACCACCGCCGGGATCGCGGCCTCGGCTCGCGCCAGCCACGGCGCCAGGAAGCCGCGCTCGGCCTCCTCGCCGCCGCGGTTGAGCGCGCAGACCAGGCCGATCAGCAGCATGAAGACCGCGGCGCCGAGGCCGATCACCAGCTTGGTGAGCATCTGCGGGTCACGGACGCCGCCGGGCCACTGCAGCGCCGAGCCCTGCGTGTCCGCGACGGACGCACCGAGCGAAGCGGAGCCGTTGTTGAACGAGAGGTCCGGCGGGGTCGTGGGGGTGACGACCGCGGCCATCGCGTGGGTGCTGGCCGCGTTCATCGCCGCGGCGATGCGCGCGGCCGAGGCGGCGGCGTCGAGGTTGCTGGTCGTGCCCATGCGGTCGGAGCTGCCGCGCGGCGCCGCGACGATCGCCTCGATCAGCTCGCTCATCGACTGGAAGCGGTTCGCCCGGTCCTTCTCCATCGCCTTGAGGATGATCGCCTCGACCTCGGGCGGGATGTCGGCCTCCGGCGTCAGCTGCCGCGGCGGGACCGGGCGGACGTTGACCTGCTGGGACAGCACGCCGAACATCGTCTTGTCGCTGAACGGCAGCTGCCCGGTCAGCAGCTGGTACATGATGCAGCCGAGCGCGTAGATGTCCATGCGCACGTCGGCGGCCTCGCCCTGGACCTGCTCGGGGGCCATGTACTCGGGCGTGCCGATCAGCGCGCCGGCCTGCGTCAGCGTGTGCGAGACCTCGCGGTTCTCCTCGAGGAACTTGGCGATGCCGAAGTCGAGGACCTTGACGAAGTCCCGCATGCCGTTGCGATGGATGATGAAGCAGTTCTCCGGCTTCATGTCGCGATGGATGATGCCCCGCGCATGAGCGGCCTGCAGGGCGCGGCACATCTGCAGCAGGATCCGGCGCGCGCGCGACCACTGCAGCGGGCCGCGCTTGAGCAGCTTGCCGAGGTCCTCGCCCTGCAGGTGCTCCATCGCGAAGAACACCGAGCCGTTCGGCATCTCGCCGAAGTCGGTGATGTCGATGACGTTCTCGTGACCGATCGTCGAGGCGGCCTGCGCCTCACGGAGGAAGCGCTTCACCTGGTCGGGTCGATGGGTGTAGGCCGCGTTCAGGACCTTGACCGCGACCCGCTTGCCGAGCGCCACGTGCTCGGCAAGGTAGACCTTGCCCATGCCGCCCTTGCCGATCAGGTCGAGCACGCGATAGCGGTCCGCGAGCACCTGGCCGAACAGCGCGTCGCGGCGCGGATGCATCGAGCCCGAGCCCGACGAGCCCGACGAGCCGGCCTCGCCGTCCTCGCTCGAGTTGCCCTGACTGACGGTGCCCTCGGGGGTCGAGCCGCGCCCGCGCGGCGAAGGCGTCTCGCCGTGCTGGGTCATGTGGATCAGCACCTCGTCGGGATCGGGCAGCTTGCGCGATCCGTCGAAGCTGGTCGGCGTCGCGGTCGGACGGGCGTCGTCGTCGTCCTCATCCTGGTCGGCCTCGAGGGCCTCTGGCGGGTCCTCGTAGTCGGGCTCCGGCTCGACCTCCTGCTCGGCCTCCATCATCCCGCTGATGCTCTGCCAGCCGCGCGCGCTGAGCGAGTCCGACGGGCCGCTGCTGGTCACCGTCGGCGGCCTCAACATCATCGCCGGCTGCGTGCCGCCCGGCTGCGTGCCGCCCGGCTGCGTTCCCGGCTGCGTACCAGGCGACGACGGCGCGAGTAGGTCCGGCGGCACCGCGCTGAGCGGCCGCGACGAATCTTCGTCGCTCTTGCGGCCGTGGTCGCGGCGGCCTTCGGGATTGGTACCCATCGGACTGGGCGTACGCTATCACGGCGTCCGCGAGCGGAAAAGCCGAAGACGCGCCGTTCGCCAGGCGCAGCGCGCCCGGTTTTGCCGTGTGCGGCGCCGTTTTGTGGGCCCGGGCCACGGCTGCCGCGATCGCGGCGGGCTCTCAGGGCGGCGGCCGGTGGGGGTCGACGTCCAGCGATCTCCACTGGCCAGGACCGAGGCCCTCGAGGTTCCAGGGGCCGCTCGCCCAGCGGACCAGGCGAAGCGTGGGAAAGCCGACGGCGGCGGTCATTCGGCGCACCTGCCGGTTTCGGCCCTCGTGAAGGATGAGCTCGATCCAGCAGGTCGGGATCGCGGCGCGAAAGCGGATCGGCGGGTCGCGGTCCCACAGCGCCGGCGGCGCCATCGTCCGCGCCTGCGCCGGTGCGGTCGGGCCGTCACGAAGTTCGACGCCGGTCGCCAGGCGTGCGATCGCGGCGGCGTCCGGGATCCCCTCGACCTGCGCCCAGTAAGTCTTCGGCTGCTTATGGCGGGGATCGCTGAGGCGGTGCTGGAGCCGTCCGTCGTCGGTCAGGACCAGCAAGCCCTCGCTGTCGGCGTCGAGGCGGCCACAGGGGTACACGTCCGGCACCGGGATGTAATCGGCCAGCGTGCTTCGCCCCGCGCCATCGGTGAAGCGGGTCAGCACGCCATGGGGCTTGTTGAAGAGGACGATGGTGGCCACGCGCGCGGCTGTAGCCTGCCCGCGAGGCGACCCTGAGGGCAAGCGCTGCGTGCTCCTGACCGAAGTCCACCGCCGCGACCGCTCGTCGCACATGCACGAAATGGCGCGGGCGCCGACCTCGGAGACGAACCGGCGCCGGCGCGCACGGCGACGCGCAGACACTGCCGGGCCCGTCGCACTGGACGCCCCAGGCTCGACGAAGTATGCAGGCTGACGAGATGAGCGGGCCCCTGTCCTGAGCCTGAGGAGGATCTGTGAGTAGCACCAGTTTCGCTGTCGATCTGCACGACATCCACTTCGTTTTGTTCGACCAGCTGGGGATGGACCGCAAACTGGCCCAGCACGGCAAGTTCGCCGACCTCGACCGCGACGTCTACGAGGCCACGCTGACCGAGACCAAGCGGCTCGCCGAGGAGGTGCTCGGGCCGATCAACCGAATCGGCGACCGGGTCGGGTGCAAGCTCGACGCCGAGGGCAACGTCACCACCCCGCCCGGCTACAAGGAGGCCTGGAAGACGCTGGCCGACGGCGGCTGGATCGCCGTGTCGGCGCCCGCCGAGCTCGGCGGCGGCGGCATGCCGTTCACGATGGCGATGATCGTCAACGAGATCCTCTGTGGGGCCTCGATGGCGTTCATGATGTACCCGGGCCTGACCGCGGGCGCGGCGCGGGTGATCCTCGAGCACGGGCCGGCGCAGCTGCGTGAGCCCTTCGCCCGCAACATGTTCAGCGGCAAGTGGGGCGGGACGATGTGCCTGACCGAGTCGGGCGCCGGCAGCTCGGTCGGCGACAACCGCTCGAAGGCGACGCCCACCGAGGAGCCGGGCGTCTATCTGATCGAGGGCGAGAAGATCTTCATCAGCGGCGGCGACCAGGACTTCACCGAGAACATCGTCCACCTGGTGCTCGCTCGCACGCCGAACGCCGGCCGCGGGACCAAGGGCCTCAGCCTGTTCATGGTCCCGAAGTTCCTCGTCGACGCGGATGGCGGCCTCGGCGAGCGCAACGGGGCCCACGTCCTCGGCATCGAGCACAAGATGGGCATCATCGGCAACGCGACCTGCACGCTCGGCTTCGGGGTGCGCGGGCCGTGCCGCGGCTGGCTGGTCGGCGAGGAGAACCAGGGCATCGCGCTGATGTTCCTGATGATGAACGAGGCGCGCATCGGGGTCGCCGCGCAGGGCCAGGCGATCGCCGCGGCGGCCTACAGCTTCGCGCTGGCGTACGCGAAGGACCGGATCCAGGGCCAGCCGCTGCGCGAGGCCAAGAACCCCGACGCGCCGAGCGTGCCGATCGTCCAGCACCCCGACGTGCGCCGGATGCTGATGCTGCAGAAGGTGTACAGCGAGACGATGCGCTCGCTGCTGTGCAAGCTGGCGCTGTACTTCGACCTCATGCACGAGGCCGCCGACCCGGTCGAGCGCGAGCGCCTGAAGGGCCGCGTCGACCTGTGGACGCCGATCGTCAAGGCGACCTGCGCGGACCTCGGCTTCGAGGTCGCGACCCTCGCGGTCCAGACCTACGGCGGCTACGGCTACATCGGCGAGTATCCGGTCGAGCAGCTGGTGCGCGACGCCAAGATCACCAGCATCTACGAGGGCACCAACGGCATCCAGGCGATGGACCTGGTCGGCCGCAAGCTGCGGATCGGCGGCGGCGCGCTGTTCATCGAGTGGATGAACGAGGCCAACTCGACGCTCTCCCAGGCCGCGGACGCCGGCTTCGGCCCCGCCGCCGGGGCGCTGGGCAAGGCGGTCCAGCAGCTCGCGGGCGCCGCCATGCACCTCGCCGGCCTCGGCAAGGCGCGCAAGGTCGAGGCCGCGATGGCCCAGGCCTACCCGTTCCTGCGCATGTTCGGGACGGTGCTGCTGGGCATGGAGGCGCTCGAGCAGGCGCAGGTCGCCGAGCGCCTGACGGCCGAGCGCGGCCCCTCGTCGCTGCTGATCGGCAAGCGGCGCAACCTCGAGTTCTTCGTCGCCAACCTGCTGCCGAACGCGGTCGCGCTCGGCAAGTCGATCACTTCCGACGACGAGAGCTGCCTCGACCCCGCGCTGTTCGAGTGAACCTCGGCTCAAGGGCGGACGCCGAATGACCGGCGTCCGTCCGACTCGCCCCGCTCAGGGGATCGCGGCCCAGGTGCCGACGATCGGCGACTTGCTGCAATCGGCCGTGAAGCGCTCGATGGGCACGAGGGTCTTGCCGGTCGGGTCGAGGCCGTAGGCGATCATGTCGCCGCAGATCGACCCGTCAGTGCGGTAGTCGAGCGGACCGCTGGCGCCGTCGAGGTTGACCGACTTGCCGGCGCGCAGCGCCGTGACGGCGGCCTTCACGAAGGTCGCGGGGGCCTCACCGAAGGACACGACGGTGCCGTTCGGGTCGTTCATCTTGCCCATCGCGGCGCGGATCGACACGCCGGTGATCGGCTCGCTGCCGGTGTGACTGCTCATCGCCAGCAGGGTGACCATCGCCGCGTCGTAGGCGAGGCCGAGCTCGGCGGACGCGTTCGGATCGCCCATGCGCTTGCGCAGCGCCGCGAGGTTCTCGGTCTCGAGGTCGGGGCCGATCGCGCGCAGGCTCTCGACCAGGGTCGCGTCGCCGAGCGCCTGGACCGCGGCGAACGAGCGCTGGGCGACGTAGACGCGTCTGGGCCACGGCTTGCCGGTGGTCTTGTAGTGGCGCAGCAGCTCGGCGACCTCGGCTCCGCCGAGGATGATCAGGACGTCGGTGTCGCCGAAGCTGTCGATCCGCAGCTTGCCGGTGTCGAGGTTGTTGTAGGAGGACACCAGCTGGCTGTTGACCTCCGGGATGCGGTTCGGCTGGCCATCCTGGGTCTGCGTGGCCAGGGCGTAGTACATGCTGTAGCCGTACGCATCCTGGGCGAACAGCAGGGTGGCCGCCGGGTCCGAGGTGTCGAACACGTCGGCGTCGATCTCGTGGCGGAGGTGCTCGCCGAAGGCGCGGCCCTGAAATTCCGCCTTGATGTTGGTCAGCCAGACCAGGCTGAACTTGTCGTCGAAGTCGATGTCGGTGGTCGCGGTCGGGCTGTGGGTGTACGCGAGCACGCCGTTGGCGAGGCTGACGTCCTCGGCGATCTTGACGAGCTCGTCGTCGTCGAGCGGACCGAGGATCGCCGGGACCGTCAGGCCGGTGCCGAGGTGCTTGGCGGCCGCGGTCGCCTGGACCACCGAGCCGCCGGAGTCGCAGGGGACCAGCGCGACCATGTGTCCCTCGTCGCCGACCGAGCCGCCGCCGGCGTGGAAGTCCTCGAGGGCGCGCAGGAAGCCCTTCTCCGCGGTGGCGCCGAGCGCCGCGTCATCGCCCATGCGGGCGACGATCGAGCCGATGAAGACGACCTTGTCGCTGGCCTCGCCGCCGGGATAGATCGGCGCGTCACACTGGTCGGAGGAGGTCGCGGCGCAGGAGCCGCTGAGGTTGCAGATGTAGTCCTCGCCGAGGCCGCTGCACTGCGAATTCGAGGTGCAGCGCGAGCGCGCGACGCACTGCTGGTTGTCGCACTGCATCGGCTTCTGGTCGGCGGTGAAGAAGTCGGCGCAGTCGACGTCCGCGCGGCATTCGGTGAAGTCGAGCACCGCCGAGCAGGCGCCGAGGGCTGCGCCGCCGAGACCGGCGAGCGCCAGCAGGCCGGCGCGCGCCAGCAGACCGGCATGAGTACGCGACGAGAAGGGCCGGCGCAGGATCGAGGAGAGCGTGGACAACATGCGGGGGCGAGCTCCGAGCAAGCGTTAAAACTGATGGGTGAAGCCGAGGCCGACGTGGGTCGGAGAGACCCGGGGCGACAGCGCCTGGACGGCGCGAGACTTGCGGGCGGCCGGAACGACCAGCATCACGACGCCGATCACCGCGACCACACCGCCGGCGATGAACAGGCCGTCCGCGGTGCGTGCGAACGAGCGGCCACGGGCCCCGGCGGCCTCCCGATCGTCGAGGTTCTTGGCGTCGGCGAAGACGCTGTACTGCGACCTGGCGAGGCCACCCGCGATGGCGCCGCCGATCAGCAGGGCCGCGCCGGTCCCGACCAGGGTCGCGCCGATCGGGCGCAGCAGGCGACCGGGCTTGGCCGGCTTCTGATCGCCGCCTGGCTGCTGGACCGGGGGCTGCGGGCGAGTGATGGGATCGGGCTCGACGACCGGCTTGGGCTCGACCGGCTTGGGCTGGGTCCGGGCCTTCTCCTTCTCGCGGATCTCGACGATGGTGCGCAGGACCTGGAGGCGCTGCACCGCCTTCTCCTGGTCCTTCGGCTCGACGTTCTCGTCGGCGATGAACTTCTCGTAGTAGCCGATCGCGGCCTCGGCGTTCTGCGCCTCCTCGTAGATGCGACCGATGTTGAAGAGGATCGCCGGTTCGGGCTGGACCGCGTAGGCGCGCTCGAACAGCGCGACGGCGCCGGCATAGTCCTTCTCCTTGAACTTCCCGGTCGCCAGGCCGACCAGCGACTCGAAGGTCTCGGTCTCGGCGGGGGCGGCGGCGGTGCCAGCTGCCGGCGCGAGGAGGAGCATGCCGGGAGCGCTCGGGAGCGAGGCGGCCCGGGCGTCCGCGCTCGACGCGAGGATCGATGCGGCCAGGAGCGTGGCGACGGTTCTATGCATGAGGGTTCACGAGGGGGGCTACAGCGGGATACAACGGCGGGCGACAGCAGCAGGGTACCGCGGAGGGCTAGGAGTGACGGCGGGGCCGACCGTCACTTACCGCGCTTGCTGGGGATGGTCATCAGGACGTCGTCGTCGTCGGGCTTGGGCTTGGGCTTGGGCTTGGGGGGCTGCGGCTGGGGCTCGACGGTGGCGGGCGGCGGCTTCTTGCTGATGGCTGGTTTGGACGCGGGGGTGTTCGAATGGGGCGTCGCGGCGGCCCGGGCCTCGAGGGGGATCTTCAGGGCCTCGTCCTTGCCCGCGGACACGGCGATGGTCGTCTGATAGGTCTTGAAGCCCTCGGCCTTGACGATCAGCTGGTGCTTGCCGGCCGCCAGCGGGTGCGTGATCGGGGTCTGGCCGAGCTCGACCCCGTCGACCGTGACGCTCGCGGCCGTACCGTCGACGGTGAAGGTCATCAGCGCGAAGGCGGCGTCGCCGACCAGGGCCTTGATCCGGTCCTGGGCCTCGGCGTTGCTGGCGTCGGCGCCGAGCACGTTGCGGTAGATCTTGAGCGCCGAGATCTTGTCCCCGGTCTGCTCGAAGCCCCGACCGCTGGCGAGCATGCGCGCG
>Ga0209480_10003305_pt1 | contig 10577 bp, 5 predicted proteins | sample JI61114C2DNA_FD_187501 | JGI IMG/M metagenome (GOLD analysis project Ga0209480, IMG submission 187501) | Wastewater effluent complex algal communities from Wisconsin, to seasonally profile nutrient transformation and Carbon sequestration -... | ecosystem: Engineered > WWTP > Effluent > Algae...
CTGACCTCCTGCAGACACAGCGCCGTCACCCCGCCGGCCAGCGTCTCGGCCGCCAGCGCCGCAATCGACGCCGCGCGCACCGCCTCGTCCGGATGGGCTGCCACGACCCCTTCATCGAAGTTTTCCGCATGCACGCGATGGAGCACGTTCCAGGTGGCCAGTCGCAAGGCGGTCATGTCGTCGGCAGCATACCCGCGCGACACTGGGCGGAGAAGCCCACCTCGACACCTCCGCAACATGACCCGATCGACGAGGATATGCCGGTGCATGACGTGGCCGGGCCATTGTCTGCGGACGCGGCCAGTAGCCCAGCAACGGTCCCGGCCAGGGCCCGCCCGCGCGCCGCGACATCGTACGAGCTGCGGGGCGAGCTGCGCGGGGACGACGACCAGGTCGATGTGCCGGCCGACGAGGCCCGGTCCGACGCCGGTCACAGCGACCGACGCGCGCCCTGCGTCTGGACGGCGACGTTACGGCCGAAGAATTGCCAGGCGAGCCGCCAGCGACACGCTCGACGTCGGTGTTTTCGCCGAGCACGACGGGACGGTCGGTGTCAGGCACCGGCTGGCATTCTGGATTTTCTGTCAGAACTCCCAAGAACTCGATCGAGCTCGCGCGGTGCGCCGGCCGGCGCTGCCCGTTCATCCGGTCGCCGCTGGGCCGTGCGGAGCTGATTTTTCCGGCCCTGATTTTTCGGGGTGGCGAGCGGGGCCGAGCAACGATGACTCTCCCACGCGGTCACAAAAATGGCTGCGGTCGCGCGTCATGGAGCGGAGCCAGACATCGTCGCGCGGCGCACTTTGCCCGCGACCTCGGTACGAGTGAGCGGCCGCGCTCGCCTCGCGGTCGCGTTGTCGACCATCATCCGCCCATGACCTGTCCGTAAGGACATGTCGCGCAGGCTCGATCCGCGCCGCGCACTTGCGCTGCATTCTTCGGCGTTCTGTCAGAGGCCGCAGAAGTGCTTGCAACGGCCTGCAGGCTGAGGTTCGATGGAGCGATGAAGTGGTCGGGGGTGACGTGGGGGGTACCTGTTGCGCCTGGCTCGCAGCTCGCCGGCTGCGTGCCGGCGGCGGCAGACGAGGCGACGTCCGTTGCGAAGCCCGGCGCCACCGGCAACGTCGGCGCTGCGAGAACAGCCGGCGGCAAGTCCAGCACGCCGCCGCAGGTGACACCCGGCGACGTGGTCAAGGCGCTCGGAGTGGGCGCCCTGGCGGCCGGCGGCATCGCGGGCATCGTCTACTTGATGAACCGCTCGGAGCGGCAAGAGCAGCAGGCGCTCGAACAAGAATTCCGCGAGCGGAGGGCAGCGCTCGAGCGAGAGAACAGCGCGCGGCAGCAACTCGAGCGCTTCATCGAGGACACCGTCGAGGCCGCGGCAGCGCGCCACTTTGGGCAGGCCCGTGACCGCATCGAGGCCGGCGAAAAAGGCCGCGACCTGCGGGCCAGGTCCCGCGAGCAGGAGCGGGACACGCGTGCGACCGAGGCCGAACGGCGACGCGACGCCAGATCCGTCGAGCGCGACCGGCGGGCCGCAGAAGCGGAGCGCGAGCGGGACCGCAGGGCCGCCGAGGCCGCGGCGCAGCGCGATCGAAAATCTGCCGCCACCGAGGCGTCGCGCGCAGGGTCGGCCGCAAGCGCGTGGGCGCAGCAACAGCGCGAGCTCCAACAACGGGCGGACGCCCAGCTCGCCGCCTACGACGTGAAGATGCAGGAGCTCAAGGACCAGCTGATGGCCCTGGCGCGGCCGCCCGCGCCGGCTCCATCGCCCGCGGCCGCGCCCGGCAGCGTCACCGACCGCCTACGGAAGCTATATGACGACGACTGACGAGAAAATCGACGAGCTCGCCCGCCAGGTCGAGGCGATGACCGTCGCCCTGGAGCGCCTCTACGCCCTGCTCAGCGAGCGGCCCGCAGGCGGCGGCAAGCGCCGGGCGAAGCCCTCGCCCGCCCAGCTCGCCGAGCTGCAGAAGACCACGGCGTACAAGGCCCGCGTGGCCCGGGCCGCCAAGCGCTACGGAGTGCCCCTCGCCGAGTGGCTCAAGCGCTTCGGGCCCGTCGACAAGCTCCCGCCCGGCGTGCCACGGCCCGCCCCTACCCTGCCCGTGACGCCCTACAGACGAACAGTTCCCCGGCTTTGAACAGGTCCAACCCGCCGCAATCGGCTCCTCAGGCCAGCGGAAACCTAAATGAAACAGTGCCGCCGGTCTGCCGGTAGCGGCGCGACGAGCGCGCCCATGTGTTATCGTGGCGTCCTCATGTCGATGCTCCTCGATGACCTTCGCCAGTCGCTCGCCACGAGGCCCTCCCGCGTCATCTTCATAGTCGGGACCGGCGTTACCGTCGGGGCGCTTCACGGCAGCCCGCACGAGCCCGTTGGGACCTGGGCAGGCCTGCTCGGCGACGGCCTCCGGCGAGTCCACGAGCTTGGAACCCTCGATGCGCCAACTCTGGCTCACTATCAGCAGCAACTCGGTCTGAGCTTCCCCGAGGCCCTCCTGGGCGTCGCAAATGTCGTCTCCCATGGCCTCGGCGCGCCCCACGGCGGCGAGTTCAGTCGATGGCTCCGCGAGACCGTCGGTGCCTTTCACGACGACATCCGCGACCGTGCGGTCCTCGACGCACTCGCCGAGCACCAGCGTCGTGGCGTCCTGCTGGCGACCACGAATTACGATCATCTCCTCGTGACCGCGACCGCACTCAGGCCCACAACTTGGCGCCGCGTGGCCAGCGTCGAGCGGGCCATCGGGGGCACCGAGCCACGCATCCTCCATCTTCACGGAGAATGGGAAGACCCGGACTCAATCGTCCTCGGCATGCCCTCCTACGTCGACGTAGGCCGCGATGCGCACGCCCAGGCAGTCCTTACCGCGCTGCGCACCGATCGGACCTTTGTCTTCGTCGGCTGTGGTGCCGGTCTGCGTGACCCGAACCTCGGCGCCTTCCTCAATTGGACTGGCAAGACATTTGGGCGCGCAGAGGGCCGCCACTTTCGTCTCTGCCGCGGCAGCGAGGTTGAAGCCCTACGTCGTGAGCACCCGCCCGATCAACGGATTTTTCCCATCTCCTATGGGGACAGCCACGCCGACCTCGCCCCCTTTCTGCGCGCGCTCCTATCTGTCTCCGAATCGACGATAGGAAATAAGAAAACGCTCATCCTCGCTAGCTCAGAATCGGCTTCACTCGACCAATCGCGTTCAATGGTGCCGCCAGAGCCCCCGCGCCCCGAATCGGCTCAAAACTCATGGTTGGTCTCACTTCGAGATTCATTATTGTTGTTCAAAGCAGCAATGCTAAGCACCGACAACCTGCTCCGTGTACTTCATGCCGTTCTTCCGCAATTGGATGCGATCGAACGCACCGAGCCCCGTGACGATCCATATTTCGTCGAAGCCGGACAAGCGGCCGTAGCGGCCATCGATGCGATTGACAGAACGGGACACGCCAATAGTGAGCTATCCGATCTGTTTTGGCTCACGCTGGCATTTCTCCGACTGTATGCGCCCAGCATTGGCCGCGAAGCGATGAGCCGCCTCCTGCTGCAGCAAGAGGCGGTTTCCGTCAAATACTGGGAGAGCCCTACAACTGATACGGCCATCCGGGCGGTACAACTACGAGATGCGCTCTCCTCGACCGACATGCGTATGCTCAACGACATTCGTGAAGCGTTCCTTGCAAAAGACGCGAGGCTGTGGAACGTCCGGGAGCGCAAGCTAGCGACCGCAGTTGCGGTCGCCCTACTCCTTCGTGCGCAATTCGAGCAAGCCCGCGACATCTACAAAGCACTCTGGGAGACAGGGGAACTGGCGCCGATCCACCTCTATCGCCTTGGCAAAGCAGAGAAGTTGACTTCGCCTGACCGCCAGGATTACATGTACTTTTGGGAGGAGGCGTATCAGAAGGACCGAAGCATTGAAGCGCTTAGGCAAGCATTATCTAACAGTTTAGTGGTACTCAATAAGCGTGAATCGGGGAGGGTGGAACATGGACTCCCTTTTTCGAGCAATTACGTCCGAACTTCACGCCCTCAAGTTATGGTCTCAAAAGAAGACGCAGATGGCGCGACGGCCGGCAGAGACGCCGCGAAAATGGACGGTTTAGTCACTCAGAACATAAGTCAACCTGACCAGCAACTTGAGGCAGTGATTCGTGCGTTGGCAGAGGAAAAAATTGAAGCTGAGCACGGGCCAATGTTCCTTGCAGAATCCGGGCTGTCTGCCCCATCTCTGGCCGTCCCCCTGAGTACAGCCACAACAATGTCCCACCTCCCCACCACCTTCCCTCAGCCCCTTCTCGACGCCTACCGTGACCACCGGCTCGGTATTCTCTTCGGATCGGGCCTGTCCCTGGCCACCGACGTCGTCGGCAACTTCCCGCGTTGGGAGCACCTTCCCGCGCGACTCTTGGATATTGCGGAGAAGCAGTGCGTTTGGACGCCGAAGCAGATCAACAGCAAACGTGAGTTCTTCAAGGAGCACGTGTCGCTGGAAGCGATGCTGTCCGAACTGGACAGTATCAAGGGCGCGCTCGGTGGCCTCCAGGGGTATCGCGCAGCGCTAGCTTCGCTATTCCGGCCCAAGCGAGAGGCACCCGGGGACGTGCATCATGCCCTCGCCGCGCTCGACATCGATGCTGTCTTGACGACCAACTACGACCGCCTCTTCGAAAGCGTCGACCGGACACGGGTCGCCTACACTTGGCAGCAAGCAAGCCATGCGCTTGGTGACATCCAGGATGGTCGCTCAGTGCTCTTCAAGATCCACGGTTCGGCGGAGGACAATACATCGGTGGTCCTGACCTATGCTGAATATATCGCCGCTGCCGCGGACGTCTCCTACCAAAATACGATGAGGGTCCTGCTTCAAAGCTACACGTTCTTGCTCGTGGGCTACGGCATCAACGATCCGCTCGATCTAGACTTGGTTTTCAGCCTCAACAAACGATCTTTCGGCTCTGCCAGCCGTCGGCACTACGCGCTGATGCCTAAAACCGTTAGCTCGACCGACCGCGACCGGTGGGACCGTGATTTGAACATTCAGGTCATCCTGTATGAGGATCACGGGGATCTGCCCACGATCTTGCGCGAATTTGCGAAGATCTCAACGCAATAGCGGCCGATGATATTTCTCGCGGGATTGTGCCGAGCACCCCGCGAGAATGCGCGAGGTCATTCTTCTGTCTGCTGTGCCCGTTCATGCTTGTGCGGCACCCACGTGACCGCCCTAGACGCGGGTCTTCGCCAACTCACGTAAGATGGCCGGTAGATCTCTGTGGTCGTCATAAGGGATGACTTGAATGCTCAGATCACGGTCCCAGCGGTCCCGATCGGTCAAGCTAACGGACTTAGGCATCAGCGCGTAGTGCCGGCGACTGGCAGAACCGAAGGCCCTTTTGTTGAGACCGAAAACCACATCTAGATCGAGCGGATCGCTGATGCCGTAGCCCACAAGCAGGAACGTGTGGCTCTGGAACAGAAATCTCATCGTGTCCCGGTAAGGCTCATGCCTCGCAGCCATATCGTACTCCGACCGCGTCAAGACCACCGACTCATTATCCTCCGCAGAACCGTGGATTTTTAAGAGCACTGAGCGGCCATTCTGGACGTCGCCAAGCGCATGGCTTGCCTGCTGCCAAGTGTAGGCGATCCGTGCCCGGTCGACGCTCTCGAAGAGCCGGTCGTAATTGGTCGTCAAGACAGCATCGATGTCGAGCGCGGCGAGGGCATGATGCACGTCCCCGGGCGCCTCTAGCTTGGGCCGGAACAGCGAAGCAAGCGCTGCGCGATACCCCTGGGGGCCACCGAGCGCGCCCTTGATACTGTCCAGTTCGGACAGCATCGCTTCCAGTGACACGTGCTCCTTGAAAAACTCACGTTTGCTGTTGATCTGCTTCGGCGTCCAAACGCACTGCTTCTCCGCAATATCCAAGAGTCGCGCGGGAAGGTGCTCCCAACGCGGGAAGTTGCCGACGACGTCGGCGGCCAGGGACAGGCCCGATCCGAAGAGAATACCGAGCCGGTGGTCACGGTAGGCGTCAAGAAGGGGCTGAGGAAAGGCAGGAGCAGTCGAGGCGATCCTGACTGTGCTCACCCCAATGGATAGAGACGTCACTTTCAGACACGATGTCGTGCTACAACTCCCGGTCGATGATGGCCGCAGCACTGGTATTGCCGCAGCATCTCGCATCACCCGAGTTCCGCTCTCGGCCTCAAACGCCGCGATACTCGGATGCTTGGGTGAAATTGCCATGAGCGCGCGAAACGCTTGCTGCGCACCCGACACGTTGGTCAACCCTCGCCAATAGATCAGGCCTGCGTGCGCAAGCAAGTAAGCCGATACCGATGCGCCACCGAGCCCCTGGTCCCTCTGTGCGACATCTGCACCGCGAAGCGCCAACCCTGCAAGTTCCGCCCAACAGCCGTCCCCCTCCCCTTTGATCTTGCGCAACAGCGCGAAGCAGGCCTCGCTCGGACTAGCCGCGAAGGATTCCTCGAGAAAGCGGCTAGCGCGAGCGGTATCTTTGTATTGGAAGTGCCAACGGGTGCCGAAGCCGAGGGAAGCTCGAGCTCGATCGGCCGCGCTGAGTCCCTCCAGCGCTCTCTCCTGCACCTCCGCAAGTTTGCCCCACCGGGCTGGGGGGGACGTCAAATGCTCCTCGTAGCAGGCCACCGCGCGTGGGCACAGAGGATTAGCAATGTATGCCTCCTCCAATGGCGCTTCGACTGGTTGATAGAGTCCACTCAGCATCCTGGCGGCTCGCATGTGAAGTCGAGATCGATCATTCCTCGAAATACTGGAAGATCTGCCAGCCTCTGCGAGCTCGCGACTCCGATACAGCCACAAATGCCTGCCCAATACTAGATCGTTTAAGGCTTCGCGCGCTAGCCGCCCAAGGACTGTCCCCTCCGCCTCGGCAGAAGCTGCCCGGTAGTAATCGACAGCCTCTTCATGGTGTCCGAGATCGCAGAGAACGTCCGCGAGGTCATGGCACAGGGCCGGCCTGGAAGCCTTGTCTGCGTGCTTCAGTTCGCCCTCGATGCACTTGCGCACCAACCGGCTTTGGCCCAAGATCTCATGGGCACGCCTTCTCTTTGGGAGGCTACGAATCCCCTCGCCCGCAGGATCGGGTTTAGATGCTTTTAGGTAGTCGTCGATGGCTCTGTCAACGCGGCCTTGTCGATTGAGAAAAATGTCCGCGCGGTAGGCATACAGACGAGCTCTTGAGACAATATCTATTGCCTCCCGGATTTGCACCGTTAACAGGTCGACGAGGCCGTCCCAGTCGCCCATTTCTTCGAAAAATGCGGGTGTATTCATGAGCGTTTGATTCTCATGTCGTGGCTGAACTCGTCCAGGAAATATTCTTTACCTCGGCCACGATCGTACTGATCGTATCGACGTATTCTCGAAGTCCATCACTCCATGCGCTGTGCCTTTCACCGAGAACCTTCGCCTGCTCTAGGAAACCGCACAGTCGGGCATCCGCCTCCATGACACGTTTCTGAATGATTGTAACGGCGAGGCGGCCCATCTGTTTTGAAAGCCTATCGACATTGGCAGAGACGATCCCGAGACTCTGTTTCGTAAATTCAGAGACCATCACGTCAGCCTTCTGACGAAGCAATCTCGCCCCGAAGCTACCGGTCGGGTCTAAAGCAAGGAACAGCGCGTCCGTCACCGTGCGCGCTGCTTGCAACACCTCCTCCTCTACCAATGTGAGGCGGGTAGGCGGCGTCTCGCGCCTGCCTAGCCCAATCTCTCCTGATATGCCTGTCAGTGCGGCGAATGAGTTTGCCTCGATGGTCCGCGCGAGCTTGGCGGCTTCGTCGCGCACACTTTGCAGTTCATTTCCCAAATGGTCCAGAACCTCTTTTTGCTGCGCTCCGATGCCCTGCTCAAAGATTTTACGGAAGCCCAGAAATATATCATCGTCTAGGAACGCGAGGGCGCCATTCGCACCAATGAGCTTTCGAATCTCACGATACTCAGCCAGATAGTCTTCCGCCATCTGCATGGCATGGATAGTGGCGAATGAGTTCAATTGGTCCTTCGCCCGGTTCGCCGCCACGGAGGCCATTTCGGTGAGCCTCGTCTTTGAAACTTCTGCTAGCTCCAGTAGCCGCGCACGACCGGCCTGCGCGCGGTCTAATTGCGTCTGGCTTTGCTTCAAGGCAAAATCCCAGGAAGCAAACAACAGGTCACATTCATTAATGACTTCGCGTTGGTACTCGTCGATTGCAGACAGAACCGAAGTCGCCACAGCAACACCGCGGCGGCGCTCCGCGAGCACGCCGATGCTGGCCTCGAGTGCGAGAATATTGCTTAGTTCGAGCCAATCCAGATGCGAAAGTCCCGGAGCACTCTTCAGGTACTTCCGGTATTCAGAATAAATATTCTGATTCGCTAGATCTTTAAGGCTATCATTAATTCCTAGGCGCGAGCACATGCCGAGCAGACCGGAGATTGGCACGACCGTTGGCTTTAAGCCGGGAAACGCCTTTTCGTGCTGAGCAATCACACTTCGGACGACTTCATCAGGATTCTCAGCTTGATCAATCCTGCTAGCACACAAGATGACGGTGGCAGCCTCGCGCTGCTCATACAGCCGTCGTAGTCGCTCATGGTCGAACGTGCTGAACGCTTGCTGCGCATTCATCGTATAGACAACGGCGTCGGCCTCCCGAATCACATGGTCTGCGATGCGCGCGTGCGACGGCGTCATGGAATCGACGCCGGGGAGATCGATGAGCTGCAACCCGGCGGCCAGAATACTGATATTGCGTCTGGTGGTTACGTCCAGGATCAAAAACGTGGGACCCGACCCGCAAATCACTTCGCCGAGTTGCTGCTCGTTCCACTCGGATGTCGTCCCCAGGTACGATCTCCATCTTGGAAGATCCCTGTCGATCGCATTGCGTGTATCGCGGATAAGGCGTCGCTGCTCGTCGGTGAGCGACGGGAGGGAACTAAGACCCAGAAACACATCTTCAAGGCGTCCTGTGGCATCCGTCAGATCGCCGATCTGTTCACCCTCTCCAGGGAATCCGCAGATGCGAAGAATATCATCTATGTCTTGGGCGACCTCTTCTGCCGATTTGAAGCGCACCGTCGTCAATTCATCGGCGCCTTCGCCGAACGAGATCGAGTGGATGGTCGCTGTCGTTGGCTGATCAGATGTGGGGAGCAGGTATGACGACAGAAGTGCGTTGATGAGTGAGCTTTTTCCCGCACTGAAGCGCCCGTAGAATGCAATACGAAATGGTCGAGAGAGCACACGCTTGGCTGCATCTTCGAGTTCCACGCTCTTCTGGCTCGGCCATTGGATGCCGGGGATCGATGCTTCGAGCTTCTTCGACGCAGGAGCCATCATTGCAAGGGACGTAAGCACTTGCGCCCCGTAGCTACTGAGTGCACTGAGGAGCGCCGTGTTTCGCTGCGCGGTATTCAACTTCGAAGCTTGTGTAGTAGCCACGGGGGCGAACGAGCTGAACAGAGCTGCTGCGCGACGAGCGTCTACAGAGACTCCGAAGAGCTGCGGAGCAAGTAGGAGAACGACGGTATGCGCCGTGGTCCTCGCGGATTGGAGGTCTTTGGCGGTCTGAAGTGGATGGCCTTCGCGCAGCAAACGCTTGACGACCTCACTCTCCTGTGAGGAAAGGCGCTCTGGCGTGTGCAACGAAACAATCTTCACGTGCTCCTCGGCTATCGGAAGAATGTCGAGATATTCATCGAACTCGGCCGGGGATAGTCGCGCTCTGTCTAGGGCGGCATTGGCACGCACGCTGAGGAGGGTCTGTACCGAGTTGCGCGCGAGCGAACCCGTCGACTCGAGCTTCTCGAAGCCCCGTCGCAGATCTGCGACATTGGCTCCGACATATGCCCGACAGGCGAAGAGCTGCTCTGACGTCTCGGTCTTTTGGATGACGTGATCTGGCGACTCGCCTGTGAGTTCGCTGAGGGCATCCACGGGTAGTCGCAGGAACAAGAAATGCTGCAGTGTAGTAGCGGACATGGGGTAGATCCTTAGGTCTTGGTCTGAACTTCTTTCGAGGAGACTCCCAGACCGGGTTCATGCGCTCGCCAAAAGCCGTTCACTCCGCCTCTCGTGAGCCTGCTTGGGCTGCGGCGTAGTCCGTAGCGTTAATGCGTCGAGCCCCGCGCAAGCGCTTCTCACCATGCGCGGATCCTACACCGAACCAAGAAGATTGGAGCGAAAATGACGATTCCATCGCCGTTTACGAGTGAAATCTGACTCTCGAACCCCGATTCGCGGAGATCCACGCGTTTTGCGGAAGTACAGGCTTCTCGAGGATGCGGATGTGGCGGGTGCCGCTGGCCGCGGCCTCGCTAAGCCCCGTGAGGCTTTAGATGCGGTTATCTCAGGCGCGTTGCGTAGACCGCCTCGACGTCGATTAGTGCGGTGCTCCGCCGCGTTTTGGCCCGGGGCGGGCGGTGGCCGGGCTCGCGGCCGAGTTCAGCCGGCGGCAGCTCCAGGGCGGCCGCGATCTGCTGCCAGGTGCCGTCGCCGCACCACCGCTCGTACCACCGCCAGGACGTCGTCGCCGCCCCGTACTCGGC
>Ga0209480_10003308_pt1 | contig 10571 bp, 8 predicted proteins | sample JI61114C2DNA_FD_187501 | JGI IMG/M metagenome (GOLD analysis project Ga0209480, IMG submission 187501) | Wastewater effluent complex algal communities from Wisconsin, to seasonally profile nutrient transformation and Carbon sequestration -... | ecosystem: Engineered > WWTP > Effluent > Algae...
CCTGCATTATTCGTATAGCGTACAAAAACCCGGTACCCGGTCAGGAAGAAGTCGTTACCCATGAACCTTGGAAAGCCTTTCGGACGCAGGTCTTTTGTCTGCACCATCGCTATAGCAATAAAGGCCCATTTATCCTGGAATGTATCCAGCTGCAGGCATTCGGGAATGTATAGCTCCAGCTGTTCCTTGGGGACCGCAAATGTCAGTACCAGCGAGCTTTCGAAAAAAGCCTCCACGGCAAAAGGATGATCTTTTAAAAAGGAAAACATCAGGAATGCGGGCTGATTTTGGGTTTCAGATGAAATTCCTTGTAATATATTACAAGTATCAGCAGCAAAGCAAAAAGCGCATTGAATCTTCCCCACAACAGGAGTCCGGGCACCAGGATGAACTCCAGCGTATTCATCACCGCGATCACCGCAATCTGGAAAATAGCATTGAGTCTTGAGCGGATGCCGGATAAAATCCATACCGCCATCAATACCTCACTGATGCCGATTGCAACCGTCAGCAGGCGGGCATGCTCCTGACCAAGGATCGTTGCAACAATTTCCTGGTGACGGGGAACTAAGTTCATCACTTTACACAATAAACCGTTGGCCAGCCAGACAGCAGCAATGAAGTAATTCAATATTTTACTTGTAATTGCAGGTGCCATGTTTAAATAACAGCGAGTAGTAAACTTCCTGATTCCTTATTACTTTGTTTCAGATCAATACTGCACTTCCTGAAACTTAATATTATACAGCGTCACCGGCATCACCCCGCCATTCCCCATCGAAAACACAAATGCAACTGACGGATCGGTTGCCGTAGCTGTAAATACAAAACTGTACGAGCGGTCTGTTGCCGAGAGGGTAAAGTCCGAATAGCCATATAAGGACCAGGGAGCGGAGTTTAACATCAGGGAAGTTGCCAGGCTGCGGCTGCCGGTGGAATACGCATTAAAACTCACGCGGTAGGTTTTGCCCGATTGTATAGCAATGCCGGGTCTTATCAACTGAATATGCCAGTTCTGACTGCCCGGACTGCTGATCGTTACCTGGGCCCTGTTTGAAACAAAATTCAGGGAAGAGGCGGCTGAGGCATCATTATTAATCAGGTTCCAGCCATCTGCAGAAGAACTGAAATTACTGTTGTAGAGATCAATCAGGGTAACCGGCGTGGGGCTGGTCATTGATTCTGTAGTCAATGCATTCAGTAAAGCGGTCCGGAATTGCCCGGTAACAGGGTCGTATACCCCAAATCCGGAATTGAACTCCCAATAAGCCCAGCTGAACCCGTTTTGTTCAAACCAACGCGACAGAAAACGGGTCCATTTTACCCGCGAATTCATGTCGGCTTTGCTATACGCACCAAACTCCCCGATATGAACAGGAATATTCTTTTCCTGCTGTATCCGGAGTACAGCCTGAAAATCATTCACCACCGACTCCCGGTCATACTCGGTATCATTCCATTTTGTACCCAGCCAGGCATTGGATCCACTGACCCATTCCGCACCCTGATGGGTAAACGTAAATGGATTATAATAATGAATGGTCAGGATTAAATGCGTATCGGAGGGAATCACCAGTCTGCTCAATGCGGATACACCGCCCCATTCCGCCACACCCAGCAAGACCGTTCTCTTCGGATTCGTTTTGCGGATCTCGCTCAGGGCATCGGCAAAAAACTGGTTCCATTTTGGCGCATCCAGCTGATCGTGTGGTTCATTGAGCACTTCAAATAAAAGGCTGTCGGAGTATTGCTTAAAATATGAGGCGATCTGTTTCCACTGGGCCAGAAACATGGGCTTCAACCCATCGGGATTTTTGAACAAACTATCATGATGATGCATATTGATAATGACATGCAGTTTATTCTTCAAAGCCGCATCCACCGCTTTCTTTACAGACAACAAAAAAGCAGGCTGAATGGTATATGGCGCTGTGTATGAACTGCGGGAAGTCATTTCCCAACGTACCGGAATACGCACATGTTTAAATCCACTGGCGGCGATCCGTTGAAAATCGGCCGGATCAGCTTCCCGTGGTGCCCAACTGGCTTCATACGTATCACCCAGGTTGATACCCCGCCCAAGGCGCTGATTAATAACCGAAGCAGAAGCAAAAGAAGACTGATCGGGCTCAGCTGCAGGATTGGGAGTTTTTTTCTTTTTGCAGCCGGCGAGTAATAAAGTGAAAGTCAGGGATAGGAGTAAGGTAACCGCTTTCATAGGGTAAAGTTAGACTATTTCATAGTAACCCCACACCCTCGCCGTCCTTACTGATTTTACCTGCCCAAATTAAACCCCGATCTTTAAGACACCCGACTCCTGACTCCTGACTCCCGACTCCCTCATCTCCCGATCATCCACCGCTGCTCCGGATTCGCCCGGTTTTCCCAGATGAGGATGCGTCCGGAAGGTCCGTCATGGATCAGAGCCCTTTTCGTATACATATTAATGATCGAATAAGTGCCATCACTGTTTGAAACCACTTTCCATTTTCCGGCATTACCGGTTGGTTTTGGCCCGGACTTCACCTGGAAACCATTGGTTTCCTGCTCACCCGTAGGCGGCGTGATATACAGGTAACGGCCATCGAGATTCTTAATATAATACACATCATTGAAACGATCCGCCAGTTCAAACTGCCACTTATTGGCCACCTGTGCCTGGTTGGCTACCGGACCTGTTGCATTATTCATCAGGCTCATACCTGAATATACATTCTGCAGACGATAGGGTTTGGGATTTGCTTTTGAGACCGGAGCCACCTTGCCGGAGTTATCAAACTCACCCTTCTCATCCCTTGTCTCCACCTGCAGGTACACTGTATAATCACCCGCCATGGACGGTGCATCTTTGTACCGGATCGGAACAATACCCTGTCCATACCCGAAATCCGACCGGGACAGGGCTATTACATTATCATAGTTCAACATCATACCCAGTGGCTTGTATTCAAACCCTTCACCCACATCATGCATGCCGACCGGACGGTCCTTCGCATCGCCATATAAATTCTTGGCCACATACACATTAAACTCAGGAATCTTAAAATCCAGGTAGGCAAACACAGGCAGGTTGTCTGCCGGTTGCATAGCATCTGTTTTGCCTCTCCCATTCATCTGCATCATCATGGCCGCAACAGTCAGGAAAGGCAGGGCAACAGGACCCACAGTAACCATCAGCACACCGCCAGCCGTTAAGTAAACCGCGGCTTTGGTGATATGTTCGGCAAATCGGTTCAGGGCCTGTTCTTCTTCCGTGGTACCATCAAATTCCCAGAGTGCGGGTACCACCAATGCGGAATTCACTCCCTTTATTAATTCGCCTTCCGTCAGCAATAAAGGAAGCGCATTTGAATATACTGGTGCCTTTCTTTTCCAGGGTTCCAAAGCCGGAAACTGATCGCCCTTTTGCAACCCACCCAGGTTACCGGGTTTTGATCCGGCTTTTATCCGTAACCCCATTCGCCCTTCCTCGCTGTTGATATCTCCGTAACGGACAGTCCAGTTGCGCTGGGGCGGTCCCTGTTTGCTGCTGTCCGACAGTTTATAGTATTGGGTAATGCCGCCAAAATAAACCTCATCACCCTTGCCATCCACTTCCAGCATATGATCTGAAGTGGGTGTATGGCAGGTAAATCCATTGATGGTAACGCGGAATTTTATTTTCTCCTGCTTCAGCAATGCCGGGGCATTTTTCTTTACCGAAAGAGCCGGCCCTTTGGGCACCTGCATTTGCACGGTTGAAACAGCGGCGATATTAAATATCAGTCCGGGCTTGAGTGCGGTGTTATTTCTGTTGTACAATATCCATTTGCCACGGGCTGTATCATACCGCATGGCCGGAAAATCGGGATTATACATGCCATCGACCCCGCCATCACTATTATAAAGATGGGCCAGTTCAAAGCGCAGATTAGGATTATTATTAAACCCACCGTGATCAATCACAGCCGAATTCCCATTGATCATTGAAACGGAAAGTTTAGTCTGCAGAAACCCCACATACCCATCTGCACCAACCCGGGAACCCGTATAGTTCCGCAGTATCCGGGGAAAATGCCTGTCCTTCGGAAATGCCGCCATGTCCTCATTATACAATTGCCATGTTTTCCGGTCACGGTCATACCACAGTCCCATGGGATGCGGGTTTACCTGCTCCGCATAATCACTCTGCACAAGAACCAGTTTACCGGTAGCCGGGGAAACTTCATTGAAAACCAGCACCTGCATATAATTATGTGCTGTTTTATCCGGAAATGAATACAAATCCACAATCTCTCCCTGCGCATGGAGGGTTTGTATTAGGGTTACCGAAAGCAAACAAATCAGCGATAAGATTTGCCTGATATAATATTTTGTGTGTTTCATGTGTGTACGCATTCCGTTATAAACAAAAAAGATGGATAATTACTGCGGTTTATTCAGATACTGTTCATCATATACATCAATTTCCAGTTCATTAAATACCCCGTTCTCCACCGGCATTGAACCCTTACCCAGTATTTTCGTAAACTGACCACTGAGCTTACCTGAAATCTTCGCTTTCCCTTTACCGGTTTCTTTATAAGAAGTGATTTCCAGTTGCAGTCCACCGGTTGCAGAAGCCGGATACTTATAACCCCACATCTCCGTTTTCTTTGTATCACCTGTTGGTGACCCGGTAAGTAATACTTCCAGTTTTTCTTTTGTATATACCCCGGGCTTGGGGTCTGCCGTAAATACCATCAGGGTCAGCTGCCGGTCATCCACCGCATCCATACTTTTAAAAGCCAGCATCAGGTAGGGTTTATTACCCGCCATATTCTTTACCCCTTTTTTAAACAGGGAAAAAGAATACGGAAAATCCTTCCCCCTCCAGGGCTTTCCGTTGATGGTGGCGTTGAACTTTGCGGTACTGACCGTTGGTGCAGCACCTGCCCCTCCACCCGGGTTCACCAATGCAAAGTCCGCATCAAATTTCGCCTCTGCCGGCCCTTCCAGTATGATATAAACAGTACCTGATTCCGTATCGGCCTTTTTAATATCTTCATACGGATTGCGCATGTGCGTAACAGTGAATGAAAACCGCTTACCGTCGGCAGATACCACATCCACCTTATCACCCGTCTTCACCTCTCCTTCCTTTACCCGTATATCCACATCAAAAACACCGGGTTTGCCCTCATTGGCATACACAGCAGCGATTTTAGCATTGAGCGGACCAGCGGACTTTGCAGCCGTAGCCGCTGCAGGTTTGTTTGTTGCTGGTTTCGGTTTGTTTTGTTTATTGTTGGACTGGCAGGCTGTTTGCATCGTAAGAAAACAACTAAGCCCGATGAAAAATATCCAATTTTTTTTACCTGTTTGATTCCACATAATATTTGATTAAATTTTATAAAACCCTGATTATATAACTACCGACTATCAACTAATGACTACCGACTGCCTTTTACTCCACCAGTTCCAGTTTGAAATACATCCTGTAGCCTCCCTTATTATTGAATTGATTCTGGAAACCGACCACAAACAGTTTACCGGAATGCGGGCCGGTATAAAAGCTGTTTTCAGCAAAAAGGGGATTCCCTTTTTCATCTATTCCTTCCAGTTTAAGACAGAGCATTTGGGCGGCCGGTGTCTTCTCCCGGGTGCTTCGTGTACGAAATCGCCGGTTGCGGATTGTAAGACCGTATTCCAGCCAGAAGGGCTGAGTACCCAGCATGTCTGCGCTGTACGGCATCAGGTCTGTTTTTAACAAAAGCCTGCCCGACTGATTAATAGCCGGCAGATTCAATGAATCCTGGTTAAAAAAAGCCTGCATCTGCATTTTTGCATAATCCGGCCATATGGCATTGAGCCGGGTATTCTCATCATCATATTCCCAGGGGCTGATATTTATAAAAATCCGTTTGTCTGACTGCAAAGTTCCTTCCCAAACCACCAGCGGAAAACTTTGCGGATTGCTTCTGTTAAACGGCACTGGTCCGTTTACTTCAAACTGACCGTTTGCCGGAAAATGATCCCCCTGCTGCAAACCACCCGAAGCCGATTTGCTTCCGGCCCGGATATAATTTGTAGCGGTACCTAAAAATGTTTTGCTGGTGGCTCCATGAATATTCGTTTTCAACTGATACGATTCAGTGATTTTCGGAATAAGCGATTCCGTGTGTTTCATACCACGGATACCTTCTGTCTGCAGAATATCAAAGGTGAAAAATACTTCATCGCCGGCACCGTCCGACTCCAGCAGGTCATCATTGGTAGGGTCGAACACACTGAAACCCGTACAGATCAGACGGAATTGCCGGTTATTCAGCGGATGACTGACCACCGGTTTTCCTCCTTTTATGGCACCGGCGTTAATGATCTGTTTATTCACTGTAGCCAGGCTGTTTACCTGAACAATTACATTAAAGGCCAGTCCGGCTTGTAACGCGGTACCATTCGTATTCATAACCATCCAGCGTTGAATATCCGGGTTGTACTCAGTCGTTACTTCAGACGGATTATACAAACCTCCCGTTCCACCCGGATTCCATAGCTGGGATAGAGAGAAACGCGCTGCCGGATTGTTATTCATTGCAGAATGATCCAGTACCAGGACACCCTCCTGCAGATTACTGTTGCTGGCTTTGAGATGAAAGCTGTTGGTTCCCGGCAAACTCCATTTTACCAGGAATTTCAATCCGGCCTTCATCTCGGCCCTGTCCTGGTTGAAAACAGCCCAGCGACTGCCATCATACCACACACCCAGTGGATGCGGATTGGCGATACGGGTATCGGCATCAGGATCCACGGTGATCACCGCGGACGGATTGCCCTGAATGGCTGCAATCTCCAGGAAACTCGAATTGGACGAAATATTCGCTGCCGTACTGGTATGCGTCAGGGTTTGCTGGGCCTGCAGTACAGAAGACAAAAAAGTTAGCGTAACTACTAAGAATGTTGTTTTCATAAATAAGGAATAATGATTAAGGTTTTTGATCGCAGATTACTTACGCTTCCCCAAAATCTTCACGGGCACATTTTCAAATTTCCCCTCTGTGAGTTCCAGGCTTTCATTCGATGCCCGTTTCACCATGGAATATTCCTTCACCAGCATCTTCGAAGAAAAAGTACCGCTGACCAGCCACTCTTCCCCAAACTCTGCCGCTTCATTCTTTACCACACTGGTAAACTGAATGGTCATCTCCGTTCCTTTATCAATGGGTTCCTTACTGGCTACATAATCTTTTGCCCCTCCGGCATTGGCCGTTTCATAACGGGTAAACTGCGCCATATTACCTCCGGCAACAGTATAGGAGCCAGGCTCCATTTTGAAATCATTAATAGTAATATGCAGCCATCCACGGTGCGGACGGGCCGGATCGTCACCCAGCAGGTCAAGACCCAGCTGATTATTCGTGGCAGTGATCATTCCCAATTGTGATTCACTGTCGTTACCACCTCCCTTGGTGGTCTTTGCCTGTACCCCATTCACTTTAAAGGAAACCACTGCTTTTTCCGCATTCGCGTCCGGCGCAGGCGCAGGTGCCGGTTGCTCTGTCGTGGCCGCTTCCTTCTTTATATCTGCCGACTCTTCTTTCGGAGCCGCACTTTCACCACAACCCACCGCGGAATAAATTAAAATTGACATCGCTAAAATTTTTCTGATACTCATCATATATAGTTTTAAAGATTTACAACTCCCCCACTCACCACTCACCATTCACCACTCCCTAATCCACCCTCCTGTACTTCTCTTTCATAAATTCATAAAACATAAACCCGAACCGGTCATACCAGTCACGCTCTCCAAACTCTTCTTCACATTCGGCGATATCAATCATGGATTCGCGTAAACGCTGCAGTAACTCTATATATTTATCGTCATACGATTTCTTCAGCCGCTCCACCGATTCTTCAATCTTTCTTTTCTCGGCTTGCCAGGCTAATCCTGATACCCCGTGTATTGAGGATACATCATCACCAAAGGCCATGGATTTATCTGCAAAAGATTTGGTGCAACGATAGATAATCGCCAGCTTGATAAACTTATACCGCACTTCATTGAAGCTGGCCCTGGCATTTTCAAAGCATTTGGCACAGTTGCCTTCCCCCGACTCATCCCTGTCCGCTTCGTAACAATAAGTAGGTACCGATGGCATACCGGCAGGGATTGCTGTATTCATACAGGAACCAAGGTTTTTATAGGCATCCCATAAATCCTTTCCTCCTTTGAGAATTTTATACGCTTTTTCCGTGTGCTCCCGTACTTTATCTATTTTCTCTCTTTCTTCCTTTTCATTTTTTTCCAGAATCCGTTCCACTTCCGCGCGGATCTCCTCCACGGTATTGCCCCTGATCCGGTTCTGTGCCGACGTGACCGTGGCCAGACTAAGTCCGATAAGCAACATACCCGCTGTTTTGTTTTTACGTCCGGCAAATTTTATTGCCACAACTATAAGGGCAAGGGCCAGTATACCAATGATCACATAGAGCATGGTATTTGACTTGCCCCCTGATTCAGTTTTACCTGCTTCTTTATTCTCCTTACCTTTTTTTACAAAGGGTGATTCCATTTTGGGCATGATCTCTTTACCGGACATGGCCATTACCACATAGGAAGCGGCATTGCCTTTGAGTTTAATACCAATTTCACCGGCTGAACGTACTTTGAATTCGCAATACCCTTCCGCTGCATCAGTGGCCGCACTCATTTCGTTCTCATCCCAGGAATCCTTGTGCAGGCTCACCTGCACCGGATTAGACTTGCTGACCGCATAGACCATAATTATAACCGGTTGAAACATGTCCTGACCTGAAAGCAGGATCAGCTCTCCTTTTTCCGAAGCGGTTCCATCAGCGGCCGCCACCAATACCTCCTTATCACTTCCATCCGGCTCCATTTTTAATGCCAGCGGTTTCAGGTCTTTTTCTTTGGAAAGTGGTTGTGCCATTAATGTCGTTGTGGAGAAGAGGACAAAGGCAAACAAATAAATAATACGTTTCATGGACGCAGGTTTATATGATGTTTTATTATTCTGGTATTACTTTGATTTCCACCCGGCGGTTCAGTTCTTTTCCTTCTTTCGTTTTATTGCTGGCAATGGGTTTGCTTTCACCATACCCCTTCGCCTTATGTTTGTCCACCGGCGCATTCCGTTTCTTCAGCCAGGCCAGTACCGCCTCTGCTCTTTTCTGTGAAAGGCTGAGATTAACGGCTTCATCCCCATCCGAGTCAGTATGTCCGCTGAATTCCAGTTTTAGCTTTGGATTTTGCTGCAGCAATCCTAGCAGCTCGTGCAATAGGGCTTCCGACTCCGGTCTGATCTTATCACTGTTTGCATCAAACCGGATTCCATACAGATCCAGCTGGCCCTTTTCTTTCAGGACTTGTTGCATCGTTGACGCGTTTTCGTTTTCGAACGGTACGAGCTCAAGAAGCAGCAGCTTTGAAGCTGTACCGGCATTCACATCTGTATTTACAAAAGATTGCCGGAAGCCGCTCTTCATGGCACTGATCACCGCTAACCCCGGAGTCATTCCTGTCAGCTTGAACAAGCCGTCCTTACCGGTATAAACCTGCACGCCATTGGAGGCGGTTACCAGTACCCCGGCTACGGGTCTACGCGTTATCGCATGAAGTACTTTTCCTTTTGCCGTGGTGGTCGTGCTGGTTTTAGGATTTATCAGTAACTGCACAAAATCGATCGCAAAACCATCACCCGTATCAGTAAAGGGATCATCAATGAATAAAGACAGTTCCCCATCTTCAAAAAACGGGAGGTATTGCGGCAGAATATCAACAGTGATCAGTTTGCCGACAGGGCCAGATTGCGCAAGCGAATTAATCACCTGTTCGAGATAGGGTATACGCTCTCCATCAAAAAAAACCTGGTAATTTTTCCCGAATACCGTTGGCTGGAAATCATCCACAAACAACTGCATCACCACTTTCTTCACCTGCACATCTTTTTTATCCCACTTCATTAGCAGGGGCACAGGATTATTGGCCGGTCTTTCCGTAGACGCGGTATAACCATCCGTATTTCTGCTGGTATTTTTGAAACCGGAACACACCATGACCCTGTCCGTACCTGCCGGATCAGCAGCCGTGGGTTCAAAAGGGAAAATATGCGGTAGTGTATTGTTGCCCGAAAAAGGATTATAACCCGGATACCAGCCCGTGTTCATATTATCCACATCTCCATACCGGTAAAGGATATCGGCTTCCTTCCCATTCCAGGTATATACGGTGGTTTGCTTCCAGTCATTTTGTGCTGAAAGCAACTGGCAAAAGCCGGTCAGGTAAAAAAGGGTAAGGGCAAGGCGCATGCTGATGGTTTGACGCCGTTAAAATGCCCCGGATTTTCCGGTTGAAGATGACCAGATTAGTATTCCGCCGGTTTTATTGAGTATTGGAAGGATGGACTGATCAGATTTTCCGGAAACTTTCAAGAAAAGCTTCCTTTTTGTTGCGGCTGATCGTGATGGTGGTTCCCTCATTCATCACCACATAACCGCCCTCCCCCTTCACCACTTTACTGATATGGCTCATATTGACGAGGTGACTCTGATGGATACGGTAAAAACCCAATCCGTCCAGACTCTCTTCT
>Ga0209480_10003311_pt1 | contig 10563 bp, 10 predicted proteins | sample JI61114C2DNA_FD_187501 | JGI IMG/M metagenome (GOLD analysis project Ga0209480, IMG submission 187501) | Wastewater effluent complex algal communities from Wisconsin, to seasonally profile nutrient transformation and Carbon sequestration -... | ecosystem: Engineered > WWTP > Effluent > Algae...
TTTACCCACTTCCCGTTATTGCAAATACGGCAGCCTGCGTATTTTTATGGCCTTTGACTCCCTGTATTTTCCAGACTGAGTGGTCTTCGCCAAAACTGTGGGCGTCGAAGTTAGGGAGGGGCAGGTGATGCTGGAATCGTTGAAGCAGGTTGGCCGGAATGCCAGCCAGGGGCTCGGCCGTGCTTTGGAGAATATTTCAGAGGGGTGGCACGAGTTGCTGCACCGCAGTAGCGGTGCGTTGACGCATTTTGCGCACCCGAAGGAGGCTGGGGGGGAAGTTGGCGACGATCGCCCGATGAGCGGGGCGTTGTTGACCTTACCGCGTTGGAGCTTGCTGGCGGGTGAGATTGAGGAAACCGGGACGGATCTTGTGGTGCGTGTCGAGCTGCCGGGTATGGACAAGGAGGATTGTCAGATTTCGATCCGGGACAACACACTTTACCTGAGTGGTGAGAAGTACCTCGAACGCGATTCGTCCGAAAGCGATTACCACGTGATGGAGCGGGCTTATGGCCGTTTTGAGCGGGTCTTTGCCTTGCCGAAAACGGTGAATCCGGCAAAGGCTGAAGCGACTTACCGGAACGGGGTGCTGACGGTTCGTTTGCACAAGGAAAGCGCTGAGCCAAACCGCTTTATTCCGGTTGCTTGAGTTGTGAGTCTGAATGGGCACTATCAGCGCGAGTGTTGAGTTTTGATATGAGTCGGTTTTTATGAACCCGGTTGATCTCGGTAAGTCCGCCTTACTTCGCGCTGCGCAAAATCTGAAGAAACATCAAGAATGAGCGCCGCTGCTGGTCGTGTGGCGTTTCAGTGATAGCGGTTACTTGAGCTTCGGGCGTGTTTTCGATCTCTCTGCGGTCAACCCGTGTTTTGTTCGATATTTCATCGGGGCGGTTTTTCTGCGGTGTCTGCTTTTTTTCACTGGCAGGTGGCGGAAGGATTTCGCTGCTGAGCGTTTCGTTGGGGCTGCTTGCCGTTGCTTTGGCCTGGATGAGCATTGAACAGAGCGTGCCTGAAGCTAACCACAGGCTGAAAAGTACAACGTTTGATTTCACAGCCAACTCCTTGATTGAGGGTGAATGCGATGAAACAACGCAGTACTGCGCGTTCAGGTCGTCATCCGTTTTTCAATTTAGGGGGCGCGCCTCCCGCCACAAATACTGATGGCTTGGTATTCGGCTTACAGGGAAGTGGGTAGGTGGTGTGCCGGCGGCTTGCGTCCCTCCCGGCAGCGCTCCGGCAACGACCCTGTCGCGACAAAACGCTAGCAGGATTGCGGTAACTCGATTACCTAAAAAGTAGTATTCGCAATGACTTAGGCGCAGGGCACTATTTTCACAGCCGTGATCGACGCCGGTAATGCAAGTCCGGCATGGCTTGTAAAAAATACAAACAGCCGATGGGGGCAGTTAAATGAAAAGACGGAATGTGCTGGCGTTTGATCCGCAGGGTCATCTGGCCGGCCAGTTGTCCGAGGTGGTGGCCGGGGATCAAATGCTTCATTGCGTTGATTCTCTGGCGGCGGCCAAAAAAATTCTTTCCCGGGATCATTGCAGCGTTGGTTTGATTGTTCTTGATGCGCCGAGCGCGCAGCTCCAGGAGGAAATCGAGCGCTTGATTGCCGGGGCGCCGACGACCGAGTGGATCGGTATCGTGTCACCGAAATCGCTCGAATCCCGCGAGTTTCAGGTTTTTATCCTGAATGCCTTTCACGATTACCACACCTTGCCGATCGTTCCTCAACGTTTGGCCATGAGCATTGGACATGCCTGTGGCAAGGCCAGAATGCGCCTTTCTCTGATCAGCGAAGATGCTACCGCCGGCTGCTTCGGGATTTGCGGGACGAGTCCGGTGATGGTCAAGTTTTTCCGCCAACTGGAAAAGGTGATTAATGCGGAACTGCCGGTGCTGATTGGCGGCGAATCGGGAACCGGCAAGGAACTGGTGGCCCGAGCCATCCATAACTTTTCGTCACGCTCCGGGAAGCCGTTTGTGGTGGTTAACTGCGGGGCGATTCCGACCAACCTGATTCAGTCGGAGTTGTTCGGGCATGAAAAGGGAGCCTTCACCGGCGCAGCACAACGCAAAATCGGCAGTATCGAGGCGGCCAATGGCGGTGTTTTGTTCCTGGATGAAATTGGTGATTTGCCGCTGGGCATGCAGGTAAATTTGCTGCGTGTGTTGCAGGAGAAAGCGATTACCCGGCTGGGTTCGACGCTGTCAATTCCCGTTGATTTTCGGCTGGTGGCGGCGACGCACGTTGATTTGCAGGAGGCGATTCGTGCCGGGCGGTTTCGTGAGGACTTGCTCTACCGCCTCAATGTCATTCATTTGCAGTTGCCACCGTTGCGTGAGCGCCTTGGCGACGTACGCTTGCTGGCTGAAACGGTGCTCAAGAATTTTGCGTCAGGCACACAGCGCCGTAAAGTTTCGGGATTTACCTCAGAGGCGATCGGGGCGATGGAAGCCTTTCAATGGCCGGGTAATGTGCGCGAATTGATCAATCGGGTGCATCGCGCCGTGATCATGAGCGACAGCAAAATGATCACCGCGGCTGATCTGGGCTTAGGTGGCTTTGTTCAGGAGAACCAGGGCGTCACGCTTGAGGCGGCCCGCGCCTCGTTCGAGCGGGACATTATTGAATCCAGCCTGCGCGCCAATGGCAATAATGTCTCGAGGGCGGCCCAGCAACTGGGGGTTTCCCGAGTCACCCTTTATCGGGTGATCAACAAGTTCAATATTGAACTGAGCTCAAAGGTGAGTTCTCCGATCAAGACGGGTGTTTGCCGGGCTTGATTGTTTGCTGCGCCAAGGCTGCAGCACTTACGACATGAGATAGGCCGCTTCGTCAGTGGCTTTAATTGACTGCCTGAAGAAGCTGACGCCGTTGCCGCCTGCAATCTTCTGTTGGTACATGGCATGGTCGGCGTGGTGCAAGAGTTGCTCGCAGCTATCGGCGTTTTCCGGATAGAGCGCGGCGCCGATACTGGCGCGGATGAGCAGCAGATTTTTCTGCCAGATGACCGGAATCTGGAATGCCTGGAGAATTTTCTGGGCGACTTTCTCGACGTCTTCGCGTTGCTTGGCGTCGGGGAGGATGAGCGCAAACTCATCGCCGCCGAGGCGCGCCACCGTATCGACTTCACGCACGCTTTGCCGCAGGCGCCGTGCCGCAGTTCGTAAAAGCTCGTCGCCGGCGGCATGGCCCTGGCGGTCATTCACTTCCTTGAATTCGTCGAGGTCGACATAGAGCAGGGCAAAGCGATCCTTGCGGCGCGAGGCCTGGCTGAAGGCCTGACTCAGTCGGTCCATGAACAAATTTCGGTTGCTGAGCCCGGTCAGGTCATCGTGATTGGCTTGCTGCGCCAGTTGGTGCAGGGCAGAAACGCGCTGGCTGATGTCGCGGCCGGTCCAGACGTAGTGGGTCGTGCTGCCATCGGGGGCAACAAAGGGGCGGATGATTTGTTCAATGAAAAACAATTCGCCGCTTTTTTTTCGATTGATGAAGCAGCGAGGAAGTTCTTTGCTGTTCTGTCCGGGGTTCAAGGTTAACCAAAGTTCGTCATGGTCGAGAAGGTGCTGGTCGTGTGTCTCGGCATTGAAAATGGCGGCGTTCAGGCCACAGACTTCTTTGCTGCTAAAGCCGGTCAGTGCTTCAAAGGCCGGGTTTATGTAGGTAATGCGGCCAGTGTTTGAGGCGATCATCACCGCATTTTCCGAATTTTCAGCCGCGCTTTTCAGGCGGCTCATCGGGTCGTCCCGGGCGAACAGGCGCAGCATTCCGGCTCGTTGGGCAGTTAAGCGGGATGGCTTGCTTGGGCAGCTTCGCATCGAAATCTCTCCGTCAGGATGGGTTCGCGTTGCCTGACTTGGCGGCACTTTATGGCATCGGCCGCAGGAAAGTTATCCCTTGCCCGCCGGTGACGAAATACCGGAAGACCAATATTGCTGTTACCGCGATATCGGTAGTGCGAGCTGCAAGTGGGATTTAACCTGGATGTCCGACTCGCCGGCATTCGGGAGGTGGGGCCGAAGGCTAAGCTTTGTTGTTGTGAAACTGCTCAAGGAAAGATCTGCCTGACCAGAGAAAATCTCTAGTCGGAACTCCGGATTTCCTTGTCGCGCTGAATCTGCTGCCTGCCGAAAATAGAGCATCGCCAAGTTGCCGTACAAAGGATTCCCATGACGCAAATCGAAAAAAGCCTCAGTCTGGATGGTCAGGGCAAACCGCTCTGGCTGGTGTTGGAGCTGACTTATCGTTGCCCGCTCAAATGCTCATGGTGCAGCAATCCGCTTGATTTCGAGGATTACGGCAAGCGCGAGCTGAGCACTGAGGAATGGAAAAAAGTGCTGCGCGACGGCCGCGAGCTGGGCGCGCTGCAACTGGGCTTTACCGGTGGCGAGCCGCTACTGCGCGACGATCTGGAAGAGTTGGTGGCCTACGCTGACGGGATTGGTTTTTACACCAACCTGATTACCTCCGGCATTGGTCTGACCGAAGAGCGCCTGCTGGCGTTGAAAGCGGCGGGCCTCAAACATATCCAGCTTTCCGTGCAGGCCATGAAGAGCGAGATGACCGATGCGCTGGTGGGCGCCCGGGCGCATGCGCTCAAGATGGAAGCCGCGGAACTGATCAAGAAACACAATTTCCCGATGGTGCTCAACGTGCCGCTGTTCCGGCAGAACATCGGTGAAATCGACAGCCTGCTGTCCTGGGCGACCAAGCTGGGCATTGAGTACATCGAATTCGCCAATATTCAGTATTACAACTGGGCGCTGATGAATCGCGAGGAACTGATGCCGTCGCTGGCCCAGGTGCGCGAGGCGGAGCGGGTGGTGAATGAGTGGCGCGGCCGGCTGGGCAATTCGATGACCATCTACTTCGTCATTCCGGATTATTACGAAGGTCGTCCGAAAGCCTGCATGAACGGTTGGGGGGCGATCCATCTGACCATTGCGCCGGATGGTGTGGCCATGCCTTGCCAGGAGGCGCGGGTGATTCCGGGGCTGGAATTCGAGACCGTGCGCGACAAGTCGCTGAGCTGGATCTGGCACGAATCGCCGCTTTTCCGCAAATACCGCGGGCTGGACTGGCTACCTGAACCGTGCAATTCCTGTTCCGAAAAGGAACGCGATTTTGGCGGCTGTCGTTGCCAGGCTTTCCTGCTGACCGGCGATGCCAGCAACACCGACCCTGCCTGCAGCAAGTCGCCGTTGCATCACCTGATTACCGAAGCGGTTGACGCCAGTGTCAAGCCTTTGCGCTTCAAGAAACCGCTGGTCAAGCGTTCGGCCGGGGCAGTGTCGACTGCCTTCATGGAATCCTGATCCCGTGCGCCATCCCTACGATAGCGCTACCGGGACGATTGCTCTCGGCGTCGTGTTGACCGTTGTGCTGGTCTTTCTGTTGCGCCTGCTGGCGGGGTAGGGGCATGGATAGCGCGCTCTTCGATCTGCTGGCCCGCTGGGCGCATTTTCTCGCCGGCGTCATCTGGATCGGCCATAACTATTCAAGCGTGGTTCAGCGCCCAAGCTGGCGGCCGCTACTGGCTTCTGACCTCGCCGATGCGAGCAGCCCGCGCCTGCAAGCGGTGATCAACCGTGAGCACGGCACTTTTCGCTATGCCTCGGTAGTGGCTTGGAGCGCCGGCATGTTCATGCTCTGGCAACGTGGCTGGCTGCCCGATGCGTTGATGCTCAAAGGCAGCCTGGCGGCGATTGGCCTGGGGACCTGGATTGGCACCTTGATGATGCTTAACCTCTGGTTCGTGCTCTGGCCGCATCAACAAAAAGTGCTCGGCCTCAAGCCGGCGACGGTTGAGGAGCGCCTGCGCTGCTCGCGCATCACCCATCTTTCCTCGCGCACCAACACCATGTTGTCGATTCCGCTGCTCTTCTTCATGGCCGCGGGTAGTCACGGCGGCGTGCTGTTTAGCTGAGCGGCATGGCCTGGAACTTTGCCGCCGGCCCCGCCCGCCTGCCCGATGCGGTACTGGCCCGGGCCAATGCCGAACTTTTTCAGCGCGGTGCAGATGGGGCCTGTGCGATTGAGCGTCCTTTCACCGGGCCGGATTTTCGTGCCTTGCTTGAGCACGCCCGGCAACGGCTGAGTGGCTTGCTCGATCTGCCCGCCAACTACAAAATCATCTTTCTGGCGGGCGGTGCAATGCAGCAGTTTTCATTGTTGCCGATGAACCTTTGTGCGCCGGGCCAGACGGCCGCCTATGCCAACGCCGGCTACTGGTCGATGCGGGCGATGCAGGAAGCCAGCAAGCAGGCGCGCACACTTGAGTTCGTGCCGCCGAGCAGCGGCGTATGGGATATCCCTGCCGACTGCGCTTATTGCCACATTACGCCCAATGAAACTGTCGATGGCAGTGCTTACCCGTTCATCCCCGACACCGGCGCCATCCCGCTCGCCGCCGATTGCACCTCGTCCTTTTTGACCGCGCCGCTGGCCGTGGAAAAGTTCGGTTTCATCTACGCCAGCGCGCAGAAAAACATCGGCCCAGCCGGGTTGACCGTAGCAATCATCCGCGACGACTTGCTGGAGCGTTGTCCGGCCGATTTGCCGGCGCCGTTCTCCTATCGCCGTCAGGCGGAAGGCAATAGCTGCGTCAATACGCCGCCGATGTTCGCCATCCAGATGGCGGCCATGGTTTTTGACTGGATTGCCGAGCAAGGCGGGCTGAGCGCAATGGCCGAGGCGGGTCAGCGCAAGGCCGCAATCGTCTATGGCGCGATTGATCGCAGTGATGGTTTTTATCAGGCCCCCGTTCCCTTGCTCAACCGCTCGCCGGTCAATATCCGTTTCCATCTTGTCGCACCTGAACAAACCGAAATATTTGTCACCGAAGCCGCCGCGGCTGGCTTGCACCATTTGCGGGGGCACATGCACTTTGGCGGCATCCGAGCCAGCCTCTACAACGCCATGCCAGAAGCCGGCGCAATCGCCTTGGCCAGCTTTATGACCGATTTTGCCCGGCGCTACGGCTAAAAAACTGATGCAACCGATGAACCCCATCGCATTGCCGTGGTTAGCCAGACCCGGCCTGGCCGGCGGCATCGACAAGGATGGCAGCCGGGCGGTTGAACTGCTCGGCCTGGGCTTCGGCAGCGTTGAGTTCGGTTCGGTGACGATGCAAGCCATCGCCGGCTACAACGCCGGTATGGCGGTGCTGGTCGAGCGCTTGAGTGGGCTGGATCGTTCCGGTTCGGGCCGAACCGCCATCGGCATTGGGCTTGGTCAGCCGGCCGAAGCAAAGGCTGAAACGTTGGCCGATGAATGGCTGGCAGGCCTGCTGGCCGTTGGCTCGGTGGCCGATTATGTCAGCCTCAATCTCAGCGCCAAAGCCAATCAGCGCTTTCTTGAGCCATCGCATCGCGCTTCCTTGATTGCGGCATTTCATGCAGTTGCCACTTGCCGGGCGCAGTTGGTCAAGGCGGGCCACCCGGTTGCGCTGGCCGTCAAAATGCCGCTGCGCGAGGCGGCCTCTCTGCTGGAAACCCTTGCCGAAGCCGGCTTTGAGCAAATCACTGTGGTTTTGCCTGATCAAGGCGAGCGCTTTTCGGCGTTGAAGCAGCTTGCCAGCGAGGCGGCACGGCCAACGCTGGTCGCCATCGGTGGTCTCCGCAATGCCGCCGATGTGGCCGCGGCCCGTGCCGCTGGTGCGGCTGGCGTGCAGGTGCATCGGCTATTTGTCGAACAGGGGGCCAACTGCCTGCCGGTTTTGGGTGAAGCGGCGGTTTAGTTAAAGGATTTCAGCGTGATCGACGATGGAGAAATTGGCTGAAAAATGCTGTCATTGGCTGAAAAATGCTGTCGACCGCAGCCGTCATTAAAACTGGCTAAAAACCTCGGTGCAGAGACGCAGAGAAAGGCTTGAAAGCAGCAGCGTGCTCAACGGGCTGCACTCTTATGTTGGAGAGTCAGGCCATCCGCCAAAACCCTTGTCTTCCCTCTGTGTTGCCGCATTGCTGCGGTTCAGCCAAGTATCCCCGGATTGTTCAGCCTCACTTCTCGCCTGTTTTGGTCTTTTCCGGTGCGTCGAGCCATAACTGGCGCCAGCCTTCGTGGCCGAGTTCCTGCAAGGTTTTGATATTGCGCTCGAAAATCTCTGCCGCATCCGGAAAGGCCGCGACGGCGCGGTCGATGCTTGCTTCACGCAAAAGATGCAGGGTTGGGTAGGGGGCGCGGTTGGAGAAATTGTCGATATCGTCGGCATCACTGCCGGCGAATTCGTACTGCGGATGCAGGTCGGCGATCTGGAAAACGCCCGCGAAGCCCAGGTTGCGGATCTTGGCATTGGCTTCGGCGACAAAAAAATGGAAATCGAGAAAGTCGCCCATGACGCGCGGATGAATCAGCAGCGTTGTATCGAGGATTTCCGGGGGCGTTTCGGCGAGTAGTTGCAGCTCGTGTTCCAGTTCGGCGAGCAATTCGTCGGCTGTTTGTGCCGCGCTGACGGCGTAGCGGATCTGCTTTTTGACATGCACAGCCTTGGCAAACGGGCAGAGGTTGAGGCCGATAACGGCCCGCTCCAGCCAGCATTGCGTGTCGGCGATGATTGCCGCAAGCTCGGCGGAGTCGGTTATTGGGTTGATGACGGCGGTCAGGTGGGGCATGGGATTCCAGAAGCGTAAGGGCTGCACCGGGGGCGCCATTCAGGTTGCCGCCGGTGGTGGGTTCTTGGTTAAGCGGGGGTCTGGTTTTCCTGCCACCAGTCAATGAACGCGGGCATCGGCAAGGCTTTCGAGAAGAGGTATCCCTGAGCAAAGCGGCAGCCGAGCGCGGACAGAATGCCGAGAATTTCGGTGGTTTCGACCCCTTCTGCAATGACGCTCATGTTGAGTTTTGTCGCGAGCTGGATGATCGAGGTGATGATTTCCCGTGCCTTTTCTGATTCGGCGGCCTGGCGGACAAACATCTGGTCAATTTTGACTTCCTGAACCGGTAGCCGCTGGAGATAGCTCAAGCCGGCATAGCCGGTGCCGAAGTCGTCAATCGACAGGTGCAGGCCGAGTTTTCGCATGCGGTTCAGGACATCCAGCACCTGCCAGCTCTCGTCGACCATGATGGTTTCAGTGATTTCGAGCAGGATGCGGTCGGGGGCGATATCCCAGGTGGCGAGCACCTGACCGATCATGTCAGGGAGTTCGATGTCGAGCAGGTCATTGGCCGACAGGTTGATCGATAGCACGATGTCGATCCCTTGTTCGGCCAGTTGCAATTGAATCTGGGTTGCCTGGTGCAGCAGCCAGCGGTTGAAGGTCTGGCGCATACCGAGACGGTCGATGGCGTCGAGAATGCGTGGCGGGGCAATCCATTCACCGCTGCTGCGCTGCCAGCGCAATAGGGCTTCGGCACCGGTGCATTGGCCGTTGGCAATGTCGATTTGTGGCTGCAGATACAGGGCAAGACCTTGATTGTTGTTGAGAGCCTGGCGTAGCTCGTCGAGCAGGCCATGTTCCTCATTGCCGGTGCTTTCCATGCTCGGGTTGTAGGTTTGTATATCGGCGCCGCCCTGCTCGGCGATCAGTCGGGCGATGCGCGCTGATTGCAGCAGAAAAAGCGGGTCGCTGCTGTCATCGGGCCATTGCGCCGAACCAAAAGCGATTCGCGGCTGAAAGTGGGGATTGTCTACCCGGCCGGGGAGCGCCGCGAGGCCATCGCGCAGGCGAATCATCGCCAGCATGAGTACGGCGCTGCTGAGCAGGTTGGGCAGCGTGATTAGCCACTCGCGCGAACTGATGGCGTAAATGCGGTCCTGGGGGCGAAGCAGTTGGCCAATCTGCTGCGAGATTTCCAGGCGAATCCGCCGCAGGGCATCGGCAGACTGCCGGAAGAGCAGCGGGTCTGGGACGACGGCGAGCGAAATGATGCCGAGCTGGCGATCCGGCTGGTTTTCGCGGATCATGCCGGAAAGCTCGGCCAGGGCGGTTGGCATCCGCGGCAGGCCGGTGACCTGATCGATCCGGTCGCTCTGGCGGGAAACGTAGTGTGTTCCTGGCATGTCAGCTCAGATAAAACTCGGCGGGGTCGATACCGCAGGCGTTGGCGGGCAATGCCTTGATGATGCGATAGGGCGGACCATTGGGGGTGGGTGGGTCGAGCATCAGGTCAAGCGTGATCGGATGGCGTTCAACGCTTTTGTCCGGGGCCAGCAGGATGATGACGCGCGGCTTGAGGCGGCGTACCTGGTTTTGCTGAATGACGACGGCCACTTCCCCGGTATTCAATTCGACCAGGCTGCCAATCGGATAGAGGCCAATGCACTGGATAAACTGGTCGACGACGGGCTCGCGAAACTTGGTGCCGCGCATCTGGATCAGCGATTCAAGGGCTTTTTGCGATGAAATGGCTGGCCCGTAAGCGCGTTCGCGCGTCATTGCGCAGTAGCTGTCCACCAGGCCGGCTAATTCGCCATGAAAACAAATGCGCTCGCCTTTCAGCCGCCGCGGGTAGCCGCTGCCATCGGCTCGTTCATGGTGGCTGGCGACGATTTCGAGGACACTGGTCGGGAAGTCGCGATGGCCGAGCAACATTTCAATCGCACGTGGCCA
>Ga0209480_10003314_pt1 | contig 10561 bp, 9 predicted proteins | sample JI61114C2DNA_FD_187501 | JGI IMG/M metagenome (GOLD analysis project Ga0209480, IMG submission 187501) | Wastewater effluent complex algal communities from Wisconsin, to seasonally profile nutrient transformation and Carbon sequestration -... | ecosystem: Engineered > WWTP > Effluent > Algae...
GCGCCCCGAGCGCCGCTACCGCTGGGTGGCCTGAGGAGATGGCGAATGCTCCCGCGGCCGGCCAGGCCCTCGACGTGCTCGGGCTCATCGCCCGGCGCGGCGAGCCGGTGCCCGCAGCAGCCATCGCGCGTGACCTCGGGCTGCCCCGCTCGACCGTCTACCACCTGCTCACGGTGCTCGTGGACCGCGGGTACGTGCGCCACCTGCCCGAGGCCCGTCGCTACGGGCTGGGGCTCGCGGCGTACGAGCTGGGCTCGGCCTACCAACGCCAGGCCCCGCTGGAGCGACTGGCCCGTGGGGTCATGGACCACCTCGTCGACGCCACGGGGCACAATGCCCACCTCGCCGTGCTGCACGGGCGCGACGTGCTCTACGTCATCGAGCAGCGCGCCACCGGGAGACCGTTGTTGGTCACCGACGTGGGGGTGCGACTACCAGCCGTGCTCACGGCATCCGGCCTCGCGATGCTCGCGGCCCTTCCCCCGGCACAGGTACGTGCCCTGTTCCCCGACCGCACCGCGCTGGTCCAGCGCGACGGGCGCGGCCCGGCATCCACGACGCGGCTTCGGGCCGAGCTGCAGGCGGTGCGGCAGCGGGGGCACGCCGTCGAAGACGGCCTCGTGACACCCGGTATCGGCTCGGTCGCCGTCGCCGTGCTCGACCACAACGACTACCCGGTGGCGGGGGTGGCGGTCAGCTATCCGCAGGTCGACGTGGATGCCGTGGCCGCCGCCGCGCTCGTGCGCGCGGTCACGCAGGCGGCGGGGGCACTGGGGCGGCGGCTCGGCCGGTCCGCCCGCTGACCGTGGGACAGATGTGACCAACAAGTGAGATATGTCCCACGCTGGTCGCGCCCTACGGTGGGTGGCATGAAGGCGATCACGATCCCCGAGTTCGGCGGCCCCGAGGCCATGGTGCTCAGCGAGGTGCCCGACCCCGAGCCGCGCGCCGGTGAGGTGCTCGTGCGGGTGGCCGCCGCCGGGGTCAACCGCGCCGACGTGCTTCAGCGGCAGGGCCACTACGCACCGCCGCCCGGGGAGTCCGACGTGCCCGGGCTCGAGGTCAGCGGCACGATCGAGGCCCTGGGCGACGGGGTCGAGGGCTGGTCGGTCGGCGACGAGGTGTGTGCGCTGCTCTCCGGCGGGGGGTATGCCGAGCTGGTGCGCGTGCCCGCTGGTCAGCTGCTGCCGGTGCCGGCCGGGGTCTCACTCATCAACGCCGCCGCGCTTCCCGAGGTCACGTGCACCGTGTGGTCCAACGTGTTCCTCACCGCGAACCTCCAGCCCGGCGAGACCCTGCTCGTGCACGGAGGGTCATCCGGGATCGGGACGATGGCCATCCAGCTCGGTCGGGCGATCGGCGCCGTTGTGGCCGTGACGGCCGGGTCGCCGGAGAAGCTGGCGGCCTGCGCCGACCTCGGCGCCGAGGTGCTCGTCAACTACCGCGAGGAGGACTTCGTCGAGCGGGTGATGGCCGCCACCGACGGAGCGGGCGCGGACGTCGTGCTCGACAACATGGGGGCCAAGTACCTGGCGCGCAACGTCGCGGTGCTCGCCACGGGTGGCCGGCTCGTGGTCATCGGGATGCAGGGCGGCACCCGCGCCGAGCTCGACCTCGGCGTGCTGCTGCGCAAGCGGGCCGCGGTCATCGCGACCTCGCTGCGGGCCAGGCCCCTCGGCGAGAAGGCCACGATCGTCGCGGCCGTGCGCGAGCACGTGTGGCCGCTCATCGAGGCAGGTGAGGTGCGCCCGGTGGTGATGTCGCGGCATCCACTCGCTGATGCCGCGGCCGCGCACCGCGAGCTCGAGGCGAGCGCCCACATCGGCAAGATCCTGCTCACCCCCTGACGGGATGCGGTAGACATCAGGGCATGAGCACCGTCGCCCTGGTCCTGACGGGCCTCGTGGCCCTGATCCACGTCTACATCGTGCTGCTCGAGATGCTCTGGTGGGACACCCCCCGCGGCCGTGCTGCCTTCGGCACGAGCCGCGAGCTCGCCTCTCAGACGAAGGTGCTCGCCGCCAACCAGGGCCTGTACAACGGGTTCCTCGTCGCGGGCCTGCTGCTGGCGATGGTGGGGCCGAGCGAGCACCGGTTCGCGTTCGCGGTGTTCAGCCTGGGCTGTGTGATCGTCGCCGGCCTGTACGGGGCCGCGACGGCCAGCCGCAAGATCCTGTTCGTGCAGACGGTGCCCGCAGCCCTGGCCCTTGCGGCGCAGTTCCTCGCCCGCTGACCACCACACCCCCGCACTGATTGCACTCCAGCCACCTCCCCCACTGCTCGACTTCGGGATGGGGCCGGCGTGTTGACGGGGGCGTGAATACTCGGTATACGTGTCCCACGGCGGGGTGCATACCGAGTATTCCGCGGCAGGGAGGGGGCGGCGATGTCCGTCAGATCTGGGCTCATGGCCTTGTTGTCCGAGGGGGAGAAGTACGGCGCTCAACTGCGCACCGAGTTCGAGGCACGCACCGGCGGCACCTGGCCGCTCAACGTCGGACAGGTCTACACCACGCTCGACCGACTCGTGCGCGATGGCCTCGTGGCACAGGCGAGTGAGCCGGATGCCGAGGGGCGCATCGCGTACCGACTCACCTCCACAGGCCGGCAGGTTCTCGACGCCTGGTGGACCACCCCGGTCGACCGCACCAACACTCCTCGCGACGAGCTGACGATCAAGCTCGCCCTCGCCGTGACCGCCCCCGGGGTCGACGTGCCCCGGGTTGTCCAGGCCCAGCGCACGGCCACGCTGCAGCACCTGCGAGACCTCACCCGCCTCAAGCGAGAGGCCCTCGGCAGTACGGAGGGGGCTGCCGAGGGCCCGAGGGCCGTGGAGGACCCCATCGCTTGGCTCCTCGTGCTGGAGAACCTGATCTTCGCGGCCGAGGGCGAGGCCCGATGGCTCGACCACGTCGAGACGGTCATCGCCCGACGGCGCCCTCGGCCTGAGTACGCCGATCCGCACAGGACGCCGGACCACCAGCACCCGGCCCCCCACCCGCGCGGTGCCGACCCGGCATCCGACACCACGGCATCCGGCCCCACCCATCACCACGCCAGCGCGACTCACCACACGCACACCGGGGGAAACCAGTCATGAGCACACCACACGTCGTCCTCACGGACGTCACGCGCATCCACGGCGACCGGAACATGGCGGTCGTCGCGCTCGCCGGGGTCAGCCTCGACATCCACCTCGGCGAACTCGTCGCCGTCATGGGGCCGAGCGGTTCGGGCAAGTCGACCTTGCTCAACGTCGCGGGCGGCCTCGACCGACCGACGAGCGGGACCGTCACCATCGCCGGCGACCGGCTGACCGACCTCGCGCCGCGCGACCTCGCCAAGCTGCGGCGTCGGCGCATGGGCTTCATCTTCCAGGACTACAACCTCATCCCGAGCCTGACCGCGGCGGAGAACGTCGCCCTGCCGCTCGAGCTCGACGGCACCCGCGCCGGCCAAGCCAGGCGGCAGGCCCGCCGGACCCTCGACCTGATGAACCTGATGGAGCTCTCCGACCGCTTCCCCGACCAGATGTCCGGTGGGCAGCAACAGCGCGTCGCAATCGCACGGGCACTGGTCGGCAGCCGCCGCTTCGTGCTCGCCGACGAACCGACCGGAGCCCTCGACAGCCACACCGGCGAGGAGGTGCTGCGGGTGCTGCGCGAGCGGTGCGACGAGGGCGTGGCCGGCCTGCTCGTCACCCACGAGGCGCGGCACGCCGCCTGGGCCGATCGGGTCGTGTTCCTGCGGGACGGGGTCATCGTCGACAGCACCGGCCATCGCGAGACCCCGGAGGACCTGCTCGTCGCGGGCGAGGCAGCGCGATGACCACGCTGGCCCGCCCGGGGGGCGCTCCGAGCAGCGGCGCGGACGAGCACCCCGATGCGCCTCGCCACGCCGCCGAGGCACCTGCCGAGATCAGCCGGTTCGCCGCCTGGCGGGCAAGCTGGGCGGTTGCCCTGCGTATGGCCCGGCGCGACGTGCGCCGCCACAAGGGCCGTAGCGCCCTGATCATCGTCATGGTCACCGTGCCGACGGCCCTGCTGAGCCTGGTGCTGACTCTCGCCCTGACGTCCGACATCCGCGGCGCCGAGACCATCCCGATGCTCATGGGCAACGGGCAGGCGCTCATCGAAGGCCCGGACTCCAGCCGTGTCCTCCAGGGCCCAGATCCCGCCAGGGGGTTCGGAGGGTCAGAGGGTGCGGCGCGACCCATCCCCGGGTACGACCCGGAGAGATCCGGCGAGGAGAACTCCGAGGCCATCGCGGCACTCATCGGGGGAGCACCAGTCTCTGCCGTGCGGCACTTCGACGCCCGGCTGACCGTCGACGAGCGCCGTGTCCGCGTGAGCGCACTCGCGCTGGACGGTCGTGTCGGGCTCGGCGACAAGCTCGAGCTGGTCTCCGGGCGCTGGCCGGCGGGAGCCGACGAGGCACTCGTCACGGCATCCGGAGTCGACAGCGGCCTGCCCTCCACCGGGCAGCAGACGCTCTCCATCGCGGGGTCTGACCGCACGCTCGCGATCGTCGGCGTGGCCCGGGCAGCGAGCCTGTACGACACCGTGGGGCTCGTGACGGCTGTCGAGCCACCTGATCTGGAACAGTCCTACGGCGGGTGGATCGTGCGCGGCACGGACCCGGTGACCTGGGCGGATGTGCGCACCCTCAACGAATACGGCCTGCGCGTCTCGTCCGCATCCGTCCTTCGCGATCCGCCGGCGATCAGTGAGTTGCCAGCAGAGGTGCAGGAGTCGGCCTCCGGCGAGGACAGCCAGATGCGACTCATCGCCGGGATGGGTGGCGCGATGCTGCTCATCATCACCACCCTGCTCGTCGGGCCGGCATTCGCCGTCAGTGCCGCGCGCCAGCGCCGCACGTTGGCGCTCGCGGCGAGCAACGGCGCGACCACCGCAGTGCTGCGCCGAACCGTGCTGGCCTCTGCGCTCGTGCTCGGGGCCACGTCCGCCCTCGCCGGAACGGCTCTCGGGGTGGCCCTGACCCCGCTGCTCATCCGCGGCCTGAACCGCTGGGCCGACTACGGCGTCGACGCGCCGCTGGACATTCGATGGGTGCTGCTCGGTGGCATCGCCCTCTGCGCGGTTGTTAGCACCCTCATCGCGGCCCTCTTGCCCGCACGGCGACTCGGGCGCCTCGACATCGTCGGCGTCATGCGAGGTCAGGCGGTCTCGCCTCCCCCGAGCAAGGTGGTGCTCGCCGTCGGTGCCGTCCTGAGCGCCCTGGGCGCCCTGGTCATCCTCGGGTCCACGGGCGTCGCGGGCCTGCCGAGCGTGACCCGACTCCTCGGCATCCAGACCGGAGGCGACTACGCCGTCACCGTTGGCGCCGTCGTTCTCATCGTCGGGTCACTCTTCCTCGTACCGGTCGCGTTGGCAGGGATCGGTCGGCTCGGCTCGCACCTCCCGACCACGCTGCGGATAGCGGCCCGGGACCTCGCGCGCCATCGTTCGCGCAGCGCACCCTCGGTCGCGGCGGTCCTGGCGGCGGTCGCCGGACTGAGCTTTGGGCTTACTGGGCTCGCGAGCGACACCGAGGAAAGTCGGCGCACGTACATCCCGGTCACCCTTCCCGGCGAAGTGGTGGTGCGAGCATGGGCCGAACCGATCACCGCCGACGCCATTCGCGCCGCGGCACCGGGCCTGATCGTCACCGAGAACGTCGCAGCCGGCGCTGTGGACCCGATGAACGGTTTAGACGCCGTCCCGACCGAGCCCTACCGGCTCGAGTTCGTCTCCATCGTCCCGCCCGGGTGCACCGCAGCCCGCACCATCTCGGACCCCGAGTGGGACGCTGCCGAGAATGCGCGATACCTGGCTGCTGAGGAGGCTGGCACCACCGATTCCTTCGTGTTCGGCACTGCGCCCTGCTCGACTGGCGGAACAACATACGGCGGCACGGGCTCCACCTTGCTGCTCCCTGCCGAGGAGATCGTGCGACGCCTCGGCCTCGACGCCGCTCAGGCGGACGCCGTGCGCGCCGGAGCCGTCATCACCCGCGCCCTGTCACCCGCCACCGCGTCCGGCGACCAGGTGAGGGTGGCGCGGGGCACCTTCGTCATCGACCCCAACGCCACCGGGCCCACCGACCCACAGGTCGAGGTGCTCCAGGAGGCCAGCCTTCCCGCAATCCAACTGGCCGAGTCAGCGCAGACCGAGGGCAAGATGCTCGGTGCCAGCCTCATGCTGGCATCGGACTCCGTCGTGACCACCGGGTGGCCCTCTCGGCCCGAGAGCTTCACGGTGCGGGACGCGGCAGGTGCGCCCGTCACCCAGGAAGCGGTGGAGCGGTTGAGGGCGGCACTCGGCGACGGGTTCGAGGTCTCCGTGGAACGGGGGTTCACCCGCGACGACCGCATCGTGGTCGCTGCCCTGCTGGGGGTCTTCGCCCTGCTCATTCTCGTCATCACGCTCACCTCGACAGCTCTCACCGTCGCCGAGCAGCAAAGTGACCAGGCGACCTTGGCAGCGCTCGGGGCCACTCGGGGCACCCGGCGACTCATGGCCGGGGCCGCCGCTTTCCTGCTCGCCGCGGTCGGGTGCGTGCTCGGGGTCGCGGTCGGCCTCGTCCCGGGCATTGCGATCTCACGAGCGCTCACCAGCGCCGGGTGGGATCCCGTCAACGGTGTGCCCGAAGGACAGGAGACGATCCTCGTCATCCCGTGGCTCTCTCTGCTCATCGTGGGCGTGCTGGTACCGATGGTGGCGGGCGCGATCGCGTGGGCCGGCATCCGCAAGGCCCCGCAGATCACCCGCCGTTCCACCTGACCCCCTCCTCCGCGACTTGTTGCGCTCCAGCCACCTGCGAAGCGGCCAACCGCGCGCGGCAGACCCGAACCCCCGTCGGAACTTTCTCGCCCGATGCCACCAGCTTCACCATGACACCACTTCATTAGTGGTGCGAACCTGAAGTTTCTGGCACCGGGCGAGAAAGTTCAGGCGGGGTGGCTGCGGACGCGAGCCGGTAGGATGGGCGGAGCACAGGGTCCTGGTGCGTCCTTGGAGGCGGGTTCGGCGCACACTCGTTTCGCCCTCCCCGGGCGCAGACCAGGAAGCCGCGCATGTCCCCCCTCGCCTCCTACCGGCGGCTGTTCAGCCTCGCCGGCCCGCTCTACGTCGCCATTGCCTTCATCGGCCGACTGCCCCTGGCCATGGCCCAGATGGGCACCCTGCTGCTCGTCGCCGGCACCACCGGCTCCTACGGCACCGGTGGCGCCGCCGCCGGTGCCCTGGCCGTGACCAACGCCATCGGTGCCCCGATCGCCGGGGCCCTGGCCGACCGCGTCGGGCAACGGCCCGTCGTGTTCGTCCAGTCGGTGCTCGGCGGGCTCGGGCTGATCGCCCTCGTCGTGCTCGCCCACGCGCAGGCCACCCCGTGGATCGTCATCCTCACCGCCGCCCTCGCCGGCGCCGCGATGCCGCAGATCGGCCCGCTCGCACGGGTTCGCTGGCGCCCCATCACCCGCAACCAGAAGCACCACCAGCCGCGCCTGATGGAGGCCGCCTTCTCCTACGAGGGCGCCGCCGACGAGGCCTCCTTCGTGCTCGGCCCGGCACTGCTCGGCCTCGTCGTCGTGCTGGCCAGCCCCGAGCTCGCCCTGCTCATCGCCGCCGCGATCCTGCTCGTGTTCGGGTGCGCGTTCGCGCTGCACCCCACTGCCCGCCTCACCCACGCCCACCGCCCGGATGCCGCCGCCACCGGCCGTCTCGTCACCGGCACCTTCGCGATCCTGCTCGTCGCGCAGCTGCTCATCGGAGTGGTGTTCGGGTCGATCCAGACCGGCACGACGGTGCTCACCACGGATGCCGGGCAGAGCGGCCTCGCGGGGCTGGTCCACGCCTGCCTCGGTGTCGGATCGGTCATCGCCGGGCTCGCCGTCGCGGCCCTGCCCGCCCGCTTCGGATACGGCTCCCGCGTGCTCGTCGCCGCCCTGGGCCTGGCCCTGCTGTCCTTGCCGCTGCTCGTCACCGACACGGTGCCGCAGCTGTTCGCCGTCGTCCTCGTGCTGGGCTTCGTCGTCGCCCCCTACATGATCAGCGTCTTCATGCTGGGCGAGCGCGCTGCCCCCGTCGAGCGGGTCGGTGCGGCGATGACCCTGCTCGCCGGGGCCACCGGGCTCGGGTACGCCCTCGGCTCGGCCACCGCCGGACGCCTCGCCGACATGCACGGCCACCCCGGCGCGTTCGCCGTGACCGTGGGAGCGGCGCTGACGGCGGCAGCCCTCGCGACGGCATCCCAGCCCGCCCTTCGCCGCGTCTGACCCTTCGCGCTCGGTGATCGGATGCCGTCAGCGCACCTCGCGCTCGACGCTCAGCACGTCCCCCACCTGGCACTCGAGCACGTCGCAGATCGCCGTGATGGTGCTGAACCGGACGGCCTTGGCTCGGTTGTTCTTGAGCACCGAGAGGTTGACGACGGTGACGCCCACGGCATCCGCAAGGGCCGCCAAGGTCATGCCGCGCTCCTCGAGGAGTCGGTCGAGGTGGCAGGTGACGCGGTGTGGCTCGTCGACCGGCATCAGACGAGGCCTTCGACGTCGTCCCGCAGCCGGCTGCCGGCCTTAAAAGCCTCCGCGAGCAGCGCGACGACCATGCCGGCGATCAACCACGGCCATGGGATGTCGAGGACGACCGTGAGCCCGAGGCCGCCGAGGTCTACGTCACCGAGCAGTGCCCCGTGCACCGACATCGACAGGAAGAGGGTGAAGAACGGCCCGACGAGCAGCACCGCCGCGAGTTGGCGCATGCGGCGGACATTGGCGGCGACGAACGGGTCACCTGCGGCGATCGTGCGCATCACCGCCACGATCAGCAGGCTGCCGGCGGTCATGAGACCGACGATCAACACGCCGGGGGCGAGGTCGAGCAGACGTTGCGCGACCGTGGGATCGGCCAGCGTGACGTCGTAGGCCGCGACACCGTAGGAGGTTCCGACCGCATCGAGCTCGGGCACGGTGACGTCGCTGAGGAACGACAAGAGGATGCCGTCGCCGTCAGCCCAGCGCAGGATGGGCAGCACGATGTTGGTGGTAACGGTGATGACGACGACCCACCCGAGCAGGATGCCCAGGCCCCAGCGGTCGCTGCGGTCGAAGGCGAACCAGTCGCGACGGGGATTGCGTGGTGGTGCCGTGGGTGTCGAGTTCTGGTCCATGAGGGGCTCCCTTGTTCGGTGCATATCGAATTTCGATAACACTGATTGACGATATGCATATCGTTTGTCGATGTCAACCCGGTGGTGCCGAATGCCGTGGGGCAGGATGGGCGCATGAGCGAGCACGACACCACCACCGGCGACCAGGACTCCTCGACCGAGGACCGGGCCGTCCCCGCAACCGTCACGAGCGACGGTGAGCGAGTCGTCGTCGTCACCCCCGACGGCATGGGCGTCGCCCACCACGACGAGCAGCCCCAGGGCGAGCGTGAGGGGCGCCGCGAGCGCCCCAGCAACCCGGCAGACCTCGTGGAGCAGCCGGCCAAGGTGATGCGCATCGGCTCGATGATCAAGCAGCTCCTGGAGGAGGTGCGCAGCGCCCCGCTCGACGAACGCGGCCGGGCCCGACTCGCCGAGATCCACAGCCGCTCGATCGCCGAGCTCAAGGACGGCCTGGCCCCCGAACTCGTCGAGGAGCTCGAGCGCATCGCCCTGCCGTTCCGCGAGGAAGCCCCGAGCGACGCCGAGCTGCGGATCGCCCAGGCCCAGCTGGTGGGGTGGCTGGAAGGGTTGTTCCACGGCATCCAGACGGCGCTCGTCGCCCAGCAGATGGCCGCGCAGGCCCAGCTGCAGCAGATGCGGGCCCTGCCGCCGGGCACCTCCCACCCCGCGGGACCGCCGTCCGGCGCCATGCCGCACGGCCAGCCGGCGCCGGGAGGCCCCGCCTCACCGGGTCACGCCGAGGGCACCGGCCAGTACCTCTGACGCCAGACCGGCATCCGCCCCGGCATCCGTTGCCGTACCTGGACTGACCTAGCCGTACCTGGACTGACCTATTGGTCGATCGGGGTACCGCCCGCCGGATCAGGCCGTACCGGGACTGACCTATTGGTCGATCCGGGAACGGGTCAGGAGGTGGCCTCGGCGGCCGCGCGGCCGGCAGCCCGACCGCTGAACAGGCAGCCGCCGACGAAGGTCCCCTCGAGCGCCCGGTACCCGTGCACGCCACCACCGCCGAACCCGGAGACCTCACCCGCGGCGTAGAGACCGGGCACCGGCTCACCCGAGGGGTCGAGCACCCGCCCGCTGAGGTCGGTGTGCAACCCGCCGAGCGTCTTGCGTGAGAGCACCCGCAGGCGCACGGCCACGAGCGGGCCGCGCTTCGGGTCGAGGATGCGATGGAGTGGGAAGGCCCGCTTCGTCAGCTTGTCGCCGCGGTAACCGCGAGCCACCCGGATCGCGGCGACCTGCGCGTCCTTGGTGTAGGCGTTGTCGACCTGCCGGTCGCGCTCGACGACCTGCCGCTCGACGTGCGCCGGGTCGAGCGGTGCGTGCGGGGTCAGCTCGTTCATCTTCGCGACGAGCTCACCGATGGTGTCGGCGGTCAACCAGT